>ERZ869929.213-NODE-213-length-38011-cov-16.576984_pt1 | contig 38011 bp, 54 predicted proteins | sample MGYA00579312_ERZ869929 | MGnify/ENA primary metagenome ERZ869929 (study PRJEB32216, sample SAMN09231818) | wastewater metagenome | place: USA: Maryland | collected 2016-08-09 | study: EMG produced TPA metagenomics assembly of the PRJNA472060 data set (Reclaimed... | reverse complement strand
TGAGAAAATTTCGAAACTCTCAAACGACCCCACTAAAATTTTGGACATGGGCGGCGATATCGGCGACTACCTACCGGGTCACGCGATGGCGCTTGGTCAAACCGCTTCGAACGCCGTGCAATACCTGAGCGCGGAACGGCCGCAACAAATTCGCACCGGGCCGCTCGATCCGCCGATTGAACCGACGCCGGCGAAAAAGGCGACCTATGAAAGAACGCTCCGAATCGCGCAACAACCGCTGACCATTATGGAGCTCATAAAAGATGGCACCATTCATTCGAAAGACATCAAAGATTTCCACGCGCTTTACCCCGACCTCTACGGTTCTTTAAGAGGCAAAGTCTACGGCGCGATGATTGATCATATTTCAAAAGGCGAACCCGTTCCCTACAAAATGCGAATGGGACTCAGTCTTTTTCTGGGCCAACCGCTCGACGGATCCTTAACTCCCGAAGCGATTCAGGCCGCGCAAATGACCTTCCAACCGAAAGAAGATCCTAAGTCCCCCGTTCGACCGCGCAAAGGCACTTCCGCTTTATCTAAAGCGGGCGATTTGGCCCAAAACCCAGCGCACGCCCGCGAAGCCGCGAAGAGAAATTAAGGCTGAATTGTCCCGACTAGACAATGGTGAGTAGCCCCGATCCGGGCTTAACCCATAAGGACGCGCCTCCCCATGTCTGACAGAAATAGATTAGTCCCCCAACAAGTCATCGGCCCAACCCCGCCCGCAACCGCCGGCGACATGGATGACGACATCATCAGTTTACCGACAAACGTAAACATGTTTTCCGTCATGTCCTATACGATCGTTTGGACGGGAACCCCCGAGGGCGTTTTTACCGTAGAAGTTTCTAACGACTACGTTCCCGCAAATTCTGACAAACCGGCCTATGCAGGAAATTGGGTCGCTCTGACACTTTCCGAAACCGTGGAAGCGGTCGGCGACGCCGGCTCCGCTTTTATCGACATCGACATTATGGGCGCGGCCTGGGTGCGATTGAAGTACACGAGCGACACGGGCGATGGCGCTTGCGTCGCAACCTTTGCCGGAAAGTGTGCGTAATGGCCGCTCCGATTTACAGTCAATACCGAGGTAACGGCGGCGGCGGGGGAGGGGGCGGCGGCGTCACGACCGTCGGCACCTTCGATAGTGAAACGCCTAGCGCCAACGGCGCAGTCATTGACGGAAGTACAATTTATTTTCAGTCTGCGTCCCCAACCGTTCCGGGAATGGTCAACATTGCCGCTCAGAGTTTTGAGGGCTCAAAGACGTTTCAGGATCTTGCCCATTTCGACGCCGGCGTTGAGAGCACTTATTTCTCCTATCCGCCGGCGCTTCTGGACGTGGCGAGTGCGGGGTTTGTTCGCGCCGCAAACAATCAGTCAATTAGCTGGAGAAACCAGGGCAACACCGCCAATATTTCGTTAACGCTCAACACCGCTAATACGCTTCTTTTAGATGGCGCGACCTTTGCCGTCGACAATTCCAACGCCGGCGGGACTCAAGGCGTTCGAGTTAATAATAGCGACAACACGAACACCGCTAGCAATGCCAGGCTTTATCTTTTAACCGGCGGCTCGAGCGGCGGCGATCCTTTCATTCGGATGTCGATTTCTTCCGCGGCCGACTGGGCCATGGGCGTCGACAACTCGGACTCGGATAGTTGGAAGCTCAGTTTATCGACGGTAGTCGGAACCAATGACCGATTTATTGTGGCAACGGCAGGGCCCGCGACCTTTGGCGGCATCATTGATGACGTAAAGGCCTTAAAGGTCGGGAGTGGAAGCGCGGCCTCTGTTTCAAACGGAACTTCGGGCGTTACCCAAATGGGGATTTCGTCTGAGGTGACCGTCTCCTCGGGTGCCACGACTTTGTGTGTGGGCTTTTATAGCGCGCCCACGACGTTGGCCGCTTCCTTTACTTGCGCCACGCGCGTTGGGTTTTATTCGGATGTCTCGACCAAGGGATCCGGATCTACCATCACTCGCGACGTGGGTTATTTCGTTAATCAGCCCAACCAGGGCACCAATAACGCCTCTATCACCGACAACAATACCTTTACCGGAAATTATTTCATCCACTCGACAAGCTCAAGCCCGAGCAACCTCGCCGGTGAGTTGGATTTCAGCGGCGGTAGTGGACAAAATATTCGGCTCATCACAAACAATGCCGGCGACATCGGCGACACCGACGGCACGAATACGTTTGCGAATATCACGGCCGGCACTAGCGTGCGCTGGGCCGGAAGTTCTACCGCCTACGTAAAGCTCTACACTCTTTCGGGGACAAACGGCCCGGGCATCGAATGGAAAAGCGGCGGCACCGGAACCGCCTGCGAACTCTATCAGTGGAGTGATGGCCTTCTTTATATGGCATTCGGGGGCACCGACCGAGTTAGTTTCTCGTCGGTCGGAAGCGTTACCGCAGTAAACCTATTCGCGACGGCGAGAATGGCCGCGCCGGCCATTGGAAACAATTGGCAAACCGTCGTCGGCACCGATGGCGGTAGTTCTACCATCAGTTTAAATATCAGTAGCTTTTATTTGAATCCGGCCGGCACGCTTTCGACCTACACAATCACGATGCCCGCGGCCCCGTTTGATGGGCAAATCGTTCGAATTACGTCTTCGCAAGTCGTCACCACGTTAACTGTCAGCGCAAATTCCGGCCAAACGATCACGGCCCCTCTCACGGCATTCACCGTGGGCGGATTTGCGACCTGGCAATATCACTCGGCAACCTCAAATTGGAATCGAGTCGGATAAGGAAAAACTATGAGAGTAATGGATAAAGCAAAGCCCCTTCTTGTCGATGGCGACATGAGCGAAACGCTTATAAGCGAAGTGCTTCCGCTTTTGCAAGTTTATGGATTTTCGATTCAAGCGATTTACACCGGAAGCGCTCTCACGGGAAAACTCTCGCTCGAGGGGAGCGTCAATCACGTCCAAGACAACTTGGGCAACGTGACGACTGAAGGCACTTGGAAGCAAATCGCAAACACCGAGGTGACCCTCTCCGGGGCCGGAAACTACATTTGGAATATCCCAGACGCCATGTACCCCTACGTCCGGGTTAAGTACGTGACCGCCGCTTTGGACTCAGGCGAGCTCCAAGTTTTCGCCTGGGTGCGCAGTTTCTAGGCATGACGCACCGCCGATTTTGACCCTACCAACTGATCCGGCTTTTCATCGCGACTTCCGCGATATAATTTCTAATTCATAAAAAAAACCGGCCCTGGGAAAACTTCCCCCCGGGCCGGCCAAAGTATCTACAACTTCTTCACCGACTGCTTTTCTTACTGGTGAAGATGCTTTGGGCGAGAGCGGAAGTCAAAATATTTCGTCGGAGATTTTCACCGTGCTAGAAACAGTCGCATCCATTCAAATGTACCGCCGCCCCGAATTTTTCATGGGCCCCCAAAAAACCGAAGACTATTGGAAGCGTTCGAAGGGGTACATTTCCATCGACCGAGAAACGCTTGCCCTGTTAGCGGGCGAAAGAGCGTCGGTCTCAAAGGTTTTTCATACGATCGTGTCTCAAGCGTTCACCTACAAAATTCCAGTGAGACAGGCCGACGGTACTTTTATGGAGTGGGGAGCCGGCACGCGGCCTTGGTCGCTTCGTGGTTTGGCGGCCGCCTGTAACGTCGCCGTCAATACGCTCTATCACGCGCTCAAGCGCCTCGCTAAGCTCAACCTGATTAGAAGGATATCGACTACGTTGGGCTCGGTCGTCCAAGCCCTGCGATTTTACCAGTACCGCAAGGACAACCCGAACGTCGGCAAGCAACTGGCTTTCGATAATGGGCCAACTCAATTGACTACCCGAGTTGATACACGCGTTTCAAAAACTGACAACTATAGATGTGGTTCTACTCTTATTGATCCTTTAATAAGTACTTCCTCTATGAAAGCCGAAAAACCGGCGGAAAACTTCCTCGAATTCGGCACAATCCGAAACCTAGCGAAAGATTTCCTTAAGTCACTGACCTGAAAAGGCGGTTTCTAAAGAGCCATTGAGAAGCCCCGGGCAAAACCGACGGCCGAGCCATGCCTAAAACGATGACGCATCGGGTTGAAACACGCCAAATCGGGCTTTTTCTCGTTTGTGCCGACAAGACGGGAGGAGAAAAGAATGCCCAAAAAGAAACCGACCATCCAAGCCATCGCCAAAGAATGGCTCAAATTGAAGTCGCGCCAAAAGGCCATCGAGAAAAAACTCGGGGATTTGAAGAAGGAGCTCGAGCCCTACCTGAATGAGAAGGACGATAAGAGTGCCGAGCTCGAAGGGCATAAGTTTTCCCTTCTTCTTTCCGAAAGGGAAAGCTTTCGCTTAAAGGAAGCCAAAGAAGAACTCGATATCCGGCTTTTACGCCCCTACATTACGATCTCGGCGTTTTCGCAAATTCGAACCTGTCCCCTGGGCAAAGAATAATTTTGCTATGATTGGGGCATGCACACCCCGATGAATGTTTCCTTGGCGATTGGGCGGCTTCTGTTTGCGCGCGCGGCGAAAGAGACTTCCGATTTTTCCGACGAAAATGAGGGGTTTTCCGATCCGGGCGGCGTTGTTGTGGCGCGCTATGACCGTTGCGAATTTTGCCAGGGGTCCGGCGAATGTTGGGCCGGATGGCAAACCTGCCAGGCATGTAAAGGTGAGGGAATCAGGCGGTTAGATTCCTGATCCCCTCCCAGTTTGGTCGGCCTACCAAGATCGGTTTTTCTTGAAATTCTTTTCTTTGCGTTCGGCGTAGCAACTTCGGCAATAAGGGCCGTACTGGCCTTCGATAAAATATTCCGAATGCTTGCCGCAAAAAGAGCCCGATTTATCCCCTTTATCCTGACTTAAAACCGGGGTTTTTTGATCGTTTGGGGGCATAGAAATGGCCGATTTGTCGTCGAGAATTCCGAGTGCGGACGCGGCCGCCAACAATTCCAAAATTTCTTTCGGCGTAAATTTTTTCATTTTCTACCTCTGAATGCGATGACCTTTGCCAAACTTTCTTGAAACGAACTTTCCACTTTGGGCGGAGTCGGTTCGATGTCCCTCACAACGGACTTCCAAAATTCTCGGTGTGCGTGAAGAAGGCGTTTTTCTAGGCCTAAGTCCCTTTTGAAGGACAAAATCACTCCGCGCTCCCCGTCGAAAGAGAAGTAGTCCATTTGCGAATACCCGGTAATGGCTAATTGGTGAACCAACTGCCAAACGTATTTGTCTGGAATTCTTCCACGCAAAGCCATAGCGTGATCCTTTTCGCCGGGGCACTTTATTTCGACCAACTTTTGGTGCGTAAAATTCACGCCGTCTAAAGTGGCGAGTAAATAAGAAACCGAATCGTGCTCGACGCAAACCGATTCCACTTTAATTCCCGTGAGCCTTTCATACTCTCGCCGGGCAATTGGTTCGAGCTCAAGCCCGCGTCTCATCCAAGGCATGCTTTTTTGTGGCCGCTTTCTTTCTGTCTTGACGGCCCAAAGTTCGTTGGGCGTGAGCCAGGGAGAAACTCCCATGACCGCGATGGCGTCGCTAGCCCCAATGCCACTCATTCGCCACTCGAGCCACTCCGCGCGGCTCTTGAAATGTCGTTGTCGCATTTTAGAAGCCCCATTTTTGGTAGCGCTCATAAGTCGTCGAGAGCTCGGAAACGAGTTCGATTTTGGCATGCGGGTATTGGAATTTTGCGTTTAAAAGCGCGTCCTCCCGATTAAATCCCGTGACCGTGACGACGATGACGATGGCTTTGGTTAAGTCCGTTAAGCGAACGAGATAATTAAATTGAGCTCTCATGACACCCTCAACGTGGTGTAGGGAGTGCGGGAAATAAAGTCTTTCAAAACTTCTTCGCCCAAGACCGCCTTAGCTTGCTTCAAACTAAAAGATTCGCGCTCGGCAATCGAGAGCGTGATTTTGTACTCGCTCGTAATAATGACGCCGTCTTTGGTTTTGGAAGCGGCATCTTCGATGACGTTTTTGTGCGCCTTCAATTCGTTTTCGAGAAACGTAATTTTGGCTTTGATTTCACGATAAGAAAGAACGGCTTGCGTGAGCGCTTCGCCATCTTGGATTCCGGGGACAACAGTAAGCTTCTTCATTTCTAACCCTTTTTTTGACCGCCGATTGTCGACGGTCATGAGGGGATAGATTGCAAGCGGCCGGCCACGGGAATTAGGCACGAAACCCGCGCCCAGCTTGGCAAAAGAGTGTCTAAAGGTTAGACAATATGGGGGGAGGGACTTAGATGATCGGGTTAACTAATGAATTTTCTTCGGCGCACGCGCTTTTAAATTACGTGTATAACTTTTGTACACGGGACCTAAAAACGGCTCCCGTGCTTTTCTGGCTAGGACGTGACGAATTTTGTCACTTCTTAAGGGAGAAAGCGGAAGGCGAACCCAACGAGTTCCAAGGCATCCCCGTGGAGCTCAACCCGGCCGTCACGGTCGACGTTAAGCTTCCGTCGGGTTTTCTTTTTTAGTGCGGGTGTCATAGGCAAAAAGGTCAGACTCTTTACGCCGGCGATTCTTAAGGCCTTCGGAGACAATTTTTTTCCCGGTCTTCGGATCCGTAATGTACACCCAACGCATAAACTCTTTTGAGACGCCGAGCTTGTCGCCACTATTTAATTTTTCAAGAAGCGTTGATTTTAAAAAGCGGGTGAGCCCGATATTAAAAAGAAAGGCGAGAAGGGCCACGAACTCGTTGGCCGTGAGCTCCACGGTCACGGCTTTCATAATTTCTTCTTCGAAGTCTTCGATGTCGGCGATGAGGACTTGCTCAGCTTGGTCGCGCGTGAGAATCGGGGACTGCGCGGTCACGCCTTCGGTGTGGCCATAGCCAATAGTCCAAACGCCCGCGCCATCTTTGTAGGCCGTGGCGCTATAGCCCTCCAGCGCCTTAATAAATTCCAGCCCGTCCCTATCTATCAACACCCCTTAACCCCCGCACGTGAGCAAGTTTTTCAGGTCTTCGGCCGTGAGGCAAGTGTATTTGGAAAATTCAGGCTCGGTGCAAGCGATTGGGTGAAGCGCGTCAAGCCTTGTCAGGCCTGCCTTTTGGGGGTTGCCCTGCCAAAGCTTCCACGTGCAAGCGGGTCTTTCCCAAGGCTCCACGCGGCGGGGATAGGCGCAGGAGCTAAGGAAAATGACAACCGTTGGAATCGCAATGGCTCTTAATAGATTCTTCCAGAAGGGACGGATCGCCGGTCTCTTTTGCATATTGAAAGCCCTTGTCGAGAGTTGCCATCGCTTCTTTGCGGGCATTCTCATCCTTGGTCATTTCAATAAATTCGATGAGGCTTCGGATGAGCGGCCCGTACTTCGTGAGACCCTTCCATAGAAGGGAAAGGATGGTGAGGATCGTTCCCATTTACTTAATGGTGATCGAGCCCTTCGAGACATACCGAAGGATAATGTTTACGCCGGCAAAGAGCGCAATCATGATCGTCGGTTCTTCAACGATGAGCTTTTGCACTTCGGGGAAAAACGCAGCGACCGCAATAATTAAATTCGCCCAAATCGCTTTTGACTGCCAAGTAGGTTTCGAGTCCATTTCAATTACCCTTTCGTATAGAACTTAATGAGGTATGAAACGACCGAACCCAAAATGCCGCCGACAAAAAGAAGAGCCGCGGCCCAGCCGAGACTTCGATTCATCCATGCGACAACTGCTTTTAGGTCTTTTTTAACTTCGGTGAGATCTTCTTTGATGAGGACTTCAAGTTTGTCGACCCGAGTGTGGGCCGCGGTAACTTTAGCGTCTAAGGCTCCTATGCGTTCCCGAATGCTTCCATCTTCTAACATAAAGCCCCGAAGTGCCGATCGTTCAAAGACGATTCGGCACTTCGAGAGCTAAACTTTAGGCGTTGGAAGGGGTCCCGAAGGAGAGCCCCGTCGTCACTCCGCTCTTCGCGGCGACGATCGCTCCACGCAAGTAACCCAGCGCTTGAGTCAAACCGGGTCCGCCCGGGACTTTCGCGACTAAGAACTTTGCGAAACGGATGCCTTCCGTTTGAATTTTTTCGCAGTCTTGGATCTGCGCTTTGTTGGGCTGCGCGACCTTGCCCGCGAAATTGGTTTCATACCATTTCGGGGTACCGACCGGGTGCGTGCTGTCCAAAGGAATATACATAGCGTTGTCTAGGTTGTTCATAATTGAACCTCTCTTTCTTTGGTAATTGTAGAGGCGAGTGGGTCGGGGCACAAGAAGCTTTTACTTCCAGGCTTTTAGCAGAATGTCGTCGAGGTCTTTCTCATCGAAAGAAAGGTAGGACACGGTTGAAGTGATTCGCGAATGGCCGAGCGCTTTTTGAGTCTTCATTAGATCCTTGCCCGAGCCTTCATACACTCGGCGCGCCAAGGTCTTCCGCATAGAATGGGTGCCGAGCTTGCCGGTCATTTCGCAAACCTCAAAGGCCGCGGTGAAGATTCTCCATGCGGTGATTCGGCTAATGGCCTTGGGCTTTCCCGTGCTTTTAAAAAGCGGCGTGTCGGGCGAATTGTGTCCGTTTTTGCATAATTCATTTACCCAAACTTCAACCAAAGCCCTGACCTCGGGATGAAAAAGGACAATCCGCCCCTCGGTCTTCTTCTTTACGTTCTTTCGGGCGACGGCGATTCGGTCGGCGAAGCGGCCGTTCTGAATCACGTCCCCTAGGGTGAGGGATAGGAGCTCCGAAATGCGTAGACCTGAGCTCACCCCCAAGGCAAAGAGCGCCCGGTCACGGTCAGGGCATGGCCCTCGCCTTAAGGCTTCCAGGCAAACTTGGACTTCGCGGTCGGTTAGAGGTCGGCAACCCTTCATCCCCCCTTATCGGTCAGGTAACAATTTAGCAAAATGTTACATGACCCATTGCCCCAAAGACCGGGTCGCGCGGGCCCCGGCCCTTTAGGGCCTTCCCTATCGAACCGATAGAGGGGCGTGCCTAGAAGGAAGCTTTATTTTATGCCGTCGTCGGCCCTTTTTAAACTGGTAGCTCCCCATGACCCCGTAGACGTGCTCAACGCCCTTAAGGACCTAAAGCTAATCGAAGCCTTTAGGATAGGGGGCGAATACGTTGAAATCGAAAGCAAAAGCCAGGACAGATTCGACATGGCCGAGATCCTATCCAAAGAAACGGAGCCGTGTGAAAAACCCTCATTTAAACGACGCCCCCCGCAGCCCTAATTCCCTGACCAATGCTATAATGGACCCAGGGCTCTTGATGGCTTCCTCTATGCCCGATCCCCTCAAAAAGAAAAGTCTCTCTTGGTTTAGTTGGCGCTTCTTTGTGCGCAACCCCGTCGCAGACCTCCCGTTAGGTCTCGAGAGACTTTCGACATTGAAGGAAGTGAAGCGGAAGCTTTGCCAGGTGAAGGTCAAACGATGAAAAAGAAAAAACAAAAAAAACCGAATCACCGCCCCCTCGCTCTCATTCAACAAGAGCTTGCCCCGCTTTGGCTCCGCGGCGGCGAGATTCAATACAACATCGATCTTTGGGGACAAGAGCTTGTCCACGTCAACCAACAGATTAGAGTTTTGGTTATGGAAGGCAAAGCTTCCGAAGCGTACGAGAAAGTAAAAGCCGCTCAAGCCGCCGCCAAGTAATGCCTAAGAATATCGTCGATATCTTTGTTTTAGCCGCCGTCTTTTTCTTTCTTTTAATTTTACTCATCTACATAGGAGCGCCGAATGTTTGGCAAACTCAAGAAACTAAACCTTCAGGACCTCGAGAAGAATTTCAATATCAAAGCCTACCAACTGGGCAATCTTTATATTCAGTTGCACCGAATCGAAAAGGAAATTAATAAAGCGGTCCAAGAAATGGAAACGCTTTCGAAGCGCGGCGTGAAGATAAAAGAAAAAATCGGTGCCGAGATCCAACAAAAAGTGAAAGAGGGCACCCCGGCCCAGGAGACTACCGATGAAAACGAAACTGAAGCCGCGGCTTAAAGCGGCGTGGACCCGCTTTTTTAATTGGTTTTGCTCCCTCTCGCCCGTCTACTGGTACATAGATTGGAAATGGGGAACCCCGCTTCCGACCGGCCACACGGAGTTTAAGCGCTGGGCGGCCGACGTTGCCGAACTATCGGGACTTCCTAACAATCCCAAGCTTCACCGAGTCACGTCGGACTTCATCTTTCAGGTTCCCCCCACGGTATGCCGATATTCAAAGAGAAGGTTAGCCAACCAACTCAGAAAAGCGGCCGCCAATCAAGTCGCATCTGAGGTCATTCGACTTCAAGATGAAAAAGCAAAACAAGAAGCGCAAGCAAACGCTAGCCCAACTGATCCGGGAATGGGATCGGAAGCTAGCGGAGTCAGGCTTCAATGACATTGAAGATCGCGCTTCTGGACTTTTAAAAAAATCCGCCGGCACCATTTCCATTGAAGAATCGCTAAAAAAAGACGTGCCCCTTCTTTCTCCCGAAGGGCAATACTCCTCTTCTGTCTGGAAAGACTCGCAAGCCTCCTACTTCCGACTGGCCGGAATCTATCTACACACAAAAGAATTTAAGTCCCAAAACCATAAGACTATCTGGGAGCTCCACGCCGCGGGCCGCTCCAACCCAGAAATCGCTAAAGAACTTCGCCAAACCGTTCGACAAATAAAGTACGCGATCAACTGTATGCAACAGGCCTTCCGATTGCGTTTGTCCCGCCTAGACAAGAGTGAAGAAGCGAACGGTAGCGACCATGTCACAGAATCAGCGCATTCAAATTCGAAAAGCCCAACCCGACGACTTTAATTTCATCTTTGCGACCTACCTAAAGCACCATTGGTACGCCAAATCAAATAGCACGACCCTCAAGAAGCACACGTGGATGTCGCTTCATCACAACCGCTTAGAAAAAATTCTCAAAGAAACGCCCGTTTTGGTCGCCTGTCTGTCTGGAGATCCTGACTACATCATTGGCTACGCCTTTGAAGACGGCGACAAACCCTTTCACTACCTACGGCTTGCGTGGCGCGAAGAATCTATCGGCGCAGAGAAATTACTTTTGAAACACCTAAAGGAAAACCATGAAAATCAAGATTAAGTTTGCCCATTCTCATCAGCGGAACTTCATTCCCGGCCTCAACAAACAAGTGGAAAAGGGTCTCGACGACAAAACCTATCCGGGACTGAAAATGTTTCGCATGGACGACGGCTCGGGCGATTTAGAATGCGAGTTCGAGGGACGGTACTTCATTCTCCCCAGCGTAAACTTCCAATCGCTTGTCATCGACGACGAATGGATGGCCGAGCTAAAAAAGAAACCCAAAAAGGAAGCCGATGCGAAGAGCGATAAGTAATTTTCTTCAGGGCATTTTCTTTTACGCCGGCGTGGCGCTCCAAAAAGTAAAACTTTGGAAGCCAAAAATAAAGCACGTAAAGAAAATGAGCGCCCGCCAAAGGTTTGAAACCGAGCACCGCGCTCGCTATCAAATGCACGCGCTCTTAAAAGAAGGCGACTCCTATCAATTGGGAAGCGCTAAGGCGACGCTTGCGAAATTTGGTCCCGAAGGAAAAGCGGAAGTGAAGGCGAAACTCGCTTTAATGAATCAGCGCCGCGAAGAGCGCGCGAGAAAGCATCGGGAACGGGCAATCGATATAATGATGATGACGCCCGAAGAATTGGAAAAATTCCAAATTGATGAGTGGCTAGAAAAGCGGAGAAAAGAAATAAAATTCTACGATAATTTTTCCGCCGCCCCGGATGCCGTACCCCCGTCGGGCGACCCTTCCAAGCGGGTCCATTGATGGCTAACACCAACGGAAAAGAGCCAAAAGCCAAAGGTTACGAGGGTTTAGTCGAAAAGAATGAAGTCAATTCGCTTGCAAACCAAGGGACTTCGAAGCGGATTTGGCGCATTTACTCGCGCTCCTTGACCATCGTTTCGCGTGAACTCTCGGCTCTTAGGAAACTTTCTATCGGGGGCAAACTCAACGCCGACAACGCGTCCGATCTCGCCATGTACGTGAAGCTTTTGGGCGAGATTCTTAAACAAAAGAAAACCATTAAGAAGGACTCCCAAGAAGAAGATGAAGCTGAGCTTTTAAAAATGACGGACGCGGAGCTTGAAGCGCGCGCCCTAAAGATTCTGAAAGGGAAAAAGAAATGATCCAAGAAACAATCGTAAAGAAGCCCAGTCTCGAAGAACTTCTAGAGGGCGTGCGCCTTCTTCTTATCGACGGCCATTCGCACAAGGCCCTTGATATGATTAACCAGTACTTTATCGAGGAAAGATGCGCCAAGGCCGAATTGGAATTTAAACAATACTACGACTCCCGCTATGGATTAACGATGCCGAGGCGAACCCGATGAGTGAAATCTTATGGGTCGGGCTTATTCTTCTGCTTATCTTTTGCGCGCCTTCGTGCAACTCCGATTTGAAGTGTGACTCGGTACCTGAATGCATGGGCAAACGGGTTTCTCAAATGAAGCAACAATTCGAGAAGGGACTAAAATGAACTTCCTAAAGAAAATCTTCGGTCGTGAAAAGAATCCGAAACCAAAAGCGACGCCGGCTCTCTCTCTTAAGAAAGACTCGCCGCCTTTAAATGAGCAACGGCTTGCCGTTGGCCTTTGGCAGACGCATAAAGCGCTCCACACTGGGATGACGATTCAAAATTGTTGGTATTGCCTGAACCCTGGCACCGAATTCACGCACAAGGTAGTGCCCGACACCGAGACCGCGGCCGGTAGCTCCAACCGGGAGCGCTTCCGCTCTACCCTGACCCATGACCAAAAGAAGCTCTTGAAAGAATCTACCAAAATGGCTTGGTCCGAACTCTTCAAAAAGAAAAATCCCAACAAGGAAAAGACAAATGAAACTGAAAGTAAAACGAGTTAGCCACGAAGAATATTACGAGCAAATGCAGGAGCTCCCGCAACACGCCATTCGCATGGTGAAAGTGCCATCCACGACCACGCACCACTTTTGGGACGGCGTTGTCTTTGGCAAGCAAGTCCTTGTCCTTTACACCGACGAAATGACCTTGGGCGGAAAGCCTTTGAAAGACCAAGTCGGTGAGCCCGTAAAGAGTGTCGAAGTCGAAAACTTTGAGGAGGAGTCAGAGTGAATCAATCCTTTCTCCCAAAGAGTGAAGAAGAAGAGCGGCTCACCGATGAAGTGTCGCGCCTTCAGTTTTACCGCCAAAAGATAGAAAGAAAGCTTCGGGACGCGTCTCAGATTCTTTTTCAATTAGTTTCTCTCGAAGAAGACGACAAAGAAACACTCACTCGCCTTCAAACCCAAGCCAGGGAGCTCTTAGGCTCTTAACCATTCCGTTAACAAGCTAGAGGGGTCACGTGAGGCTTTTGTGGACGACAGACAAGTCCTCTCAGAATTAGTTTCCAGAAAAGAAGCCAGGAAAAAGTTTGTCCTCTCGGACTACCTTTTCGACAAGCAACTTCAATTCGTTTTAGATCCGTCGCCCTTTAAGGCCGCGGTCACAACCCGCCGCGCGGGAAAGTCCACGTCTTGTGTGGCCGACCTAACGGACACGGCCCTCAACACCCCTGACTGCGTTTGCCTTTACATCACGCTGTCTCGCAAAAACGCCAAACGGCTTGTCTGGCCCGAGTTCAAAAAACTTAACAAGCGGTTCAAGCTCGGGGGGAAAGTTAACGAGTCGGATCTCTCCATTACATTTGAGAATGGGTCCGTCATATACCTTCTTGGAGCAAAAGACCGTTCGGCAATTGAAGACTTTCGCGGGCTTCCCATTAAGAAAGTATACCTCGACGAAGCTCAGTCCTTTCCCGCTTATATCAAGGATTTGATCGACGACGTAATAGGTCCGGCGCTTATGGACTACGCGGGCACGCTTTGCCTGATAGGCACCCCGGGCCCTATCCCCGCCGGCTACTTCTTTGAACTCACTAAAAACAAGGAATGGTCGCATCACTTTTGGTCCTTCTTCGATAACCCATTCATTCCACAAAAGTCTGGCAAAACCCATCAAGAAATTCTAGACCGGGAGCTTAAGCGGCGCGGCGTCACGGCAGACGATCCTTCTATCCAACGCGAGTGGTTTGGTAAATGGGTCGTCGACAAGAATGCCCTGGTATTTCAGTACTCAGATTCGCTTAACCATTACGACACGCTTCCGGTATTGCCGAAAGGCCAACACTGGACGTACGTCTTGGGCATCGACTTAGGCTTTGACGACGCCGACGCCTTAGCCGTCATCGCTTATAATGAGACTTCAACCAAAACCTATCTTCTCGATGAGCTTGTAACCCCGCACCAAGACGTGACCGCCTTGTGCGCGCAAATCGACAAACTCCAAAAGCGCTATGAGTTTTCTAAAATTGTCATAGACAGCGCGGGCTTAGGAAAGAAAATCACCGAAGAAATCAATCGGCGCTACAAAATCTCAATGGTTCCGGCGGAGAAGGCCCGAAAACTAGAATACATCGAGCTCTTAAACGACGCCTTAAGGACTGCAAACTTTATGGTGAAGTCACGAAGCCTTTTTGCCCAAGACACTAATAAGGTAGAATGGGATAGAGACAAGAGTAAGCCCGATAAGAAGGTCATTTCCGACCGCTTCCATTCCGACATTTGCGACGCAGTGCTTTACGCATGGCGAGAAAGCTATAGCTACCTCCACGAAAAACCAACGGCCGGCCCCAAACCCGGCACGCCTGAGTTCTTCAAACAAGAAGAAGACAAAATGTACGACCATGAGTTCGAAAGGCACAAGGAATTGGAAGGGGCCGAAGATGTCCAAGACCAACCGCTCGACTGGAAATTTGGAGACGATGAATGAGTAACTGGCACTCGTACCCGAAGATTTACAACGTCGGTCATAAGTATTTGGAAATGCTTTTCGCCGACGAGATAGTGATTCAAGAAAAGGTTGATGGCTCCCAATTCTCCTTCGGCGAGTTCAATGGCAGGCTTTTGGTTCGCTCCCGCGGCGTCGAAATGGATGTCGATGAGCCTGAGAAAATGTTTAGCCTGATCTGCGAGTACGTCAAATCCATTAGGGGTCAGCTCACCCAGGGCGTTACCTACCGCGGCGAGTACTTAAGTAAAAAGCAACACAACACGTTGATTTACGATCGCGTGCCTCAAAATTATTTCGTGCTCTTTGATATTGAAGTCGCCGAGCAATACTACGCCGACCGAGCGCAACTTGAGTACGAAGCCCAGCGCTTAGGATTCGACGTGGTCCCCGAATATTGGCGAGGGCCCGGGAAGGAAATGAATCCAGAAAGGCTTAAAGCTTTTATGGAGCAAATCAGTTTCTTGGGCGGCCCCAAAGTCGAGGGCGTCGTGATTAAGAATTACCATCAGTACGGGCCCGACAAGAAGGCACTCTTTGGAAAGATTGTGTCCGACGACTTCAAAGAAGCCCATGGTCTTGAATGGAACTCGAAGAACCCGTGCCCTGCCGACTTCCATGCTGAGCTCGGACAAAGGTATTGCACGATTGCCCGCTGGCAAAAAGCCGTCCAGCACTTAAAAGAAAAAGGCGAATACACGCAAACGCCGGCCGACATCGGAAAGCTCTTTAAAGAAATCAACGAAGACGTGTTGGCCGAGCGCAAAGCGGAAATCATGGAAGCTTTGTTTGCTCACGCGTGGAGCAAGATCTCAAAGCAGATAGTGCTTGGCATGCCCGAATGGTACAAAGAAGAGCTCCTTAAGGCCCAATTCAATAAGGAAGCGGCCTGACCCATTCGCGGTTTGCGAATATTGTACAAAGTGTACAAAATGTCGCGGCGGGGCTTGCTAGTCACACTAGCTTTAAGGATGCCGATATTGGTTCCGCCTACCGCCGCGTTTCCCGGGGGAAAATCAATCCTTCATATAAGCCCAAGCCAAATCTTTGGGCGGCTCACCGAATTCCTTCTTTAACTCTTCGAGCTTCTTCCTGCAACCCTCAGGCATTGTGAATTGGCCGACGTGCTCATCCCGCCCTTCAGCGTTCCAGCGCGGATCGGTTTCACTTCGAAGCGTCCAATCGCCGGGCGTTGGATGGTTGAGCTTAAGCATCGCGCATTTTTGACGTGCTAGCTTCCGGGATTGGAGCGGGCTTTGGCTTGTGGTAGTCCTTAGTGCTGGGGAAAAGGGACACTTCGTAAAGCTCCTTAAAAGCTAAACTCGCGACATGGATTAGGCTTTCGGTTGGTTTCTTATTCGAAACCGTCACGGTCTTGAACATCTTATCAATGCCAACAACCCAACCTTCGGGGATGGCCTTCCCCCGCTCCTCATCGGTGTCTTCATCATCATCATCGTCGTCGTCGCTAGAGTCTTTGGCGGAAATAACGCCCATGCTAGCGATTTTTGTATAAGCTTCTTCAATCGTTTGGTCGAAACAAAGAACCGAAACAATCATGTCCTTCATTTGATCGATGACCATGCCGGCGGTCACACTCACCCAAATGTCTATCATGGGTTGCGTAAATTCTGGGAGCTTCGCTTTGAAGTACACTTCGCGCGCTTCCTTAGACGGTGCCCCGACCTCAATCACCGTTGCAAAACGCGACGGTCGGTTTCGAATGCGTTCCGGCACGCGCTCGATATAGTTGGTCGTTGCGACCATAACGACATTGTCCATTTGGAGTTCGCCGTCTAAGAGCGCCAAGAAGTTTGAGTCAATGCACTGGCCTTCAAAGTCTTCAAAGACGCACATGATTCGAATATCGGGCTGGATTTCTCTCACCTGGGCGGCGGCGTGTGAAATATAAGTTGCCGCGGCATTAAAGAAAACAATCCCGCCTTCGGCAACAACCCGTTCCATGAGGCGCGCAATGGTGCAAGTCTTTCCCGTTCCGGGCCGGCCGTGCATTAAGATGCCGCGCTTATAAACTAGCCCGTACTTTTCAAAGCGGGAGCGCGTGTTGCCTTCCCAGAATTTCAAAGCTTCTTGGTAAACCCTCTCGCCGACCGTGTCAGGGAGCACAAGCAGGTTGTCGGTCTTAGTCGACTTCGGGGTCAGATAAATATTCCCCTCATTGTCGGCTTGGATCATATAGATGCCGGGGCGAATCTTGTCTTCGGTGTGAATCGCTTTACGTGGAGAATAAGTGCCGTTCGATTCGAAGTAGTGCTTGAAGCCCTGATTGACCTTATTAATTTCCTGACTCATTTGCTTTCCTTTTTTTCTTCATCGCAACCCAAGTATTTACACTCGAGCTTTTTGCCGATGCGTTCTATCGTTTCGATGCCGCCTTGGATGTTTGAGGCCTCGGCTAAATGGTATTTTATTAAAGAGATGCGAACCTTAACGAGATCCTCAATCGTAGGAAATACCGCAAAGGGAAGCGCTATGATTGCAACGATTAAAAGGTGTCTCGGAACGGGAGTTTTTATGTCCTCCGTCTTGCAAAAAACCCAACTCACTACCCCTAAAATTCCGCAAAACACCGCTATAACCTGAGTCAGACAAGACACGTTTTGAACAAGCGCCAAAAGAATTTCCATTTATTTCCACTCCAGAATTAGATCGTAGCCGTGGTTAAAAAGGCTGACATCGGTTGGTTTAAAAGTGTCCCGCCAATATTCTATCGCAAGAAGGCGTTCGTCGCCGAAAGACTTGGTTGTGTACTTGTCGGTTGGAACGTATTGGATGATATGGCGCGCGGTTTGCTTTTGCAGGTCTAGGATTTTGTGGATCTCGGCATCTGTAAAATGCTCCAGAACGCCGTGCCCGTAGGCGACATCCAGAAAAGGCAAGTCTAGGCGCTCTCTGATATCGCCCACGACGAATTCCATGATGGCTAAATGTTTCACGGGCTCGAGGTTCTTGGCCGCGTACTTAAAAACCCCAGGGTCGTTGTCTATTAAATAGAAGACAGCGCCTCGATGAAGTCGTTGCATCACTTCTTTCGCGATAACTCCCACGCCAAAGCCGAAGTCGCCTATCCGGGTCTCACGAGTGTTTTCACACGCGCCGAGAATTTTTCGAATAAAGAGATCGTACTTTCTTTGCGTGCGAAAGACCCGCTCGGGGCTTAAAGACTCTTTTAAGTATTCGGTCCAAGTCATTTAAGGTTTTCCTAGGTTTTTCTTTAGCTCGTTGATGCCGAACTCCAAGTCTTGGAGTTTTTCTTTTTGCCAACCGCACTCTTCGGCGACAAGCCTCAACTCTCTAGCAATTTCTTTGGCGAGTTGTTCTTTGGGGAGATCGAGCGAGACAATCCTATCCGCTCGGTTCTTTGCTTCTACTTCCGTCATTCCATACCTCGGAGTTAATTATAGCTTAGCTTAGTTTAGTTCGGCGTGTTTAACGTGGACGGGCTCCCATCCGAGCCTTTCTTTGTACTGTTTTGCAACGACGCAAACGGCCGAAAAGAAAGCGGCCTCTTCAAGTCCCTCATCTTGGAGCTGGCTTGCGAGTCCGTTGATTCTTTGGACGCAGGCGATGACTTGCTCGGTGTCGATGGCGATTGGTTTTGCTCTTTCATCCATTGCTTCTCCCCAATTGGTTTCACGGTCGATAAATCCCAAACACAAGCCGAGGCGCAGTCCCACGGGTAATACCAAAAAGTTCGTCCGTCGAGACGGCAATCCCACTGATAGGGGGTAATGAGAATGCCTTTGTAGTCTTTCATCACGCGATCCCAACAAACATAACCGGATTTCAATCCGAGCTCTTCGGAGCGCTTGCACTTATAGACAGAAGAAAACCGATGAATATCTTCGGGACTTTTTAAAACCGCCCAATCAAAAGTGTCGCACTCAAATTCCTTTGAATACTTTAAACCCTCTAAACGAAATTTTTCTCCCTCGCACCACGACTTCCAACCATCTTTCCCCGATTCGTCGGATAGCCAAAGGCCTTGCGGCTTAAAAGTAATTGGGCCATCCCGAAGCGGCTCATACTTTCGTTGGTGTAGCGTTTCGATTGGGGTTTCGCTGAAATGGGTGAGAATAGCCTTCATTTAATAACAACGTCCTGACCTGGCTCACCGTTTGGCACCTCGACCCCTAATTCGGCGGAAAGAAAATAAACGAGCCGTTGGTGAGGCAGGAGCGGCGGTTGCTTGATGAATTTTACAATCGCACTAGCCAGGGCTTTCCTAAGTTCGTCGAATTCAATTCCCATCGTCTTCTTCTTTCTTTTCAAGACTGCGTGCGTACTCGGAGTTTGCGTGGTATTCGCGTTCGTCGTTGAGCTCGGCAAGCTTGTTGGTTTTTAAAGTCTCTTTGTCGTGCCAATAGGTGTAGTTTTTGGAATCCCCTTGAATAAGGATCCAATCGGTCACGGCTTTCATTTCCGTTTCGAAGGCTCCCCCCTCCTTCATACAGGCCGCGGTTGCGTAGCCCAACGTGAGGATTAGGGTTTGGTAGTCCGCCTCGGACAGTCTAATTGTTTTCATACGACCTTAATTCATAGATTCGGACTGTTTGTCAAAGGCTTCTGCTTCGGCCTTTATCGAATCTTGCATTTTGTGGTGAAAAATAGAGGTATGGGCGGCGTTGGTGAGGACTTCCACGATGAAACGCTTCGTGTCCTCGGTGGAAGTGTTGGTCTCGACTTGGCTTTTTAGTTTAGAGAGCTTTTCGAAAACACCCTTCTCATAGTCGCAATTGTCTTCCATACCCCGACCTTTCGATTTTTAGGTTTTTACCGCGGAAATCTTATTATTTCACGCCAAATTCTTCCAAACCAGGCCGATTTGTCCCGTTTAGACAATATTGAACCCTCTATCAATCGAAAGAGACGAACCGTGCCTAACCCGCTTCCCTTTCTCCACGACAAAAAAGAAACCGGCGTCGCCGTTGAGCACCGCATGGGCCCCGAAGAAGATCCGGGAATCCTTGCCGTCGCCGATGATCTCATCTCAGCTCTCGCCCGCAAAGACCGCAAAGGTGTTGCTATGGCGCTTCGCAGTGCCTTTGAACTTTTAGACTCCATGCCTCACGAAGAAGGCCCGCACTTAGAAGGTGAAGAATGAGCGGACCAAATAAACAACTGGGCATGGCCTACAACACCCAACGAAAGGCTAAAAAAATGAGCGGGAGTCGCAAGGTCGGTTGCATGGATTGTATGTCCAAGGGCGGAAAGTGCATGGCCCATGGCGGTGTCGTTAATGAAGAAATGAGCATTGTCTCGAAAGACCCCGCAAAGCCCGAGCAAAAAAAGGGCGGAAGCGTTGTGTCCGAAATTTTGGGCGACCGCCAAAAGATGGCAAAGGGCGGATTAGTTGACGCCGGCGTCGAGCCTGATTTTCACAAGCGGGTTGATTTGGAGCCCGTCCACACCGTTGAAGACGATGAGCACGATATTGAATCAGGCTCCAAAGACGATGAAGAGTTGGTTGGACAAATTTTACGCGAAAGAAAGATGCGGCGTCGCTAATGGAATTGACCGAGTTAAAAAAGCTCCTAAAGCTTCTACGCTCGAACGGCGTTCTAAAGTATGAATGCCAGGGCATCAAGCTTGAACTAAGTGAGTCCTCGACTGAGCAAACCGCTGCGGCCCCGGCCCAAGGCGTCTTAGGCGAAGAAGAGCTCACCGCGGAGCAATTACTTTTCTACTCGGCCCCTGAAATTCCCATCATGGAAGCGCCCGAGAATTAAGCCATGGCTTTAAAAACTTCGCCCAAGGAAAAACCGCAAAGGGTTAGTAAAACCTATCGGACTTCGGACAATCCTTTTTCCGGAAACAAAGGCTATCGTTGGTGGGATGAAAAAGACGACGAAAAAGCCGCCGAGCAATTAGTCAAAACGGTTGCCTACCTAAAACAAGGCCAAACTTTCCGCCAACGCCAAGCTTCAATGTTCGCGCGCCTCTACGGCGGCCAATCTCTTTTTAGTTTTGTCGGATCCAATATGACCAAATTGGACCAACAAAGTAGCCTCGCCCCTAACCGCCCCACGTTCAACCTTGTCTCCTCGGTCGTTGATACTCTTGTGTCGCGACTCACCCAAAACCGCCCCGTCCCTGTTTTTCTCACCGATAACTCTGACTACAAAGAGCGCAATCTCGCAAAGAAACTCAATAACTTTATCTTAGGCGAGTTCTATCAAACCAAAGCCTATGAAGTTGGCGAGTACATTCTCACCGACGCGTTAGTTGAGGGAACGGGTTGCCTTAAAGTCTATGAAACCCAAGACAAGAAGGTCGGCATTGAGCGCGTGCTCTTAACCGAACTCTTTGTCGACCTTCAAGAGTCCGCTTTCGGTGATCCCCGCCGCATGTACCAAGTAAAGCTCATGGATAGAGCGGTACTGGAATCGACCTTCCCGAAAGCAAAGAAGATTGCCGAAAAAGCGATTCGCTCGACGATTGATTCTTCGGCGCAAACCTCTCAGTCGGTTGCGGATTTAGTTATGGTCGTGGAAGGCTGGGCACTTCCCAGCGGCGAAGGCACGGGCGATGGCAAACACACCATTGCATGCTCGGCCGGCGAGCTCTTTTCGGAACCCTGGGACAAAAAGACTTTCCCGTTTGTTTTTCTTCATCACCACAAGCGTCAATTAGGATTTTGGAGCCAGGGTGTTGCCGAATCCCTCATGGGAACGCAGCTAGAGCTTAATTCTCTTCTCGACACCATTTCTAAAGCCATCAAGCTTGTCGGCGTGCCCAGAGTCTTTGTGGAAGAAGGCTCGAAAACGAATAAGGCCGCTTTCAACAATAAGATTGGCGTCATCATTCCTTTCCGCGGCACGAAACCCTCCTATGAAGTCGCCCCTTGCGTGCCCCAAGAAATGTACCAGGAGCGCCAACGCATTATTGATTTCGGATATCAATCCGAAGGGCTCTCAATGATGTCGGCAACTTCACAAAAGCCGGCAGGCCTAAATAGCGGGGAAGCCCAGAGAGTCTACAACGACACGAACTCCGAACGCTTTGCCGCGCTCGAGCGCCGCTACACGAATTTCTATGTTGATCTGGCTTATCAACTTATCGATAAAGCCATGGACATCGCCAAGCGCGAAGGCGAATACCAAACGGTTTTTATGGACCGTCGCAAGGGCACCAAGCAAATCGACCTACCGAACCTTTCGCTCTTAAAAGACCCGTTTGTCATTCAAGCCTACACCGAATCGTCGCTTCCTAAAGACCCCGCCGGTCGCATGGAAAAAGTCGTCGAGATGATTCAAAGCAACATGATCACAATCCAAGAAGGCCGAAGGCTTTTGGACTATCCGGATTTAGGCCAGTCGGAAACTTTAGCGAACGCGGCCGACGAAAGAATTTATTGCTACTTGGATGAAATCGTCGAGAGCGGCAAGTACACGCAACCCGATCAGTTTATGCCTTTGGGAAAAGCCGAAGAAATCGTCACCCAGTACATAAACCTCTATGCGTGTTGCAAGTTAGAAGAATCCAAAATGAATCAACTCAGGCAGTGGTTTACGCAAATCGGCGACGTGAAGGCGGCCGCGGTGCCGCCGCCGCCCCCGATGCCTGAGCAACCCATGCCCGACAACGGACTTGCGGTCCCGATGCCGCTTCCGCAATCCCCGGGCCTTCCTATGGCTCAAGCCGCCTAAAAAACTTTCTCATAAACAAAAACCTGCGAAGCGACGCACTCAACGAAAGCGACGTGACGTATGCCCCTTAACTTTACCCCCAAAGGAAAGTCTAACCCGACAGCTCCTCAACCTGCGGCGGCCCCCAGCCCGCGCCCACAAATTAAGTACGGAACTCCGCCGGCCTCTACCGCGCGCGTGAACGCCCTTAAAGACAAACTCAAAGCGAAACCCACTCCCGTCCAACGCCCGGTAGCCCCCCGCAAAGCGGGGAGCTCCGCTCGGGCCGAGCAATACGCAGGCCTTCAACAGTTTACGCAAAATACCGCGCCCGTTCCGCCTCCCCCGATTGGAATGAGCTCCGCGCGCCAAAGAGAAACCGATTTATCTAGCATCGCCCCTCCTCCAACCGGGCTATCTGCCGCGGCTCAAGCCGCTCAAGTTATGGGAACGGAAATTCATCAATCCGAGCCTGAATTGTCCCAGCTAGACAATAGTGTTGAGCCTAGTGCCACGACTGAAGCCACAAGCACGCCACTAAGTCCTCAATTCGTCGCTCTCGCAAAGAAAGAGAAGGCGATTCGAAGAGCCCAGCAGGAATTTAAGGCGGCTCAGGACGCTTGGAAGCAAGATCAAGCGAAGTACGTCTCTAAAGACGAACTTTTAGCCGAGCCGATGAAAGTTCTTTCTGAGCTTGGCCTCACCTACGATCGGATTGTCGAGTTACAGCTCGACCAAGTCTCCCCTGACCCCAATCAAGAACTAAGAAACGAAATTGCGGCGCTCAAGGCGGAACTTTCCGGCGTCAATCAGAAGTTTGTCGATAAAGACAAGCAACAATACGACGCCGCACTTAATCAGATCCGAAACGATGCCAAGCTTTTGGTCGACTCCGATCCTGCGTTTGAAACCATCAAGGCAACGGATGAAATGGGCGACACCGCCAATGGATCCGAAGCCGTGTTGGAACTTATCCAAGAGATATTCCGCACTGAAGGGCACGTCATCCCTGTAGAGGAAGCGTGTCAGCTTGTGGAAGAAAAATTGGTGACCCGCCAATTCGAAAGATATGAGCGGCTATCCAAACTTCAAAAGATTAAGTCGCGCTTAGGAACGCCGGCAGAGAATCCGGCAGAAGCAACCGACGGCGAAGTCACGCCCCCCCAACAATTTACAACCACTTTAACAAATAACGGGGCCGTTCAACGGCCCCTTTCCGCCCGTGACAGGGCAATTCAAGCCTTCAATCGCACGAAGGTTTAAGAAAGGTAATTTCCCATGGCCGCACAATACGCTTCCGATTCATCTGCGGTAGCGGTTCTAAAAGAACTCTACGTAGATAATTCGGATTTCGTGAAGGATCTGGTTTACGCAAAAAACCCGACCTTCGCTTTAATGCCCAAGAATGAATCTACCGACGGACTCGCCGGTAAATACATTCCCGTTCCGATTCAGTTTGGCGATCCTCAAGGCCGTTCGCACACCTTTGCGAATGCCCAGAACAACCAAACGCCTAACCAATACGACAGCTTCTTTGTCTACATCATTCAGGACTACCAACTGATCACGATCACGAACTTGCTCATTGAGCAAACTCGCTCCAACGCCGGCGCTTTCGTCGACGAAATGAAACGTGAAATGGATGGCGGCATCAAGAACTTGTCCAACAACATGGCTTTCGAGCAATTTGGCTCGGGAACTGCCACACGTGGTGTCACCTCGGGCGCGCTAACCGCGGTCTCTGGTGCCAACTACACGTTGCAATTAGCCAACCCCCAAAACGTCGTTAACTTCGAAGTCGGAATGACTTTGCAAGCTTCCGCGACTGATGGCGGCGCTATTATCCCGACCGGAACTCCTTTGGTTCCTGATCTTGCGACCATCTATTCCGTTAACCGCGGAACGGGTGTCATCGGCGTGACCGAAACCCAAGGCGCTCCTCACACCAACTGGGCGACGGGAAGTTACCTAACTGTGCAAGGTGATATTCCGGCGGCCGGCGGCTCGGGCTCAGGCCCGTTGGGACAATCCGGATCTTATTTAGCGGCTTCTGGCTTTAGCGCCTGGATGCCGGCTACCGATCCTGCTTCTAACGATTCTTTCTGGGGCGTTAACCGCTCGGCAGATCCGACTCGTTTAGCGGGACTTCGTTTCGACGCAAGCGCCTATTCCATTGAAGAAGGCGTCACTAACGCTCTTGGCTATGCCAACCGCGAAGGTGCCGATCCGGACACGATGGTCATGCCCTTCCAATCCTATACGGCCTTGGAAAATGCATTAGGTGCCAAAGTTCAGTACGTCGATATTCATCACGAAGAAGCGGACATTGCTTTTGAAGGCATCCGGTTCCACTCGGCGTATGGATATGTAACCGTGTTTGCAGATCGCTCGGCGATTCCGTCGGTCGCTCTCGCTCTCACGTTCGACACGTGGAAGTTGCGCTCTCTCGGCAAAGCTCCTCACATTCTGACCTACGGGTTGGAAGGTTTGGAAGGTTTACGAGTTGGCAATGCGGACGCGCTCGAAGTACGAGTCGGCGTCTATTACAACTACACGTGTAACGCGCCTGGCTTCAACCTGCGCATTACGCTTAGCTCGTAATTAATTTGTAGAGGAAACCTCTCATCTACAAACGAGACCCCCCTAAGGCCGCAAGCCCTAGGGGGGTTTTTGTTTGTGAACCGGCCGGTATGGAGGGCCTAGTCACGCACGTCTTATAGCAAATTGTCCCGAATAGACAATAGTGTAGCCCTCGGAATGTCCTTGGGAAACCGAACTCGCTTGGGTGCCCGTCCCAATTGCTAGGGGAAACGAACGGGCAAATTCCAAGGACAAAAAGATGGCTAATCGTAACTTTCCTAACAACAAACTTTACCAGTTTGAATCCTACCCGGTTTTAGTTTCCTGTAACTTCAACGTGACCCCGACCAACGGCCTGGGCATCACGAACTTAAAAGGCGGCGGCGTTCGCAACGTGTTTATGCACACGTCAACGACCCCTTCCGCTAACAACGGCTACACGAACCCGAATCCTGAAGACGGCGTCATCGCGGTTCAACTTCAAGACAACTACAATAAATTTTTAGGGCTAATCTCGGCGCAAGCCTCTTTGACCGACGGCTCTTCGCAAACCTCCACGACCGCAGGACGCTTGAGCGTTATTAGCGTTTTGGGAACGGCGACTTTAGCGCAATGGCAGGCGAAAGGCCTTCCGGTTGGCGTGACTCCTGCTTTGGGTGTTGCCTTTATCGCGACCGCATCCGGCTCTATCGGAAATAGCGGCGCGGTACAACGGCCCCTTTGGTCGGGAATTTCTTCGATTGAAATCGGAGCGAATCCTAACCTGACTCTCGCCCCTTCTAATAGCCCGGTGAACGGCGGAAGCTGGCTCTTTTTCCAAACCTTGAAAGAAAGCGGCACGAACTCTGCCCCGGCTTTTACCGGAACGGCAATGACTGCTCACGCACACGACTTGCTCATTAAGGGCGGACAAGCGGCGGCCTCTACCGCAGCTCTCGCCTGGTATGCGACGAATATTCTCGGTAAAGAAGCCGCGACGGATCAAACGATTCTGGGCGCGGATTCCGCAACCAAGGGCGGCGTGATTGCGGCTTCGGCGGGAACGCCGGCCGGAACGGTTGCGGCCCCCACGTTTACCGCAAGCAACGCGCGTGTCGCGCCGGTTGCCGGAAGCACAATCTACCTGAGCTTCTACCTAAGCAATAGCTCGGTCTTAATCAACGGACAGTAATTTTCTGACTCCCCTTGTGGGTTTTGGAAACCAAGGGGGGCCGGCCTAAAAACCAGGCCCCCCTTTTCGGTTTTAGGTGAAAAATGGCAGCTCCCGCAGCACTCGAACCCAGCACTCTTTATCTTCAACAGGGAAATGGCGAAGTATTAATTTCTTGGTCGCCCGTTTCGGGTGCGACGACTTATTCGGTGCAACGCTCTACCGACGGCGTGAACTATAGCGCACTCGCAACGCCTGCGGTGCCGGAATATCTCGACGACTCAGTCACGCCCGGATCCATCTATGGAACCGGCGGCACTCAATATTGGTACCGAGTCGCCGGCGTGAACGGCGACGGAACGGGACCCTACACGGTTGCTTCCCAAAATTATGGCACCGACTATCTGAGCATTGTCCCGTGCGTGGCCGGCGTTGCCTCCCTTCAAGAGCTCCGCATGCTTTCCCAAGCCAAATGCGATCGCCTGAATTCGGATTTTGTGACTTTGCCCGAGTGGAACAAATTCATAAACCTCGCCGCGGACGAACTCTATGATCTCATTACTACCACGTACGACGACTACAACATGTATGCGCCGGTTTATTTCACGACTAATGGAACCGACTCATCCTATCCGCTTCCCGATGGCGTTTCTGAGTTTCAAGACGCGAATGGGAATACCATCGTACCTCCCCCAATTTACAAGCTTTCAGGAATTGATCTCGGACTCAATAACGCGCCCAACGGATTCGTCACGGTCCAAAAATACAACTTTATCGACCGAAACCGTTACATTTTCCCCAACACGGCCTCAACCATCTACGGCATCTTCGGACTTCAGTACCGCTTTATCGGAAATACAATTCGATTTATTCCCCAACCTTCGTCTCAGCAACCGATTGGGATCTGGTTTATTCCGCGACGCCGTCAAATGCTTAGAGAAACAGATTTGTGCGACGGCTTCGGCGGTTGGAATAACTACATCATTGTGCGCGCCGCAAAGTACGCGCTCGACAAAGAAGAATCCGACACGTCGAAACTCGATCAAGAACTTATTTTCTTAAAAGGCCGAATCGAAGAATCGGCTCCCAACCGCGATGAAGGCCAACCCGACACCATTTCAGACACGCGCATGGCTTCCGGCATGGGCCCGGATGGCGGCGGCGGTTGGAATGGGCCCTTCGGAACAGGATGGTAACCCGTGCAAAAAGTATATTTAGTGTGTGGCGTTCCCGGTAGCGGGAAAACTTGGGTTTGCTCCCAACTCGAAGACAAATTCCAATACGTTCGAAACGACGATCACATTGGCGGCGACTACCCGAAGGAAGTTTACCGGGCCGCGCGCTCTTCCGAAAAACCGATTTTGGCCGATTGCCCCTTTGGTGAACGTCACGTGCGAAAGCTCATGGCGGAGTTGGGGCTTGAGGTCGAACCGCTTTTTATCGTCGAGAAACCGGCGCTTATTAAGGAGCGCTATGAAGCGCGCGACCTAAAACCCATCCCCCAACAGCATATAACGCGGGCCATTAACATGAAGGCGCGCGCCGAGGAATGGGACGCGGTCTTTGGAACGTGCCAGGAAATTTTGGCGCACTTAAGGGAGGTAGCCCTTGCTTCCCGTTAATATGCCGCCCGAGCTCCTACAAACGCGTTGGGCGTCTATCTTAAATCCCTTCGTGAAGAATCAGTTGAATAGCGTTTCGCTCTTGAAAAACGTGACGCTTGTTTCGGGCGTCAACGTCATCAATCATCGCTTGGGAAAACTCCAACAGGGTTGGTTTATTACCGACGTGAATGGCGCGGCCGTGATTTACCGTTCGGCCGATTTTAATGATCTCACCTTAACCCTCACTAGCGACGCGGCCGTGACGGTTTCTATTGGGGTATTTTAATGCCCCTTCAGAAGCAAACCGTAAACATTAACTTCGCCCAAGGGCTCGATAAAAAAACCGACCCCTATCAGATTCCCATTGGGAAATTTGCGGAGCTGAAGAATTCCGTTTTCGATTCCGTTGGCCGGATGACGAAAAGAAACGGGTTTGCGCCGTTAGCCGCGCTTCCGTCGACGGACTATTCCTATATTACGACCTTCAAAAGTAATCTGACTGCCCTGGGCCCGTCGGTTGCGGCGTATTCCGATCCGACCGACGATTGGATTGCTTCGGGAAACTACACGCCGATTAATTTAGAAGTCGAAACGCTAGTGCGAAACAACGCCAATCAGGTTCAATCTGATTCGGCGACGGCCCCAAACGGCCTTGTATGCGTCGCTTTTACGCAAACCCTGGATTTTATAACCTACACCTATTCCTATTCGGTTTTAGACGCTGAAAGCGGACAACCTGTCATTCCCCAAACCACGATCACGCCGGCCTCGGGGGTAGTGGACGGGTACCCGCAGGTTTATGTGGTTGGGAACTATTTCATTATTGCGTACGGCGCGCTTCACCCCGTCAACGATCCGCACCTAGAATATTTTGCCATCAACTCAACGACGCTTGCCGTTTCGGCCGCGGTTTCCATTTACAACCCATTCAACGGATCGTTTGCGGCGGTTAACGTAAATAACGTCCTTTATTTCGTCTATGGCGACGCCATTTTTGGCGGCGTGAAAATGAACACGTTGAGCTCCTCTCTCGTATTGGGGCCCGGCTATTCGCCGTCGGCAATCGCCGGCGCTGATGACTTTTCTATTTGTGCCGACACGACCGGCGTGAGTGCGGTCCTTTGGATAAATTTTTTCAGCATTAGCACGACCCTCTCGTACGCGATGGCAGTCGACACGTCTATCAGCGTGCTCCTTGCCCCAACAAATACCGGGCTGGGCCTTCCGACCGGGCTTCACACGTTGGCGGCTCAAAATGACATTTGCACTATCTACGCGCAAATCGGGAGCACGCTTCCTAACGATACGGGAGTCCAAAGCGACTACATTAACACGGTTAAGATTCCTTTAAGCGGCACGACGGTCACAATCACAATCGCCGCCCCCGGTGTCGTCACGACCGCGGGCCCGCACGGTCTTTCGGTCGGCGACGGAATCCGACTTGCGACGACAGGGGCGCTTCCGACCGGGCTCACCGCGGGAACCCTTTACTACGTTTATTCCATTCCGTCCGCGACTTCGTTTCAACTCACCACGTCGCCCAATGGCTTTACGGGACCTATCACCACAAGCGGAACGCAAAGCGGGGTACAAAGCTACACAAACGAAGCGCTCTTTGCGCAGTCGGTTGGACTTGCGACTAAAGCTTTTATTGTCGACGACGTTCAATACGTCACCGCGACCTACCAATCCCCGTTTCAGGCGACGTATTTTCTTCTGAATGAAGACGGGGAAGTTGTTACCAAAATCGCCTATCAAAATGGGGCCGGTTACCGGCAAGTCAATGGCGTCTTTGCGTTGGAGTTGACCAATTTGGCCGGCGTTACCGTTCTGGATCGCACGGCGCAGTTTTCTTATCTAACCAAAACGCTAGTGAATGCGGTCAACCGCGAAACCGCGGTCGGCGGCGTTGTTCAAAGCTCAGGGATTTACTCTCAAATTGGCACGGATCTGGCCCTTGTGAAATTCTCGGAGCCCGGCGATTTGGATGTCATCGCAACCGAGACGGGAAACAACCTAAACGTGTCGGGCGGTTTTTTATGGGCCTACGATGGCACTCTTTTAAACGAAAACAATTTCTTTCTTTGGCCCGAGCTCATTCCCGACACCGAAGGCGAAAACAATAATATTGAAACCGATTCGACCACGACCGTGACGCCCACGGGTGATGTCACGAACCTGACGAACCTGATTTACAACCTATCAAGCTATCTCGGCATTTATGCCGGTTGCACTATCGCGGGAACGGGCATTCCCGGCGGCACGACGGTCTTGGGAATTGTGTCGACGCCGACCGGGCAAGCCGTTTTGATTTCGAAGTACGCAACCGCGAGCGGCACGGGAGTCACTCTAACGATTGCCGGCGCAATCGCCGCACAAACCTACTTTTACCAGTTTTGCTATGAATGGCAGGACAACCAAGGCAACTACTTCCGTTCGGCCCCGTCGGTTCCCGTTTCAATCGTTACAACTGGGAGCACGTCCGAAAATACGATTTACGTTCCCATGCTCACGCTCACCTACAAAGTGAATCCGACGAGCCCGGTAAAGATTGTCGGCTACCGTTGGTCGACCGCTCAACAAGTCTACTACCAATTTACGTCTCTTCTGCAACCGTCGGAAAACGATCCGACCCAAAAGGTTTGCGTCATCGTCGACGCCCATAGCGACGCAAGCATTTTGGGAAATAATATTCTTTATACGACCGGCGGTGTGCTCGAAAACGTGAATGGGCCCGCGTCCAATATTTTCACTTTATTCGACGATAGGTTTTGGATGGTCGACGCCGAAGACAGAAACCTTCTTTGGTTTTCGAAGCAAGTCATCCAAGGCACGCCCGTTGAAATGTCTGACCTTCTGACCTTCTTCGTGGCTCCCACTATCGGCGGCCAGGGCTCGACGGGCGACATTACCGCGCTCGGCAACATGGATGACAAGCTCATTATTTGTAAACGGAACGCGTTTTATTACATTAACGGCGTTGGCCCCGACAACACGGGCGCAAATAACCAATATAGCCAACCTATTTTTATCACGTCCCCGGTCGGTTGCGACAATCAGCGCTCTATCACCATGATTCCGCAAGGGCTCATGTTCCAAAGCGACAAGGGTATTTGGCTTTTGGGCCGAAACCTCATGGTCTCTTATATCGGCGCGGAAGTGGAGCAATACAACAACCTGCGCGTCACGTCGGCCACAACGATTCCGAAAACGAATCAGGTGCGCTTCACGCTCGAGGACGGAACGGTCCTTATGTATGACTATTTCGTCGGGCAATGGGCGGTCTTTGAAGGCGCGAGTGGAATTTCTTCTACTGTCTATGAAAACTACCAAACGCTTTTGGGCGATGACGGAATTGTTTACCAAGAAACGCCGGGAATTTATTCCGACGGCGATTCGCCGGTACTCATGTCTTTCAAAACGGGTTGGTTGAACTTGCAAGGCCTGCGCGGTTACCAACGCGCCTACTTTGCTTTCCTTCTGGGAACGTATTTAACCCCGCACTCGCTTCGAATTGCATGCGCGACGGACTATGAGGTCGCTAACAACCAAACCGAAGATTTTGTGCCGAGCCTGACCGCGACCGACCCTGAGCAATTTCGATTCTTCTTTAAGCGCCAACGCTCGAAGGCCGTTCAATTTTCCGTTTCTGAATTCCTAGACGCTTCGCTTGGCCAAGTGGCCGGCGCGGGCCTCACCATTTCCGGCATTAACGTGCAAATCGCCGCCAAAAAGGGCTTCGCCCCGATTGGCGCTACCAAGAGCGTGTCCTAATGGAAGTCAGACTATTCGATAAGAAGACGGATCTCGAAGTCGTGAAGGCATGGCTTCCGTTCGATTTGGATCCGAATGAATTGCCGGCGCATACCTATTGCGCGGTTGAAGACGAAATTGTCGCGATTGCGGCCCTTCGTTTTGCCGAGGGCAAAGTCTGTCTTATCGACTCAATGGCAAGCAATCAAAAGCTTCCCGGGCGGCTTCGCAATGAAGCGCTCGATAGGTTGACCGAAACGATTTTGAACAAAGCCAAAGAAGTCGGATTCAAGTGCGTCCTCGGTTGGACAAAGGAAGAAGTCATCGTGGCTCGGGCGCTTCGGCACGGGTTCAAATATTTTCCACAATTATTAATTGTTAGGGAGCTCTAATGGGATTCGTCGGCGATATTTTCTCGAGTGATAAGGGCGCAGGGTTTGACGCTAAGAACGCAAACATTCAGTCGCCAACCAACGCCGCGCAGGCGTCGCAAGCAACCAATCAGGCAAACAGTGCGCTTGCCCAACAGGCGGCCTTTACCAACATGGTAAATGCGCAAGCGCCGGGTGCGATTTCCACTCAAAATGCTTTGAGCGGAATGTTAATGCAACAAGCGCAAGGCGGGGGACCAAACCCCGCGCAAGCCGCGCTCAATCAAAACACCGGCAACAACGTGGCCAACCAAGCGGCACTAATGGCCGGGCAACGTGGATCGTCCTCGAACGCGGGTCTTATCGCGCGACAAGCCGGGCAACAGGGCGCGGCCACGCAACAAAATGCGGTTGGACAATCGGCGACCTTGCAAGCGGGCCAACAGTTAGCCGCGCAAAACGCTCTTCAAGGTTTGACTGCGGGACAAATGTCCCAGGCGCAAAACGCGAATATCGCGCAAAACAATGCGAGCCAGGGTTACCAGTCAAATATTTTGAACGCTATTCAGGGACAAAACAACGCGAATGTCTCTATGGTCAACTCTCAAAACCAAGCCAATGCCGGAATCGCCCAAGGTAACCAAGCCGCGCAATCAGGACTTGTTTCAGGGTTGGCCAAAGGTTTGGGCGGCGTATTTGGCGGCGGCTTAGGAATGGCTCACGGCGGACAAGTTCCGCGCCTTGCCGAGGGCGGTGCGGTGCCTCCTCCCGCTCCTCCGATTAGCGCGGCCGCTCCCGTGGCCGCCCCCGTCTCAGTGGAACCCATTGCGGCTCCGCAGGCCCAGGGGCCCATGAGTTCGGTCGGACAACTTTTGCAAAATGTCGCTCCAAAAGTGGACTCCGGCGCGCCTTCGGGCGGCGGCGGTGCGGGAACTAATTCGGGTGCGGCCGCAATTGCGGCTCAGTGGAATGAAGTCGGAAAATCCATGATGCCCGACAAGGAAGCTATGACCGGAATGATGGGCGGCGGAGGAGGGGGCGGCGGAGAAGGCGGCGGGGGCGGCGGAATGATGCAATCGGCGATGGCGGCGGCTCCCATGCTGGCCATGATGTCCGACGAACGGCAAAAGAAAGACATTCAAAGCGGCGATCCGGCCATCGAGCGCTTTTTAGATTCCATGCGCGCGCACGCCTATAAGTACAAAGCCGGCGCGGGCCAAGACAATAAAAAGCACGTGAGCCCGATGGCGCAAGAATTAGAAAAATCCCCCGTCGGTAAAGATCTCGTTGAAGAAAGCCCCAAGGGAAAAATGGTCGACTACTCGAAGTCGGGCCCGGCGATTCTTTCCTCCTTAGCAAATATCAACACAAGATTGAAAGAGCTCGAAATGCACAAGGGCGGAAACGTCGGCGACAAATTGAAAGCCGGCGGAAAAGTTCCGGGCAAAGCCAAAGTCGCGGGAGATAGCGTCAAAAACGACACCGTTAAGGCCCTTCTTTCTCCTGACGAAATAGTCTTACCCCGCTCCATTACGACCGCCCCCGACGCTCCCGCGCAAGCCGCGAAGTTCGTTGCGGCCGTACTGGCCCGCCAGTCGCAAAAAAGGGCGAAAAAATGAAACCACACTCTTTCAAAGGTTTTAAGAAGGTCCAGGAGGACAAACGCACTGCGACAATGGCGCACGAAAACGGTCATCGCCTTCAGATCGTAAAATCGAACCTTTCCCGCGCGCACCGCCGGCAACTAGAAGCGCTTCCGCTTCATCAGGCCGAAGGAAGCGAAGACCCTATCGCAAGCAACGCGCCCGCCGCGCGTGATCCGCAAAGCATGGATGCCGGCAAAGGGGTCACCATCAACATCAACCCGAACGGCCAAGCGCCCGCGGCGTCGCCGGAAGCTCCCGCGCCGCAAGCCGCCGCGCCCGAAGCGATGCCTCACGCGGCCGAGCTCAACGAAATGCAACGGCTCTATAATACCGAAGCCGCCGCCCGCGGCGTCCCGCGCGATCGTTGGATCGTTCCGGGCCAACCCCTTTCGGCGATTGACCCGGTCGCTTTCCAGGCCGCGGACTCGCTCTATCAATCCCAACAAAACCGCGCACAAGAAGCGTTGCAACAAGCGCAAGTTGCGCAAAGAACTCAAGACCAACTCGCTCAAAAACTGGGCGTCGCTCCTGCGCCTGCGCCCGCGCCGGCGTCGATTGAAGAACCCCAAGGGTTAGCTGCGCCATCGATGGGCGCGCCCCAACCGCCCGCACCGCCGACCGATATTTACGGCGACCAAGCTTTTGAAAGTGCCTACACGAAGGGGCTCAACGCGCAAAAACAAGCCGCGCGAATGGGTGCCGATGCCATCGCTCAAGAAGCGGCCATGAATGTCCCCGTCATCGAAGACGTGGCCACGCGCCAACGCCAAGACGCCGAGCGAATCATGGGAGAATACCAGTCCCTCGAGAAAGAGCGAAAGGCCGCTTGGGATGACTACAATAATTCACGCATCGATCCCAATCACTACATGGCCGACATGAGTACCGGGAAAAAAATTGCGACGGGAATTGGAATCATGTTGGGCGGAATGGGTGCGGGCATGGCTCGCGAAGCGGGCAACCCGGTCTTGGATCAACTCAACAAACAAATCGACCGAGACCTAAGAGCTCAAGAAGCCAACCTTGGGAAAAAGAAGAGTCTACTCGACGCAAATCTTCAGTCGTTGGGAAGTAAAAAAGACGCCTTCGATATGAGCAAGGTCATGTACAACGATATTATCGCCAACCAAATTCGTCTTTCCGCCGAGAAAACAAAAGGGCAACTGGCAAAGGCTACGGCGCTAAAAACAATTGGTCAGCTCGACATGGAATCCGCTTCCATTATGCAAGGCCTCGCTCAACGAAGAGCGCTGATGGGAAATCAGGGCGGCGGCGGGGCCGCAAATCCCGCCTCTCAAGCTGCGATGACCGTCGATAGAGTCATTCCTAAAGAAATGCGAAAAGAAGCCTACGAAGAAATGGGCATTTTGCAAAACCTAGATGTCGCTAACCAACAGATTGAAAAATTAATGGCCGATGGTTTTAAGGCATCTCGTGTCGGCAAGGGCGGGAGCGTTCCCGGGACAACCAACAGTAAAATTTTAAACGAAATGGAATCTACGCTTCGCGGAATTCTTCAAGCCAACTGGAAAGGTCCCATGAGTGACGATGAGGCTAAAAAAATCGTCGAGCCTTATGTCGCCGGTTGGACTGACAGCAAGGTTGATATTCGTCGTCGCGCCAAAGGCTTGCAGGAAATGATCAAAAGAAACGCTAAGCCAACACCCATTTTAAGACGGTATGGACTCGAGAACGCTTTCACCACGCCGGCGAAACCTGAGATTCAATACAAAGGCGGAATCCCCTACCAAAAGGTAGAGGGGGGCTGGAAAAGGGTAGGCTAATGGCCGAGTCGGATTTCATTCCAGACGCAGAATTTATTCCCGATGAAGCGCCCGAAGCCGCCCCCGCGCCGGCCGCGGAAATGTCGGGTCGCGCGCCGTCGGCCGAAGGGCCGGACTTTATTCCCGACGACAGTTTTGTTTCCGATGAGGATAAATATGGAACGCTCGGGCAACAAGTTGTCACGGGGCTAGAAGGCGCGGCGGCGGCGGCAACCTTTGGCTTGTCGACGGGACTAGAAAAAGCATTCGGAGTAAAGCCCGAAGACATTCGCGGGCGGCGAGAAGAAAACCCGTGGTGGCACGCCGGCGGCCAGGGCGCGGGTATTGTTGCGACTTCCTTGATTCCAGGGTTGGGAGCCGCTTCCGCCGGTAAAGCGCTCGGCTCGGCCGGAACCGCGGCCGCGAAATTAGGAATGGCCGGCGAAGGAATTGCCGCGGTCGCAAGTCGAGAAGCCATGCGGGGCGCGGTTGAAACCGCTCTCTTTCAAACCGGCGATGAAGTTTCCAAACTCTTAAGCGAAGATCCGAATCAATCTTTCCAAAGTGCCGCGGTGAGCGTTGGACTTGCCGGCGTTTTAGGCGCGGGCACGGGTGCGGCCTTAGGTGCCATCAGCCCCGCTTGGAAAGCCGTAGAAGAAACCAAGGTTGGAAAGTTTATCGACGATTTCAAGGCGCGCGCGAATGACCTTTTAGAAAACCCGGACGCGGCCCACACGGTTACTTCGGAAGTCGAGCAACACTACAATAAAATTAGAGCCAAAGCGGACGACGTTTATGGCGCGAACGGTATTAAGGCCCAGGCCATCGAGAAAATGCTTCCCGAAGCGACCGGCGCGAATCTCGACAAAATTGCAGGAAGCACTAACGCGGTCATGGAAAAATTGGGAAGCGCTCTAGAGCGGCTCGAAGGCGATCCATTTGCGCCCCGACTTCAAAAAGCCATCGAAGAATATGCCGTGGCCCTTTCCGAAACACCGACGCCGGCGGGCGTTTTCGACGCAACCCAAAGAGTGAAGCAACAACTCCAAGAATGGGGGAAGTTTAATAAGTCCCTAGTGCCTCTAGCCGAACGCGATTTTAGAGAAACCGCAAAATCTCTCGGCTTTGAATTGCGAAACGCGCTCGAGGATTCAAGCGTGTGGGGCGGCGCGGCCGACGTGCAAAAGAAAATCAACTCCGCCTTCAAAGAATTTTTACCCGCTCTCGAAGATTTCGAGCGCCGCTTTACAACCGAAGTCGGCGGCGTGCGCACGATTGATCCCGGCAAAATGGCGACCTACGTGAAACAGGCCGGCCAACCCAACGCTGAAATCAAACAGGAAATGCTAAAAAACTTCCTGGACGCTAGCGAAAAATATGAAAAGGCTATACTAGAAGCCGAAGGATCTATCGCGAGTAAAACTTTAAAGGAAGGAGCCACACGTGCCGGAAATGACACCGCAGGAGGAGGAACAGGAGGAATTGGAGGACAAGCAACGGATGGAATCGCGCTACCAAAAGACGCAAGCGCCCCAGCCCCCGGCCTCCCCAAAACTTCCCCAGGACCCCACGAAGAAATAAGAGCCGCCGCGCGCGCGCACGCCGAGAAAAGAGGACTCCCCTATGAGCCTCACCCGGAATACGTTCGCGCCGACCCGGAACGCGGCAAAGGGATTGCTAAAGCCTATGAGGCGATGAAGCACGCGCCGGATGATCCGGCGGTAAAAAAAGCCTACCGCGCCCTTATCGACGAAACGAAAGAACAATACGAAGCCATCAAAAAAATGGGCGTCAAAATCGAAGTCATCGAGCCGGGCATGCCAAACCCCTATCCGAACGGCTCTCGCGACATGATGGCCGATATTCGCAACAAGCACCTTTGGGTTTTTCCGACGGAAAGCGGCTTTGGAACGGGCATTGCGAAAAATCACCCGCTTTTAGAAAAAGCCGGCGAAAAAATTGGCGAACGTGAATTAGTCGCTAACGACATTTTCCGAATTGTGCATGACGTGTTTGGCCACGCCAAAGAAGGCGTTGGATTCGGCGCGCACGGCGAAGAAAACGCGTGGCTTGCTCATATGAAAATGTATTCTCCCGAAGCGCGAAAGGCGATGACTTCCGAAACGCGCGGTCAAAATAGCTGGGTGAATTTTGGGCCCAAGGGCGAAGCGAACCGATTGAACCCGGCGGAAACCGTTTATGCCGAGCAAAAAGCGGGCCTTCTGCCTGATTGGGTTTTAGACCAAATGGGATCGGAAATGGGACGCCCCGAATTGCGGGCCACTCTTCAAACGCTAAGAGAATCTAGCCCGGGCGCAGCGTTTGCCGACGCATTGATTAAACGCGGCGGATTTGGGAAAACCGCATCGCGCACCGCGGGTGCGGTAGTCGGCGGAAGTCTAGGACACGTCGCCGGCATGGGCCCCATCGGAGCCGGCGTCGGCGCGGTCGTCGGGGAGCACGCGCTCGAGCCATTCTTCAACTCAATTTTTCCGGCTCTTGTGAAGCCGATTCTAAAGGGCCGCGCGTCGGCCACTAGCTTTAAGAGCGCAACCGACTACGGCATGGACGTAGTAAAGGGAATTTATCTCACCGAAAAAGCCGCGGAAGCCATGTTTAACAGCTCGAAGGAAGTGATCCCTTCGCGATTGGTTGCGACGAAAAAAGATATTGAAAAGCTAGATGAGAAAATTTCGAAACTCTCAAACGACCCCACTAAAATTTTGGACATGGGCGGC
>ERZ869929.212-NODE-212-length-38051-cov-7.199758_pt1 | contig 38051 bp, 71 predicted proteins | sample MGYA00579312_ERZ869929 | MGnify/ENA primary metagenome ERZ869929 (study PRJEB32216, sample SAMN09231818) | wastewater metagenome | place: USA: Maryland | collected 2016-08-09 | study: EMG produced TPA metagenomics assembly of the PRJNA472060 data set (Reclaimed... | reverse complement strand
CCTGAACCTGAAAAAACTGATAATGTCGAAAACCCCGCCAAAGTGGATCAAATCGCAACGGAGCAGAAACCTGAGCACATGATCCCAAAGTCAAAATATGACGAAGTGAACGAGAAGCGTAAAAACCTCGAAACTCGTCTGGCGGAGATGGAAAAGGCGAACAAGGAGGCCGAAGAAAAGCGGCTCATTGAGAAAGAGGACTTCAAGAAACTCTACGAGGACACTCGTAGAGAACTTGAAAGCCTTCGCCCAAAGGCTGCCGTCGCTGAAGAAAGCGAACGAACGCTCCGGGCCGTACTCGATGCGCAGGTTTCCGATCTTCCCGAAAGCGTCCGCGACATGGTTCCGGAAGGCACAACCAGCTACAAGCTGGAATGGCTGGCGAAGCACAAGGCGAAGCTGATAAAGCCAGCGCCTTACGACATCGGGGCAGGCAGAACTGGCGGTGGAGCGCCGGATATGGTAACGCTCACACCAGAAAAAATTCAAACGGCAAAAAACTTTGGGGTAAAACCGGAAGAATATGCCAAGTATGATTATTAAGGAGTAAATATGGCAGCCCCCACCTACACTTGGGAGTACGTAACAAATATGTTTGGGCTGGAACCTCCGAAGGTTTACACCTTCGAAGCGTCAACCAGCCTCGAAACGAAAGTCGGGACCGCTCTTATCTTGACGAGCGGGCAACTTGACGAAGCGACCGCGACGGTCGTATTGTTTGCTGGCCTAGCCGCGGAGGCTACGAGCGCCGCCGCAACTGCCGGTGATCCTATCAAGGTTTATCTGATCCGCCCAGGCGACGTCATCAAAGGCATTGCCGACGCTGACGCGTCCAGTTATTCCGGTTTCTCCGGGAAAACTTTCGACTTCAATAGCGACGGCTCCCTGGACGTCGGCGATACGTCCGGCGGTTGTTTGTCCGTATGGAAAACTGAAGATAGCGGCTTGACCGTCTATTGCACCGTCAACGCTGCCAAAATGGCAGTAATGTAAGGAGAATGAGATATGGCAACACCTATGATTACTGAACAATGGCCGCGCTTCGTTTTGCCCATCATCCGCAAGGAATGGGATCAGTCGATGAATGCGGTAAATTCTCCTCTTATGTCCGTCATGGGCGTCGAATCGTCCACCTCTTCTGTCGAGTATTCTCAGGGCGTCGGAACGTTCGGGCTTGTACCTGAATATAACTCTGCAACCGCAGAGGCGTCCGGTTCTGCAATCGAGTACGACTCTTTCTCTCCGCTTTACGAAGCCACTTTCACCCACAAAGAATATGCGAAGGGTGTAGAGATTGAGCGCAAGTTGTGGGACGACAACCGCACCGGCCAGATCAAGCGCAAAGCGCAGAGCCTGGGTCACGCATTCGGCACGACCCGCGCTTATCACGCTTCGAGTATCCTGAATAACGCCTTCGCAACCGTGACCGGCTTCGACAGTGTTTATCTCTGCTCCGCTTCTCATCCGACGAATTCGGTTGACTCGACCGCCATCAGCAACCTCGGCACGACTGCTTTGAGTTACGCCGCTGTTGTGGCTACGCTCCTGGCCGGCGCAAATCTCAACGACGACCGTGGCTATCCGATGCCGTCGATTTACGACATCCTGTATGTCCCGACCGCCCTCGAAAGCACCGCCTACGAGATCATCAACGCCATCCAAAAGCCCGGAGCTGCGGATTACAACGGCAACTTCGTCGGCTCGAAAGGCTTGCAGGTTGTAGTTGACCCGTACCTAACCGAAACGAACGACTGGTTTATGATCGACAGCAACCTCGCCCGGCAGCACTGCCTCTGGTTCAATCGGGTCATGCCGGAAATCACGATGGACCCGTCGAGCGATTACAACCTCGTTGCCCGCTATCGTGGCTATATGCGGTACTCGTTCGGCTGGGACGACTTCCGCTGGATTTACGGACACAACGTAACCTAATCAACCAATTATGACGGCTGGCAGGTAAAATCTGCCAGCCTCACCGAGTCAATCGCGGCGAAGGCCGCTAAACCCCGCCAAGCGGGTACTTAGGAGGTAATATGACTACTCATTTTTCTGGCCCAGTAGATAGCACGAATGGATTTACAGGCGCATTGACCGGAGCAGTTACAGGAAATGTAACTGGCAATCTCACAGGTGGCTGGACGTTCCCAGCGGCTACGACTTATTCAGGTTCTGCCGCAGCTGACAAAGCCATTGATCCGGGTATCTTTCATGCCGTGCTGACCAAAGCAACGGCAGGCGAAGATTACACAGTGGCAGCGCCAGGAGCTGCGAACGTTTCGAAGATTTTGCACATCCGCTCCCAGGCTCCGCTCGCCCATGTCGTGACTGTTACTGGATTGCAGGGCGGCACGACCATGACGTCCGGCTCGACCGGGGGCTCTGGTAATAACTTCACAATGTTAGCAGCTTCGGCAACGATCTGGGACTTACTCACCAACACAGGTTGGACTCAGTCCACATAAGGAGGCGGATATGTACCGCTTCAAGCGAAAAGTAATTGACAAGCGCGGCAAAGTATTTATGCCTGGGGCAACTGTCCCAGGCGATATACCGCTGTTCGCGCTGGCGGAAATGGTGCGGGTTGGTGATATTGTAAAAGTTGACATTATCGCAGATACACCAGAACGCATTCCTGACGCTGATATTCCGTTCGCTGAATACGAACACGTCGAGGATGAGCACGAAAAAGCGCGCAGACCTCGCAAACACAAGGGGGATGAATGACAACCACTACAGCACCTATCCCACATGCTATCCTGCGCTTTGAGCAAGATACAGGATCAGGTTCGTTGGCTTCCTCATACAGCGCCGACGTGCTGACAAAGATCGAAAGCGTTCTGCTGACGCTCGCATCAACCCCAACGGACGCGGAGGACTTCCGCGTATTTCTGGACGACGCTGGCGGATCAACGAAAGATACGACCGCATTCGCGCTTGACCTCGCGTCTGGAAGCGTTCCGTACGCCGCATTCTTACCGGAAGGACTATATGTAAAACCAGGTGATGCGCTTGGTTTGACATTCACTAACTCCGGTTCACTCGCATTTGCCGCAACGACAATCATGAAGGAAATCACGGCATGACTTACTCGTTTGATCCGTCCCTGGCAACTGACGTTGATATTGTTCGTTTCAAGATTGGTGACAATCACGATGAAGGCCACTATTTAGAAAACGAGACAATCCAACACTACATAACAGCCGGATCGGTCGGATCGGCGGTCGTTACCTGCATCGAATATATCATTTCGCAACTCAGCACGCCGGACTTCAAGCAGGATTGGAATTCCGTTACATTTGCAAATGCTCGTGCCGGATACGAAGCACTCTTGAAACGAATGCGCCAGGAATACGGCATATCGTCTGTCACGGCGAAAAGCACGATCAAACACGCCCACCGGGCGGATAGCTACGAGAACATCGACGGCGTATATACTGCGCCGGATGGAGCGCCATAATGTTGATGTCTCCCCGGCTGACCGCACAACTCCAGCGCAACGTGAAAACGCTCGAATATTCCGACTTCGGCTATCTGCTCATCGATGTCCCTGATGGAATCTATGACGACTATAACAATCCAGTTGTCACCACCAGCGAGGTTCCTTTGACCTGCGCATTCACCGACAAACCTAACACCGAATCCTGGAAATCTTACGTCGATGTGGAGCAGTTGGAGGCTGAGGTACGTTTCGAACGCGCACATCCAACCAAAGGCAATCGCTTCAAACTTACCAGTCGTTTCGGCAACAACATCGATCCATGCCAGACTTACGAGATATTCGGTATTCGCAATCGGGACGTTTTCGGTTACGCCTGCGCGTTGAAAGCGGTGCAGATATGAAAATCAAAATTACCGTCGACGACACGAAGCTGAAACTTGCCCTAAAAAACATCAAGCTCAATAAACAAGACTTATTGGATATTGAAGGTGCAGGCGCTTACGTCGTCGTCAACGGAGAACGGATGCGTGTCCCAGTAGATACGGCGGCCACAAAGAACTCAATTCAGCCGCACATCCTTGAAGCCGACGATAACCACGTCGTTGATGAGGTAGGACCAGAAACGCTTTACGCGCCATTTCTGGAATACGGAACTTACAAGATGCGCGCCCAGCCGTTCATTCGCCCAACCGTTGCGGAAGATGCGGACCAGGTGCAAGCCGCCGTATCTGCCGCGTTTGGCGCAATTATGGAGGGACGATGGGCTCAGTAGTGAAAGGGATCATCAAGCACCTTATGAATAATGCTGACGTCAAGACCGCCTTTGCGAACCGCATCACGGCTGAGAGGATACCGAACGGACAGGCGTTTCCTTGCGCCGTCTTGTGGATGGTGACATCGCCACGCAGTTACACCCATCAAGGCGCGGCAGGGCGGGTCCCGATGGTACAAATCGATGTATTCGACGACGACCAGACCGGAGCGGATGCGAACTCGCTGCTTATCGAAAACGCTCTGTCTGGTTACAAGGGAATGCTCGGGAGCGAAATCAGCGCCGGATTTGTGTCTGTCAACCGCGGCCCAGACATGTGGAACCCAGATGAGCGCAATTACCGGCGCATCCTTGAGGTGACTGTGAGGACAAATGATTGATATCAATCCACTTGAAACATACGTCATAACCAATCGATTTCTTGAAGATTATCTCACCGGCGAGAAGTTTGATAAAAACACGATATTGCGTGTTCCGAACTGGAATGCCAAGCAGGTTATCGCTGGCGGCCACGTCAGAAAAGCAGACATACAGACGTTAGTCAATTACCGCAGGCAAGCTATGCCGAACGGTTATCGCGGTCTGCCGCGTAAACAACAAATCAAAATGGCGCTGGAGGCAATCAGCCTATGAAAAAAAACCATCAAGATCCGGAAGAATATATCGATCCCTGGTGTGACGATCCGCTCCCAGGAATAACAGACCCGGAGCGCGAGGAACTTACCCAGCAGATCGAAACCGCCGTGATTGCACCGCCAAAGCGTTATTACCACGAAGCATTGTGGAAAGGCATTATCACGGTCTGGGTGTGCGACACATGCGGACACTCTGAAAATATCGAAGACGACATGAAAATGCACGTTATCAAACACGTTCCAGTCGAGGAACGCCAAACTGTATTAGATCAACTCATTAAAGGAGCATAGAAATGACTGCAACTGTTATTACGCCCCAAACGATCATCGCACCGTTTGGATCAACTTCTGGAAGTGCCGGATCGCACGATTTCACACTTGCTGCATCTACCGCAGCCACAACGGACGCCTGGACTTGCAACGGATGCGATATCCTAATCGCCCAGCATTCTGGTTCAGCCGGGGCGCACACGATTACGATTGCGAGCCAGGACGACGAGAAAAACCGCTCAGAACCCATCACTGACTACTCTATGGCCGCCGGAGACTTAGCCGTTTTTGGATGTGGGCTTACCAACTCTAAGGGTTGGAAAGATACATCCGGAAAGATCACCGTCACGACTTCCGACGCCGAAATCAAGCTGGCCGTCCTGCGCCTACCCGCCGGATACCCATCATAGGAGGATAACATGACTTCATCTGCAACATGGGCTTACGGTTCTATCTTGCAACTCGGCGACGGCGCGACGTCTGAGGCGTTCACCGCCATCGCTGAAATCGTTGAATTGGTCCCGCCGAACGCTTCGCGGGATTCTATTGACGTGACCAATCATTCCTCGACCGGAGGCAGTCGGGAGTTCATTCCTGGTATGCGTGACTGGGGCGAAGTTTCTTTTACGGCCAACTGGCTCCCGACGAACGCCACGCACGACGGAACGACCGGTCTGCTCGAAACGTTCAACGACGACGATTTACATAACTGGCGCATCGTGTTGCCGGATACAGTCGCTACGCTGGCCTTCTCCGGCTTCTTGACCGCTTTCGAGCCGGAACTGCCGCTCGACGATAAGGCGTCTCTGTCCGGCACAATCAAGATCAGCGGTGTTGTGACGGTAAGTTAGGGGGGGGCTATGCCACTCAATCGAGACGACATTCTGAAACTGGTGGACATTAACATCAAAGAAATCACCGTCCCGGATCATATTCCAGGCTGGGGCGGTCAATCTGTCTACATCAAGCAACTCACCCGAGGGCAGCAGGATATGTACCTGAAACGGCAATACGGGGAAACCCGTCTGCGCCAAGATTCGAAGGCCAATAATCAGGAAATATCCGCCGTCAACATCTACGGTCACGACGCCTGGTTATGTAGTTTGGGTATTTGCGATGAGAGCGGAAAGCCTGAACTTTCAGCCAAAGATATTGAAGCGCTGAATGGTAAGAATGGAGAAGCTATCGGGTGGATCGCTGAGCAGATCGTAGATTTCTCAGGTATGCGCGCGGATGCGAACGTTGCCAAAGGATCACCAGATGAAGCACTTGCGGACGAACTAAAAAACTGATTGCCGACCCTGACCGAATGTTCGAAATGCGGTTGGGGTTGGCTCTTGGGAAAACTCGTTCAGAAATACGTGCCCTCCCCGCTCCTGAATATCACGATTGGCAATTGTTTTATGAGTTGGAGCCCTGGGGATGGGCGAACACAGAATTCCAGGTAGCGGAGATCATGGCTCTCGTTTGGAGAGGGCAGATCAACAAAAAGAAAGACCTCAAACAGCCAAAGGATTTTATGCGCGACCCGGTGGGTGAAATTATGAAACAGACGCAACAGATTGACTTGAAGAAAAAGTTAGCAGATATGTCACCAGAAGAACGGCGCAACTATTGGCTGCCTATCGTCAAGCGCGATATGAGGGTTGAATAATGTCATCTGCGGCGACAATTGCGGCTAAGTTGATGCTCGAAAGCGGGCAGTATAATAGCGGACTTGATGCTGCTGAACGCAAATCAAAAGGCGTTTCCAGTAACATCACGTCCGCATTTGCATCAATCGGTGCCGGAGTTGCTGGAATGTTGGCTGCCGCTGGTGCTGTCATGGGGGTTGGAGCAGCTTTACGAGGATTGGCCGAATCAGTGAAAGACGCATCTGATCTAAATGAGACGATATCTAAGACTCAGGTCGTTTTTGGTGAAGCCGCCGCAGAAGTTATAAAATTCGGAGATAAAGCCGCAACAGCTCTCGGAATGAGTAAAAATGAAGCCTTATCCGCTGCAGCTACTTACGGAAATCTTTTCGTCTCAATGGGAATGACCGGAAAAGCGTCTGCCGATATGTCCACAAACCTTGTCACGTTGGCAGGCGATCTGGCGTCTTTCAACAACATGGATACGGCGACTATTTTGGATAAACTACGCGCCGGATTGACAGGCGAATCTGAACCCCTCAAAACACTCGGCATTAATATCAATGAAGAAATCATCAAAGCCAAAGCACTTTCGATGGGCTTGACGAAAATGAACGTCAGCGTAGGAGATTCGACCGTCGCTCAAACCGAATTATCAATGGCGATGGACGAATCGAAAGAAATCCTTGTGAAATACGGGAAGGATTCTAAGCAATTTCAGAAAATCGAACTCAAAGTTACAAAGGCACAAGAAAAACTAAACAAAGTCATGGAGGGCACGGCGGAATCATTGAGCCCTGCAACAAAAGCTCAGGCAGTTTATGCCCTCATGTTAGAACAAACCGGGACGGCTCAGGGTGATTTTGAGCGCACGTCAAATGGTTATGCAAATCAAATGCGTGTTCTAAAAGCGACGTTTGAAAATATCAGCGCAACGGTCGGGACGGCGTTACTCCCATCTGTGACGAAAGTGATTTCAAAATTTTCAGAACTTGCTCAATCTGAAAAGGTTCAAGCATTTATCACAAGATTTTCAGAAGGCATTGGAAAGTTAGCCGAAAACATTTCCATATTCATATTGAGTATTGATTGGGGAAGTTTTTTCGATAACATTGCGTCATTCTCTGCGCCGATTATCGCAACTTTAGGAAATATCGCCACATTTATTTTAGGTGTCTTGCCAACGTGGGATCAACTGGTGGGTGTCATAAAACTTATTCAGAAGACAGCAGACTCTTTAAACTTTGATAACTTCGCGCAAATATTCAAAGGCATGGGGCCTCAGATAGAAGAATCTAAAAAAATATTAGGCGGAATATGGGATATTGTAAAAGATGGAATACAACCTGGCGATGTAAATAAAATTCTAGCAAATTTATATTTGCTCACAAATACATTCCATACAGAATTTCTTTTTCTTGGAACCAGGCTAAAAAACTGGGCTTATAGCATTGATTGGGAAGGAATGCGCATAAAGTTTCTTGAGAAATTAGGCCAAATGTCAGATTTAGTTATGGCATGGGGGACGCAAACAAATAGGGAAGGAAAAAGTAATTTCGAAGTTACCGGAGCGACTATTGGAACTGCATTAGGAACTGGACTCAGAAAAGCATTTTTCATTCAAACGGATTGGTTATTGGCATGGCTGAATGCCGGAGGTTTCAATTTCCAAGATGCAATATTCAATCCTGGAGGAATGGCACGATTGCTTGAACAAGCGAATAAAGTATCCAGAGAAGTTGTTGAAGGATTTTTAAATGGAATAACAAATAGCACATTTGCGACAGATTTAGGAAGATGGTTTGAAGAGACAGCGAAGGCAATCGGAAAGATTTTTGTTGACGCATTCGCTGTAAGTTTTGACGATACCATGACTTTAGAAACGGAATGGATGCGACAAAGTTTAATAAAAGCTCTTGAAAATATAATTAAAGGCGTAGATTTCTTTAATATGCTTTTAGGGATATCCCCTCCATCTTCGAGTCTTGGAGGAACTGGTTCTGTAAATATTGGGCCAAATCTATCAGGCGGCGGCTCATTCGTCGTCCCGTCAGGTTTCCCAAACGACACATTTCCAGTAAACGTCACATCCGGCGAAAAAGTGACAGTTGACAAAAATGGTGGACAATCCGCCCCGTTCGATTACGATCGCATGGCTTTATCCTTCCGGGACGTCTTGCTTCAGGTGCAAAAATGACTTGTACAGCAGTTGAACGACCGTCCAGTTACAAGCTCTATACCTATGTGTCTGCCACATGGACAGATATCACGTCTGACGCAGTGACCGATAACATATCTTCAAATTGGGGCATGAAAGGATATGGCGAGAATGACCGGCTGGCCGGCACAGGTCAAATGACTTTCACGCTCAATAATACGGCCAATAAGTACATCCCCGGAATCGTCGGAGTGCTGGCTGGATGGACAATCGGCGTACCAGTCAAGGTAGTCATCACTTACGACGGTGTAGATTATATCCGTTTCCGTGGATTTGTTTCAAAACTTGATCCGGTTGCAGGTGCTCATGCAAACGAAGCACGCGTAAAAGTGACCGTGTTGGACTGGATGGATTATGCCGCCCGCTATCCGCTCGTCTCTCCAGCGATCCAACTCAACAAGACTGCCGACGTAGCCTTGACGACGATATTGGCGAGTATGCCTATCGCACCGCAGGCAACGGACTTCGACACAGGGACGCAGACGTTCCAGGCGCTTTTTGACACCGTCACAACCGGCACGAAGGCGTACACGGAATTCAATAAACTCGCGCTGTCTGAACTCGGCTACATCTTCCTGAAAAAGGATGCAACATACGGGGAAACATTACGCTTCGAGAGCGCGACTTATCGCAATGGAAGCCGAACGGTAAAGCAGGTTGCGGTTCCGTCGTGCGACAGCGGATTCATTCTCAACGAAGACGGTTCATATCTACTCAACGAGGACGAGAGCAGGTTATTACTCGACGAAATTACCGATGTAGAAATCATCGACGCTATGCTGAATATGTCAGTCGTGTACGGAAAGAACGTCATCAACCGCGCAACTGCTCGGGCGCACCCGAAAAAGACGGACACGTCGGCGGTTGTGCTATTCTCGCTCGATACACCGCTTGCAATTGCAGCAGGTGAAACAATTACGTTCAAGGGGAATTATTCTGATCCATCTGGTGGCCTTTCTGTTAATGCAATCAGCGATTTAATGATTAATCCGGAAGGTTTAAGTTATACTCAGCCGGGGGGAAACAGCAATAAAGATTGGATATCTGTATCTTCTGACTCAGATGGAAGTAATCTAATATCATGTGCGGTTGGCGGACGTCTTTATACATCACTTGACTCAGGAATTAACTGGACTGAACGACAACCGGCAGGAAATTTTGATTTGAATTGGACATGCACTTCTTCTGACTCAGACGGAAGTAACTTATTAGCTGCTATATCTCTTGGCCGTCTCTACACATCATCCGATGGCGGTGCAAATTGGACTGAAAGACAACCGGCTGGCGCAATAGATAAGGACTGGGGTTGTTGTGCTTCTGACTCAGATGGAAGCAACTTATTAGTCGGTGTGTTATTTGGCCGTCTCTACACATCATCCGATGGCGGTGCAAATTGGACTGAAAGACAACCGGCTGGAAACGTTGATAGAAATTGGAGATGTTGCGCTTCTGATTCTGACGGAAGTAATTTAATAGCAGGATATGCATCTGGGCGTTTATATACTTCATCTGATTTTGGGGTTACATGGACTGAGAGATTTCCAGCCGGAAGTACGGATAAATATTGGAGATGTTGTGCTTCCGACTCTGACGGAAGTAACTTGATAGCAGGCGCGGCTGGGGAACGCTTATACACATCATCCGATTTTGGGGCTACGTGGGTTGAGCGCCGACTAGTTGGCGATAGTAATCAACAATGGTATGGGGCGGCTTCCGACTCTGACGGAAGTAATTTAATAGCAGTTATTTATGGTGGTTATATATATATATCATATGATAGCGGTATAAATTGGGATATTTATACTGATTATTTGATGTATGCAAATTCTGATGGATCAGGGACTGATTTAACCACATTCTTAACAGTTTCTGCAATTTATGGAACGGAAGCACCAATTTACACACTTACAAATACATCTGCTTCCGACGGATATATAACAAAACTTCAAGCGCGCGGTTTTGGCGTCTATGCCTATAATCCAATCGAAGGAACCGTAGAGGATAGCACGTCCATCCTGGCCTATGGCGAGAACGCTGAAACAGTCGATCAACTCTATCAGCGAGATTTGACATCCGGAAGCGCATGGGCGACTGCCATCGTTGCGGCGGAGAAAGACCCACGTCTTGTGCTCGAAAGCGTGACGATGAACGCCAATTATTCCGGGACATTGATGCAGGCGTTTCTGAACTGCGATGTAGGCGATCTTGTTCACGTCGAAGAAACGCGCACGGGGATTGACGGGGATTTCTACATCCAGAATGTTTCATACGATATTCAACCCGGCGGGATTATCAATTTCACCTGGGGATTGAAGGAGCAATTATGACCGACAAGAAGATTTCTGCGCTTACTCATCTAACAAGTCTGTCCGCGCTTGATAGGCTTCCAACTGCGGATATGTCGGATTTGTCTAAAACATATTATCAGACAAATAATGATATATTTAATGCCGGTGGCGGATGGGTTTCGGCGGGCGATCTTGTTTATGGCGATGGTGCGAGTTCGTCAACACGTCTCCCCATCGGCACAGCCGCACAGGTGCTGACAGTCAACGCAGGCGCAACGGCTCCAGAATGGGCGGATGCGACTGGAGGGAGCAGTGGCGGGGATGTACTGAGTACACTGACCAACGCTGAAGTGTCTGTTACCACAACTGCGACGCTGGATTCAACTGCATTTACCAAGATGCACGCGGTAACTGGATCGTCAGATTATACGATTACACTTCCAGCAGTTTCGGGAAACGCAGGCAAATTCATTGGCTTCAGATTTGCCCAGAACGCAGGAATATTGGTTACCATTGACGGCAACGGATCGGAGAAGATTGGATCAAAATTGACCCGGTCCTACATCCCAGGTGAGACAGCATACTATTTATGCGATGGGGTGATGTGGCGGCCGGTTGAGCAAACCATGTCCACATATTGCCGCGCCGAAAGGTCCGCTAACTATAACATCACCGATGCTTCGTGGACGTCGTTACAATACGATTCGGAGATATCGGACGACCAGGGGATTTATGACAGCGTGACCAACTTTCGGGTTACCCTAAATCGTCCCGGAAGATGGTTGATAACTCACAGTTTGCGTTTCGATGGAACGACTATCGCACTCGCCGCTGTCGGTCTGTACTTAAATGCCACAAGCGACACAGCCACATATCTGAAATATATGGGGAAAGACCCTAGTGATGGAATCGCGATTGACGTTTGCGAAACTTCCGGGATTTTCGCAAAAGGTGATTATTTCCAGCCCGCTGGGTATTGTGACGTTGCGTCTGGATCGCCGCAGGTATCGAAAGTAGCTTACACTTTCTTCGAGGCAACTTGGCTGGGACATTAACATGAAATTCCAAAATGTTGATTGGGAATGGACTTCTCTCATTGCAGTACGTGACGTAATTATCGCGTTTTTGCTCATATGCACCATGCAAATCGGTATCTGGGTGCAAGAAATTTTCCGGAGGTGGAAATGAATCAGTTTGGACGTCTTATCCCGAAAGATCGATCTTACGAGGCAAAATACCCAGTCGGTAAACTGCTCGGCGCGTCTGGAGCCGTAAAGTCCGTCGAAAGGACGCTGATAATTCCGTTCGGGCTGCGCTCATTTTACGACCAGAAAAGTTATAACGCTTGTACCGGCTTTGCGGCGTCCTGGATGATGTCGATTTACAACTGCATCCCACAGCAGAAATATGACGCTCTGTGGCTCTATCACGCCGGGCAAGAAAACGACAACGATCCGGTGACCGACCCTGAAGCCGATAACGGTGGTTATGTCTGGGCAACTTTCTGGGCGCTCCAGCACCTCGGCCACAAGAAACTGCGTGAGGCCAACCCAGATATCAGAGACGGGATCACGGCCTATTATTGGGCGAAGTCGACCGACGACGTGCGGGCGGCGATTGCTATTGGTCGTCCGGTTGTGATCGGCGTCAACTGGTACGAGGAGTTTATGGCGCCGTTGGTTTACAAAGGCGAATACTGGATCGGCAAGCGCCCAAACCTGGGAAAGTCGCTGGGCGGTCATGCGATCTGTATCTATGGATCATCCGATAAGCGCCAGGCGCACAGGCTCATCAACTCTTGGGGCCTAAGCTATCCGCAAGTGTGGCTGCCGTATGCCACTTTTGACAGGCTGATGGGCGAGGACGGCGAGGCCGTTATCGCAATCGACAACCCGAAGGTAACGTGAGGTATAATTATGAGTGAAATAATCCAGATAGCTCTTATATCGTCCATCATCGGCGGTGTCGTCGTTGCTCTAATTAACAAACTCCCGGAATGGCGCAAGGCCGGGGCCGAGGTCAAAAAGATCGAAGCTGAGACGGAAAACCTATCAGTCAAAACCCTGTCGGACACGCTCAACGCCGTGAAGGGGCGCGTGAGTGACCTGGAAGTAGCCTTTGAAAAAAAAATTGACGAGGTTAGAATGCTGACAAATGAACGAGACGAGCAGAGAATGCGGATCGAGAAATTGGAAAGCATGGTTAGGAATGTTATTGAGACGTTTCGGGCGTTTATTGGAACGCCGAAAACTGCCAGAGAGCGCGAAGCTCTCAAAATGTTGGACAATATGGAGGCGGAGTTATGAGCGAGATAAAAATTACGCATCCGCTCTTGTGGGGATATCCAATATCTCAATCGTTCGGCGAAAACCCAGACGATTACACCGCATTCGGCCTGAAAGGTCATAATGGTATTGATTATGCCTGCCCTGTTAGTACACCTGTATATGCGGCATGTGACGGACAAGTGACAAAAATCCAAGTCGATCCGGATGGATACGGGCTCCACGTCCGGATCACACATACATGGGGGCGCACGATCTACGCTCATCTCTCGCAGACGGCCGTAAATCTAGGCCAGACAGTCTATCAAGGAGACATGATCGGGAGGTCTGGGGGGGAGCCAGGATCTACTTTCAGTGGCAATTCGACCGGCCCACATCTTCATTTCGAAATGAGGCTCGACAGCGAGCCAACCACGAACGGCTATAACGGAGCCGTCGATCCGACGCCGTACATGGAGCAGACAACGCAGACAGATCCGGCGCAAACTATTCCGGAGTCTGGTAAAGCCGTCGTTGCGTGGCCGACGCTCAATATCCGTTCAACGGCTAATATCGCCGGCGAACTGTTCGGGATGTTTTACAATGGGGCCGAAATAGTTTACAATGCTATTATACAAGACGAGGGAGGCGATAAGTGGTTACAGTTTGAGATATTTGGCAATACTCTGTATTGCGCCGCATACTATCGCGGTGATTGGTCGGTAACTATTCAATCTTAGGAGTAATTAAATGGACGCTTCAAATCTTTTGGGTGTTGTATTGGGAATGGCCGGTTTCGGTGCATTCGTCAGCGCGCTGGTGGGCGTGCTTAAGTCCGTTGGATTGGTGCAGGACGGGTACGCCCAGAACTGGGTAACCGGTCTCAACTTGCTCGGTGTGATCGGCCTCTACGCGCTCGGCCTGAGCGGTAAAGCGGTTGACATGGGCGCGGTTGATGCCAACTTACAAACGCTCGCCACATTTCTCGTGGCCGGGGGGCAGCTGTTTGTGGCGATGGGCGGCTCGAAGTTGTTTTACGGCATGGTCAAGGGCGTGCCAGCTATCGGAAAAAGTTTTTCGGAATAACAATCTGGGGGCGGAAACGCCCCCTTCTCTTTTCGCAATTCGTCACTTCTGAGCGTTTTGTGACGACTTCCCAGGAGGGCGTTTGCATATAACTCGCATGGAGCAGTCCGGAGCGGTCACATCGGTATATTTCGACCAGCGCTCCGGCGTGGTTGATCTACTCCTCACATCTGATGTCCATTACGATAGCATCCATTGCAACCGGGCGCTCTATAAAAAGCACCTGGAGGAGGCGAAGCGCCGAGATGCGTTTATCATCGATGCAGGCGATTTCTTTGACGCCATGCAGGGCCGTTACGACAACCGGCGCTCGTACAGTGATATACGGCCCGAATACCTGGGCGAGAGATATTACGATCTTATCGTAGATGATGCTGCAAAATTCCTAAACCCATATGCAGACAGGTTTTTGATATTTGGGCAAGGAAACCACGAAAACGCTGTGCGCAAACACGCCAGCACAGATTTAAATTCCCGCATGGTTGGAAAATTGCGCGACAACGGAAGTCGCTGTGTGTCTGGCGGTTACGGCGGCTGGGTCATTCTTTATTTCGGTGAAGATGGAAAGAAGGCTCGATCCGCGTTCCACATAAAATACTTCCACGGTTCGGGCGGAGATGCACCAGCATCGAAGGGCACGATCCAAACATCGCGGGAGGCTGTTTACCTTCCGGACGCCGATCTTGTCCACAATGGACACAGCCACAATGAGTACACACTGCCGCTGAAGCGCGAGAGGATCGGCTCAAAAGGAAACCTGCGTTTTGATATCGTTCACTTTGTCAGGACGCCTGGATACAAAGACGAATATGGAGACGGCTCCGGAGGTTTCGAAGTTGAGCGCGGCGGCCACCCGAAACCACAAGGTTGTGTCTGGGCAACCATCGAGGTGCACAAAGACATTGTTTCGTGTAAATGTACCGGAGATGTGGCTTGACATTCCGGTAATTTTATACTATACTGTAATTACTCTTCTTTTTCTCCTATGAGCATCACGCTCCCTATCACTGCCCGGTCGTCGGACTCCATTTCACCCGACGACCGGTGTGATTTAACTTGACATTATTCTGTACGATGGTATACTTTAGATAATCCGTTAAGCGGAGGTGGATGGCCTTTGGCTATCGCAACCAAAGTGGTTGACATCGTCAACCCTGGTTATTTGGCGGCAGTTGTCGCTATAAGCGGTCCCTGAGACTTGGGCAACACCCAGCAGGTACGCCGGGACGCAACCGGCTCAATCGCTGTCATAGTTCAACGGCAGAATATCGGCTTTGTACTCCGGTAGATGAAGGTTCAAATCCTTCTGGCAGCTCTAATGGACGGCCGTCTTGCAAACACAAGCGGTCGATCCAAAAAGCCCCTAATCAGCAGGGGCTTTTCTTATTCCATCGAATTCGAGGGGATTAGATAATTGGAAGATGTGAGGGATTATCTTTAGGATATTTCCCATCCGAACTCCAATTATAAACTTCCAAGCCTAGCCGTCTGGCTTCATCCACCTCCTTATCCGCCCCAGGACTGTCACCTGGCAGCCTGACCAGCGAGTCGCACCGGCTCAGCATCGCAAGGTCTTGCCGCATCCAGAAATCATAATCGTGTTCATGACGTTCGTTCCAATAACGATACAAGTGCGGGATAAAACACGTATGCCCGGCTTTTGCGATTTGATCCGCAACGTCGACGGCTTTGTTGACATTTTCAAGATGATCGCCATGGGAATATGGACCGGAGATGTAGATCAGCATGGAAATATATCCCTGAGATGATTATAGAAGTTAACCAATCCAGGACCTTCATCCCAAGATGCGCTCTTATCTATCATATCCTGTAATTCTTTTTTCCATTCATCTTCGGAGACAATCCTAATCTCGTCGGTCGTGGGAAAACCGATACATACTATCGTCCCATCTTCGAGTTTCGTAATCATCCAATCACCTCGTTCCCCTCCAGATACACGTCCATCGTCCGCCCATCGGCAGTCAGCGCAACGCCCACTTGCGTGTGGTCGTCAAGCGGGCAGTCGTCTGGAATAGACTCCGGATAAAACCATCCGATAATTTTACAAGTATGATCGCGTGGACACTCTTTGCAGCTTCGTACTTCGATAACTTTGATTGTTTCTGTCATTTCGCCACCTTTTCAAGAAACGTAAACAGGCTAGCCAGGAAAGCCATTATCATAATACAGATTACGAAAAACCTTTCATCAGTCATTTTTCCCTCACTTGATCAACATGAAATGGGTGATTTTATATTCGGCTCTATCAGGCCAGTTCCACGTCTGGTTATGGTAATTATAAACCCCGTCAATCCAAGAGTTATCCTTGAATCTCATAAGTGCATTGACGCTGTAAAGCCCATCCTTCGGTATCCGCTCGCAGTTCTCAGGCGTTGCCTCGTGCCAAACGAACGGCTCCAGTTGTGGCAGGCTCTGGTTCTCGTCGAGCGCTTTCTGGATAACGTCTATGTATTCGACACTCAGAATCATATTATCGGATTTGAATAGACTATCGTTCAAGGCTTCAAGCGCCGCAATCGCCTGGTAACGCGTCAGGCTGTATGTTCCTTTGGTTTCAGTCATGGTCAATACGCTCCACCAAGAGAAAAATATTGCTCTTCTCCATAACGATACCTTCTCAACTCCCGCTCCAAGTCGTCTATTTTGTCGTTGGCTACTTTCAATTTAGCCAACGCGATATTCAAGGCGTCTCTCGTGTTCCCAGCTTCTTGAATCGCCTTTTCAATATCTGTTGTTGGGCTATTTGTTTCAGTCATGGTTTATCTCCTTCATGCAATTCTCCGAACAGAACGTCCACGGCATACCCAATTCTCCGCAGTCAAAGAGGTATTCATCATAGGAAATGCCATTCACGTACAACCAATCAATGGCCTTCTGAACACAAGTGGCTTTGTCTGTATTACTCATGGCAGTTTCCCGATATGATCTTGGATTGAGTCCACCAAAGAAGCCATGGTTTGTTTCATCGTCATCAGATCGGCAACGTGTCTCATTCTTTCCACACAAAGCATGACGTAAAACGGATAGACTTGCTTAGCGGTCAATAAAGTTTCACCGAATTCCAAAAGATGCCCGCCTGGAAAGATGAACGCTCGCCCTGACATATTTGGGGTGTATCTTTCTGGGTCAGATTCGTTCCACTCGTCAATGGTCATTGGCGTAAAATTATTTTTCTCGCAATAATAAATGTGTTCTTGATATGTAATCATTTTTTCACTCATCTTGCACCTCCTCAACCCAATTCTGCAAAGCTGCTATTAGGTCTTTTACCTCATCGACATTCAGATAATTCTTTTTCTTGGCCTCGATGTTCAGGACGGTGTATCTCTCGTTCACTCTTTCGCTCCAGGCCATTATGCTTTGCCCGCAGCGCTCGTCTTTCAGGAAGTAAACTGGATTACTCATCCTGCACCTCGCCGTCCGGGATGAGAGAGAACCATTCCGGATGCATATCAGCGCGCGTCCATCTGTCATCGTAAAAACCGGTACACATCGCAATATCGACGGTAGTACCGTATCCAACAATGACTGGTTTTGTGTTACGGTTCGAATCAAGAGGAAACGGAAGCCTTTCCCGATTCGCCTCCGTGTTACGATAGCGCACGCCTGGCAACAAAGGCTCAGGGCGCTCGATCTCGGCTTTAAGTGTTTCTGCAATACAAGCTATATCCCAACCTCCATCTGTGTATTTTTCAACAGCACGAGCCGCTCTCATGTATTTATCTTCCATCACATCCTCCTCGCTGTAACCTTATTGCTCAACAATCCCGTTTGTGTCGTTATCGTTATAATCCCTCGGCACGTCGGGCAACTGTCCCAGCGCCCATCGGTAACGTATAGCATGCCGCACGCACACTTGGATATCAAGTACGGATTATAATCTATTTTATCCGCTCCGCCGAAATGCGTTCCATCTTTCTTCAACTCGGCCAGTCTCTTGATCTTCTCGTAGCGCTCGGCCTGTTTTCTCTTTTTCGCTTCCAATTCGTTTTCGTAGAGACGTTTATTTCCGCAATGCAGGCAACGGATTTGTTTCGTGTTCGTGCGGACAAACATCCCATGGCAGTCCGGGCATTCCGTTGGATCCTTCCAGTGACTTCCTCCGCGCGCCTCTATCTTTTCCGCACGACGCTTAGCTGATTTATGTGCGCGGTAACATTCGAAATCGTTGTCGCAGAATTTACGGCCATGATCCCGATTGATGATTTCGCGAGGGATTTCTTTTCCGCAAAATAAGCAAGTGGTCATTCCGGTTCCTCTTGCTTATCAAACGTGTGGTCGTCGAGCCATGAAATTACCTCACACCACGCATATTTCACAAATGATTTTCCGTCATAATCTGCGAGTGTTTTGAACGGAGATTTTTTCTCTCTACTTTGGGCGATAACAAAGTAAATATCTTTTTTCTCCGGCAGCCGCTCGCTCACCGGAACCCAGGAGAGGACGCGGCGATTCCATGTTTCCTCAGCGTATTCCCACGCGGTTTCCCTGTCAAACGCCGCCGATGTTGCCTTTCCGTTACACGATCTACAACCAACAGTTGCAAGATATGATTGCCCTCGGCCTTTTATTACTCGATATTTACCAATTGATTTTCTCTTTGCATCTCCACCGCAGTACGGGCACGGTTTCAGTTCGCTCATCTCACCACCTCCCTAAACTCTATCTCTCTGTAAAGCGACTTGAACCGCTTCACGATCAACTGATAATCACGCGCCCCAGCTGTGCGCACACTCTTGACGTCCTCGACGACGCATTGATCGCCTTCGAAATAAGCAAAATCAGCCGTATAATTGATTGGCCGTACGTGCTCGCCACGATACTCGAAGGCCGGCAGGATAAGGTATCGTGGATGCACGACCAAGTCTCTGATCTCGCCAGCTGCAACACGCAGAACGAGGTCTTTATATTGCTCGCGCTCGTCGATGCTGTCGAACCAATGGTCATCGTAAAATACGCGCCGGTGCGGGTAACGTTGACGCTTGCGCTTCTTTTTGAGCACCTTCTCGGCTTGCTCAATTCCGCCCGGGAGCGTCATATCAATCACATCCGGTGTGTCGTCAATGGCTTTGCGCTTGGTCATCGCGTCCCCTTGATCGGACCTAACCAGAAGCGATCTTGGCAGTAATAGACGCGCTCAGGCTCTGCGCCGTAGATTTCCGTGTACGTCTTGACGGCCTTGTCTGGGTCGTGTTCTTTCGTGAAGCACCTCCAATCGTCGTTGATGGCCGGTATTTGCACGACCACCTCCACGTAGGGAGGCCATTCACGATCTGTTTTCTGGTTCAACAGTTTTGTTTTCGTCATTTTGTATTCCTTGCGGCTTATATTTACCTTTGCGGGGATCGCTGTGGTCAGAAAAATCATTCTCCATGTCTTCATGTCCTTCACATGCGTAAATTGGAACTTCATCTCCATCGGAACCCCAATGCCAATCTATTGCGGTTACTTCGCCCCAGCACGGCTCCCCATCTTTCTGGAATTGGCATTCATCAAGTTCTGGTTTGCTCATTTCTCACCTCAATGTTACTTATGATAATCGCCGTTATCGAAAATTACCTATCCTTACATCCTTGATATGATATTTCTAAATGGAAATGAAAACTCGCCAACACGATCAGCAGTGTATAATATTTTATCGGAGAGTTTTCGAATTTGAAAATACTATAGTGAGCATACCGCCAAGACGGGAATGATTTCCAAAAACGAAACTTGAAATTTATCGTTGTTTCCCCTTCGCTGAATTTCTTCATCTCTCCATCAACTCCTTGTTATCGAAAATTACATTATATTCCACACATCCCGGAACACTCCGCATCCCATAACTCCGTCTGTCCTTTTTCCTGGAGTGTGCGGAAATCAATATCTTCAAGCGGCTTCCTGGCCGGATGGACGAATAGATTGTAGTTTTTCCTTATCCCCCTAATCGCTCTGTCCACGCTAACGGCCTTATTCCAATCCGGCGCATTTTCCTTTATTAGCCTCCATTCGGAACTGGAGTGATAAGGGCAGAAATAGCAGGCGGATTTGTGCGGGATTTCGATGCCGTGGTCACTCAAATACTTCTCACAATCCTTCCTGCTCATTCGCTTTTCGATCAGCGGCCAGGAGTTCGTAATGTATTTTACGCCCGAGTCTTTCATGCGATGCCATTCGTCAGTGCTTATACCAATCAATTGGGTAACTTGTTCTCCATTTCTGTTCGCCTGTAACCATCTGCGAATCGGAGTGATTTTCCACTGCGTTGTACATTGCCGTTTACCCTGCCCGGCTCTGCCAGAGTTATTCAAGGTGTAATAGGGCGGGTCTTCCTGACCGTAACCGTTATCAGTTGGATCGGCTCGCTTAGGTTTCACTGTAGCCACTTTTACGCCCCTCTCTTCGAGATAGACAGTCCATCTCCCAGCGAAGTCATATGTTAGGGAGCTTTCATGCGTTGTGTCAGCATGAATAGCTGCATCAACCGGCTCAATGTCTCCCAGGGCGGCCATTACTGCCAACGTGAAAGATTGCACACCCCAACCGAGGCTTAGAACTCTCATATCTTTCTTTCCCTTTCAATCATATAGGTTTTATCGGGGCATACTATGCTAATCTTTTGTTGATTTAAGGTATTCAACAACAAGCCGGCCAGTTCAAGCGTTTTTTGCAATATACATTCAGGATTGTCTGGAAACCTGGGATAATTGATAAAACCGATCGACGCACCCGGTTCAGATCCGCCAGTGTATATAAATTCAGTTTGGGTTACTGTGACGCATAGACCGATTTCATCAACGTATTTTTGACAAATACTATGTACTTCTTCAATAGAATGGACGAAGTTATTTTCAGCTTCTCGCAATCCAACGTATATAGTTGACGTGAATGTTCCTACCACCCTCTTCATCTCTCCATCAACTCCTTGATAACCTGGATCAACGCATACTCCCTTTGCCACTGTCTCAGGGAGATGATGCACTCTCGCATGTAAATCGCCCTGAGAATACCGAAAACGCGTTCTTTGCTGTAATCATCATATTTCAGTACCCATTCAAGCAGCCCGTACGGCGTGAACGTGATCCACCAGCGAGGCGGTGCGATGGTTTCGCCCTGCGGCTCTCGGCAAGGCAAAGATGTTGCAGAACAAATCATCTTGTAATCCTCTAGCGTCATTTCTGGCATTATAATCCCTCCGGGAACTGGCGCCATTCGACGCCGTCGATTAGATGACCAGATGCTTTTTTGCCGACATGTTCCCACAATCGACGACCTGGCTCATGGTTATCCATGATGTGTTTCCATTCACCCCAGGACTTGAAGAAAAACGGTACGCGTGCACCAACACACTGATCTCTCAAAGACTTGACCCAATCAGGATGCATGGGTCGTGCGCCCGATCCCGTCTCGCCGCCGGCAACCACCCAGTCAATACCGCGTATTTTGATTGCGGAGAATTGCGAACCTCCCGCACTTTCCCAAACACCAGGACGAAAGATCGAAGAAATTATGTCAACCGTCCCCAACATCGGCTCCACACTCACGAACCGATGCGCCGCCGGGGTTTGCAGAAGAAGCGGAATGCGTTCGTCGGCGGTTGTCTGGTCTTCAACAGAGACGCCCAACCACACGTTGGGGTAAGGACCGTTCTCTTCGTATGCTTTCGCAGTCCATTCCGCCATCCTTTGCGGTCGCTTCGTTAGGATGAGAAAAACCTGATGCGCGGCTTTGCGCCCCATGACGTCAAACACGCTTGAAATAAACTCGTCCGGCACATCCTGGTGAAACAGGTCGCTCATGCTGTTGACGAATATCTTCGCCGGCTTGCGCAGTTTCAAAGGCTCGTCGAGTTTCTCTGGGTGACACCGCACGTCTGAGAATTTCCGCTCTCCCCAAAAGCGGTGCGCCAATGCTTCGCCATAGCAATGTATACACCCTTTGCTTTTCTTAGTACACCCAGAGGTCGGATTCCACGTATAATCTGTCCATTCAATTTTTGATTTCTGCATTTTCTTCCTCCTTCGGCAGCCCATCAATTGTGCTGCCACACGTATTGCACCGTTTCAGTGCATCATGCCCTTGATCCATCGTGACAAGGCCTTCTTTGTGTTCCAGAGCGTTCTGAAGTGTGACTATATTTTCGTATGGCCCGAAGTAGCCGAAACCCCAACATGACGGGCAGTTCGTGTAATGGGGAATGCCGTCTGTAGAAATTTTGAAGTTATTCATGTGCACTCCTCCTCGTCAGATATTTCAGGTAATTTGCTAACACTATAATGCAGGTGGATTCCATGCACCGGCCCGGCGATAATCACATCACCATGGCGTTGCACGTCGTCTGGAATGTGGCCGTACTTCTCTTTGAAATACGTCACCGCCCCGATAGCGGATAGGTTCAGATAAACCTCGTAAAGTCCTTCCTGTAGTGTCATTTTTCTTCGCTCCTTAACCATTTACGATATTCTTCTTTCCGTTCCCAATCCCGGTATGCTTCCTCTTCTTGGGAGCGCATGAAATTATCGTAGCATTCCTGACATAATTCCATAGCGGAATCTTGAATATCCTTTCCACAAAAATGACAACGGTTTTCGTAAGTCATAACTGCAAACTCCTTTTCACTGTGTTTTTGAAAAACGGGAACGTGTCTTCTTTGATAAGATCGAATGAGTAATTATCTACTTCGGTTTCACGTCCTTTAGAAAGCGTGAACCTACGCAAGTTCGGATTGACCTCATTCTTCGTGATGATGCAAAGCACATCGCAATCATAAATACCCTGACCGGAGCCTCGCATGGAAGATTTGAGCGGCTTGAAAGTGTCCATGCCGGTCTTGTTCATACTTGTGATTGCGATCCCGGATAGGTCCAATGACCGACATATCCGTTTCAATCCGTTCGATAATACCGTCGTCTTTTCGGTTTCGTCTTTCACGCGCCCGGCGTCCATGAGGTAGAGATAGTCGAGCACAAACCACTTTACGCCGTACTTGCGTTTCATGTTTGCCAAATCCGAGCGAAGTTGAGCGAGTGTCCAGTCCGACGCGTCGCTCATAAACAACGGAAGATCGTTCAGCTCTTCGGTATGTTTCATAAACTGCGCAAACTCGATATCGCTGATTGAGCCCGTTTTTATCTTGCGGGTTGCAATTTTACTTGTCCCTGATATCATGCGCCTGGCAACCGCTATACCTTTCATTTCAAGGCTATAAAACACACCTGGGTATTTTTCAAGTGCCAACTGTTCGGCCACCTGACCGGCAAACATGGATTTACCAACACCGCTGTCTCCTGAGATGAGCAACAACTCGGACGGCTGCAATCCTCCGGTCATATTGTCGTAATCGTAGAACCCGGTACGCATCCCCCAGACTTCGCCTGGGTGAGCCATGCGCTCCTCGACCTCAGCGACGAGTTGTCCGGTGAAACATGAGATATGTACGGCCCCGTCAGATCGTGTAGATACCCCAGATGTGATATTATCAATAATTGCATCAATGTCCGTGGACAGATTTACTTTTTCGTCATAAGCCATACGCGCGAGACTGTTGGCATTCTCAAGCAGGTTCCGGCGCTTGCTTTTATCTTTGACGATCCTGGCATAGGATTCCACGTGCAGCGTCGTCGGGATATTATTGACAAGCGCGCTGAGGTGTGCGATCCCGCCGAGTTCTTCAAGTTTGCCAACCTTTTCAAGTTCTTCACTTACTGTCAGAATATCGATTCTGGATTCTGACTTGTGAAGTTTTTCAAAAACGCCCCAGATCCACCCGTTGCGGCGAATATAGAAATCGTCAGATGTAAGCATGCTGTCTATATCCTCGTACGCCGATGGATTGATGAGGATCGAGCCTATCACCGCGTTCTCGGCGTCGATGTTCTGTGGAGGAAGTTTAGGGTCGGTGGAGTATGGTTTCTTCGTTTCTGTCATAACATTCCTATCAACTGTTCACCGATGTATTTTGTATAAGCTGGTGGGATTGCTTGGGTAAGTTCTTTTCTTGTCATCCAGTCAATATCCATGGCTTCTTTCCATTGTGCGGCAGTTCCTTTGCTCACATCTTTTTTCACAGTCCCCCATGATTTCCACCTACCCGCGCCGCCGGCAATAGAATAATACCCTTCGCCTATCCGCTTCCCTTTATGCGATGGATGAGATGGTTGTAAAACCATAAATGAGGTTTCAAATTTTCTATGACGAAATACGTGAAGATCAAACATCAACCCACATAAAGTTATTGGATTTATCAACGGAGCGCCTGGGACGTTTTCGATGATGTATGGCTTACCGATTTTTATCAATAATTCTCTTGTTGGCTCAATGAGTTTGGGGTATTCTTTCCCCTCATTTCTGTGACGAACGGAAGCGAGAGAATATGCTTGGCATGGCGGGCTTGCATGAATTACATCATATTCCGATCCATGTTCCGCTAGATATTCAAGCGCGTCGGCCTGGATGAATTTGAATGGATAATGCTTCTGCGGATTGATATCAATACCGGTTATATCCGTAAATCCGGCTTGATAATATCCCATCGCTGCGCCCCCGGCCCCGCAAAAGAGATCAAGAAGTTTTATTGTCATAACCTGGACGTCCCTATCAAAGACGCCACAAATGCGTCGTCACGATCTTTCTTTTCCTGCGCAGCTTTGCGACGTTGCTCCGGGGTTTCTATGGGCTCCTGATTGTATAAGTTTTTGCTTTGCTCATACGCCGCCCTTTTCTTCAATCCGTTCGTCATTCCGGCGATTGCGTTTCCTAAACTCATGTTGATATTCCTCGCCCAAGTGAAATAATCCAGGATACGCGTTTCACCCCACGTTTTCAGATTTGCTTCAATCGTCTCGATCTGGGTAGGGTTCTGGAAATATTTTCCCCCGAAGATGCGCACGATCTTTTCATGCGTCGATCCTTCGAGCGGAATGATTCCTTTTTTCTCTTTCTTCACTTTATCTTTAGATATCTGAGTTTGAGTTTCAGAGATTTGCGTTTCGCCGATAGGCGATGAAGTATTATTAATTGTGATATTATTAATAGGGTTATTAATTGTTTCACCAGGTGAACGGTCTGTTTCACCACATGAACGGTCGCGTTCACTGTGTGAAAGACTATTCCTTTTCCACACGTCCAAGATCGTAATGTCGTGGTAGATATTCTTTCCATTTGACATCAATGCGACCGAAATAAGGCCTGCGGCCATGAGTTCTCTTTTGGCTTTCGTTATCATCCCGGTAGACATTTTGCATTTTTCGGAGATGGTTTTTCCAGATTGATAGCATGATCCCGTATCTCCAGCTACCCGTTTTAGGTGTAAATATAACCTGACTGCATACGGAGATAAATCCAAGTCGTCAATAATATTTGGGACCATCGTGAAATTTTCGCGGCGTCCTTCTTCGTTTACTTTACATTGTCCGTCCATGTTTTCTCCTTAAACAAAAATCCATTTCAAACTTTACTAGAGGCCGATGGCGATGATCTGGCTGCCCTGGAGAGGCGTACGAACCATCGACCACTAGTAAAATCCAAAAAGGATTACAGCGCCAGATCATCATTATATTTCGGGCTCCAGACCCTTGCAGGTTTTCTCCCGCACACCTATTATAACCGATGTGCGGGATGGTTGTCAAGCATTATTTATCGTAAAATTCGCACTTGTTATTGTAATCAACCAAGCAATCAAGGCAGTTTTTAACACAGATCGGATCATCGTGGGTGTTATGGGTTTTACTCCATAAGTCACGCTGCGCCTGCATATCGTCCGTTATTTTACCTATCGGTGCGCCGCCCTCCCGCATATGGATAACACACGGAAAGTGATAATTACCAGCAACAACAGAATCATCCTTTACTAGAAAACATCTTTTAGAGTCGCTTTGGTTTATTCCCCGCACGTTTCGGCCAGATATGAGATTAGTTATCCGATACTTCAAGATCGGATATTTATCCAATATCTCACGGGAAATATTTTCAAGATGGCTAAAACTTCCGTTATATTGCGCAGCAGTGATTATACGTATATCGCTAACGCCAAGAGAATGAGAAAACGAAATAACTTCTGGAAGTGTTGGGTAAGTTTCTTCTGTCAAAACGATACCAACAGTTGTATAAACTCTTGATGCAAGATATTCGATATTTCCAATAACGGTATCAAAATATCCGGTTCTGCCCGCCATAATATCTGCTGTTGCTGCGCAGCAGGCGTCCAAGCTGATTGAAAAATCATTTACGCCATTGAGTAGCAATGAATCATATCGTGATCGTTCAAGCGAACCATTAGAAGATATGGCGATGTTCTTTATATTTCCGCATTTTGCGATATTAACGAGTTCGTTGATATGCGGATACAATAACGGCTCCCCACCAGAAAATCGTATACTTTTTAGGTCATTTTGGATCCAATTTCCTAAAACGAAACATGCCGATTGAAGGTCTATATTTCCAGAACAATCCAGGCTATATGCATCAACCCCTCGGCAGTAGGGACACCTGAAATTGCAATATGACGTTACGATCATTTCGCATCGTTCAAGGTTACTGTGAGGATATTTTGCCCTTTTTTCTGTCAGGGTATAAAATCCGATATTATCTAAGGATTCCATGTTATTTCTCAACATCCTTATTGAACTCGCAATGTGCGCATGGAAAATTGTCGTGGATACGGAAGTTCATAAGGCTCCCGCAGCCCGTGAACGGCCCATCCGCTACAGCATTGGGATATTTGCACCAATCAGGCTGCGGATAAGTTTCTGCTGCCCAAACCCAAGTCTTGCCAGGATTATCCTTAATGATCTTATCGAATTCGTCCTCGGTGAGCTCGTGAAAGTATTTTATCATCAAATCACCTCAATATTTTCCAGTTTCCCGTGGGTGAACCGCACGCGCATCTCAACAAATTCTGCGCCTTCGGAAGACGGCGAGCCGATAACGAAAATATCACCATGATAATCAATCACCTCTTCACCGTCCGGAACTGCTTTGAGTTTGATGAATTGCCTTTCCGGGGCATCGACTAATTTTGTTTTACGGTGGATTAGTTGACCGTCTTTTGTCACAACATAGACGTCCATCGTATTATGCAGGTCTTTCGTTTGCCAACCGCCCGGATAACACTTACGCGCAGGCTCCGGTATTTCGCATTCAAATTCTACTGAATCAAACATTCCCATGTCATTTCTCTCCTATCAGCGCCCGGTATGCGATCAGCGCCGGGCTTCGTTCGCCTGGTTCTTCCCAATAGACACCGTGCTTTTTGTAGACATCGAGCAGTTCATCCGCCAGCATTTTGGCGACTTCCGAGAGCGATTTGTATTTAATTACCAAATCTTGGATTACAAATAACATTTCTTCTTGGTTTCCCATCACCACTCCTCTCCGGAAATTTTACGGTATGCGATGAGCGCCGGACTGTTATCCCCTAGTTCTTGAGTTTCAAGCAGTTCTTCGGCCAGCATAGCGGCGATGTCTTTGTAGGATGATCGTTCTTTCTGAGACATATCAATCCAAACGATCAACTCTGATGGGCTAATTTTCATGTAGTTCTGGTCTCGTTTTATAGCCTTTAGCGCCCTTTCTTTGATCCTATCCTCGATATACATCACCATTCCTCAGCGTCCCAATCTATCCCCATCATGCTGATCCGGTAATCCTCGTCGTCTGGATTGCCGTGATTGCAAAAGCCGTGCAAAACCTCATCCTCATCCAGGTCGTCGTATTCCGGTGGTTGCCGGGTATCTTCCAGGTGCGCGTCTGCGTTTGGACGATATACAGATGGGCCAAAAACATTATGACTAAAGTGCATTCCTCTGTACCAACCCATTTCCTCATCTCCTTGTTTGATACGCCCCCACTTGCGCAGGGGCATGGTATGTGGAACTCTTAGAATGACATTTATCTCAGCGCAAGGTCATCACCTCCTGTTTTTATATATCCCCGGGCAGGTCGGCGCATAATTACACTTTATTAGTTTCTGCGGGTTTGTAAGAATATTTCGCTTTCAAATCTATCACCTCCTTGTAGATTATTGCCGGCCTTCCACCGGCTGGAAGTTTCCCCCATAAAGCCGGGTGAGCTTCTAACTCTTTGGCGGCCCCGAGTAGTTTATTTACGGGGTGATGTCCTGACTGAACCCTGGTACACTCCTGTTACTGCCGCGGTCGTCACCCGCAGTCCCTTCATCCCTGAGTCTAAAGTCGAGCTTTTAATGACTTTGCTTCGCAGGAGGGGTGACATCCCTGTTTCTCTTCGCCCGTCACGTCCGTGCCGCAGCCAGTATATTTATTTGCGTCAATTTCTCCTTTTTCTGCGGCGTCAGCCATGCGTTCCTGTGCTGAGGCTATGCGGTCGAGAGATTGAGCGATCGAAACCAGAGACAAGGCAGTACTGGCCTTATCCCCCTCATTTAGGCGTTGGATAGCTTTTTGGATTGCACATTCGATATAGTTGTTCATTATTACTCCTCATTCAGACCGAGCGCTTCTCGAATGATCTTATTAACCTCGGATGGGGATTTCCTGAGCGAATAACCAATCTGTGGATCATGGACAGTGAATTCACCTTTTTGGGTGGCACTACTCACTCTTATCACCACCCCGTCTTTTTCAAATTTGAGCGCCGTTCCGTCAACAGAGTGATATTGCTTCACCATGTAATCCCCGACGCCGTTCGCCAGGATCGTTTCCATTTCTTCTGGAGTTGCGGAATAGTCGGTCACGGCTGGCCTACCTGCGGGTCGATGAAGGATTCTTGTTCGGATGCGTACTGTTGCTCTGCCTCATGCTTTTCCAAGTCCCAGATGAACTTGTCTGATCCGCCGGCAGAGTCGGCATGTTTATGGCCTTCGCTGCGCAGTTCGGCGTACTTGTCGAACCAGGCGCAGATTTTCATTACGTCAGAGTCCGGGTTGACCGCTTTGGCGTCTTTGATGATTTTGAGAACGTCATCACTTGACTTTTTGTAATCCTCGACAAGGCGATTGATGACGCTCTGCGGCCAGGTGGTTGATTTGGTTTCCGGAGTCACATCAATTACCGCCCCAGCCTGGCCCATCTCCTCAGACGTGTAAAGCCCGCTCAAATCTTGCGGAAATGCCTTCCGGAGAGCCAATGACTCTGCGCACTTTGCGATCATAATGTCTGGCATTTTCTGCCACATCGTGTAGATCGTCCCGTCCCTTTTAGTTTGGACGTAACTGTCAAAGCGGGCAACGGCCCAGAGAGGTTCCCGGAAGTCGGTGCGCAAAACTGCCACTTTGGCGGCCGCTGGGGTTTCCTCGCTCAACCAGACGTCTTTCCAATCCCCATTCGCTCCGCACCAATATGGGCCGAGTTGGCCGGCATATTTCCCGGTGCGTTCGGCAATGAGCCGGAACCCGTCGATACTTGTTTGGATGCCCATAACTTCCTTTTGGAGTTTCCCGTCCCAGCGTTTGATAGCGTAGATTTGACGAGCAAATGGGTCGAGGCCGGTGCGGTGGCACTGCTGGATAAACAAGGCAAGTTCGTCGTTGCTCGCCCCAACTGCGATCGTGCGCTTAATAAGCCCGATCTGATCTTCGGTAAAATTCACCTGTTTGTAAATCGCTAAATCGCTCATTCACTCCTCCTAATGTCCCAATGCTTTGTTTTCGAGTTCTTTGGCCGCGTTCTGGATCATTGTAACATCGTCCCACGTCACGCCGCCAAAACCTACCATGTCGGCGAGTTCGCTCGCCTCACGCCACAACTTGTCGGCGTGTTCGCGTAATTCTCTGCGCTTCGTCTGCTCTCTAGTCAGCCGGTTGATGTGCATGTGGTTCGCTTCCCAGCCAATGGCGGGAGAACCGTCTGAATAATGACAAAAACCGTACACCATGATAATCTCCTATTCGTTGTAAGTTGACTGTTTATCCCGTCTATCCTCTGCTGCCTCCATCCCCTGGAGCAACTTGATGATCTCGTCCAGGGTGTACAGCCCGCCGTGAATGTAGATTGCATTACGGCCGGTTACGTTTGCTTGTTCGCCGGAGCGCTTACAAAATTCTGTGACTTGTGCGAATTCAGCGTCCGTCATGTCTGAGAGACCTGCGCCACGGTTGAACTTAGGGCGATCGTCGTCAAGTTCTACTTGGATTGTCATTTCTCATCTTCCTTGACCTTGATGTTGTCCCGGATGTAGACCATCCCGAGCCACCGGAGCAATGACGCCATTGTCATGCCTTTTTCGCGAGCGAGTTCTGCCAGGATCGCCTTCGCGCGAACTCCGAACGGGACGTCGATGCTGGTTTCAAGTTTTTCGTCTTCTTCCATAAATCCTCCGGCGGTCTATAACCCGGCCGCCAGGGTGTTGAATTTACCGCCCCCGGCTCCAGAGCAGAGATGCGGCGGCGCCCATGCGGTCGTGGTAGACAATGGATGTCCCGGATGTCTCGTAGCGGTACACGACCTGCCATCCATGAGGCCCGACGTACTGGCCATATTCGTCACGGTCCTTATAACTATCGTAGGCCGCCTGCGGATCGTCCATGTTGCCTTCCCAGTCGGACGTGTCCGGGTTGTTGATGTAGGCTTCGATGTCGTCCAGCAGAGCCTTGCCGCATGCTTCGTAGCCGTGGTGGCCGTAGATTACTTTGTCGTCCTCTTTGACGAAGAGGGCCAACCCTCCTCCGTTGTCTTCGATAACTTCAAGCGTATTCATTTCGATCTCCTTTGAGTTTCGCCCTGCCTGGGCTCTTCGGTCACCGAGCATTACGGTGAGACTCACCCGGCCTATGACCCGACCGGGAGGGTGTTGAGTGATTATGTTACGATCTGTTTGCGTCACAATCGCCGTAGCAGTAGCTATGGCATTTTCGGCAGTAACCATTTTCTCCGTGCTTTGGCTCTTCCTCAATTTTGTGAGTAGATGCTTTCTTAGGGGGCTTCTGGCTTTGGAGGGTTGCGAGTTCGCTCCAGAAAGTGATTGCTTCCTGTTTGATGTCGTCTGATACGCTTTTCTTGTCGTCCATCCAAGTCATTTGATAAATCTGCCGCCCGGTGGGTTTGTGGGTCAATGAATTTCCGTTTGTCCCATCAAAGCTGCTCCACAAGAAAGTGTCATTTTCAGCCTTGTCAAAATTATATTTGTAGTTCGTTTTGATTGCGTCCATTTCATCCTCCGATCCGTCTTGTGTCTCGCTCTCTGCTCAACTATATATAGTATATCCGATATTATCAGATATGTCAAGAGATAATAAGGTCTCTCATAATACTCTAATGTTTGGATTTCTAGGTGATCTTCCAATAATTAGAATGGATGTCCTATAAAATATGCCCTGTACGAGCCTCTGTAGAGGCCGTAGAGCGACGATAATCAGGCATAGGTATATTTGCATACCCCCTATTTTGCTCATTATTGAGGATGTAACCCTATATATAGGATAAATGACTGTAATCGGGGTAAAAATCCTATATATGGGATGCTAAGTTGCTATAATATCGGATAATATCGGATAATTGTATATCGTGTTGGCTATTGTGGAGGCTTGTAGGGTATGTTGTTTTTCTCATATTTAGTTCTGAAATTGCTACTTGTACCGAACGGTACGATTGTGCTATAATGAGAGTGTGAAGAAACCTGCGATAATCAATAACTTCCGCAATCGTGTCGTTGGCTCAGGCGTTGAGAAAACGGATCAACTCCAGGCAAACGCAATGAACTTCCGCATCCATCCGGACGCCCAGCAGCAGGCGCTCGCCGGCGCGATAGATGATATTGGCTTTGCGCGGTCAATTTTGGTTTGCCGTACATCTGGGAACGTCATAGACGGTCACGCTAGGATTGCTTTGGCGCTCCGTTCAGGTGTGGAAGAACTCCCTGTAGAGTACGTCGATCTTACAGAGGACGAGGAACGCAAGGCGCTTTTATTCATCGACCCTATTGCGGCGATGGCGGCCAGCGACAAACAGAAACTTGACGACCTGCTCCAGTCTGTGCAGAGCGATGATGAACGGGTGACAGAGATGCTCGAAGAAATGGCGAAGCGTGAGGGTTTGGATTACGGCGCGCCTCCTCCGGAAGATGCTGAACCGCAGATCGACAAGGCTGAGGAACTCCGTCAGAAATGGCAGGTTGGATCTGGCCAGATGTGGAGGCTCGGAGACCACAAAATTATCTGCGGTGACTGCACGGATCGGGCGGTGGTTGAAAGAGTGATAGGTGGAGAGAAGGCGGATATGGTGTGGACTGACCCGCCTTATGGTGTAGCAGTTGGCGATAAGAATAAATACCTCAATTCTATTGCTCGGAGCAATAGAATTGAGGAGAACCTCGACAATGATACTCTTGATGAACCTGCATTGATAGCAATGCTCTGCTCGTCATTTGATAATGCGATTTCATTTTGCACCGCCGGGGCAGCGTGGTATGTAGCGGCCCCGGCGGTGCCGCTACATATTCTATTCGGGCAAGTTCTCAAAGATCGTGGAATATGGCGGCAGACAATCCAATGGGTCAAGAATAACGCAACGTTCTCGCCGATGGGGGTTTGCTATCACTGGCAAGCAGAACCTATATTTTTCGGTTGGTTGCCGAACGGTGGACATCATTGGTTTGGGGGAAGAAAACAAACAACCGTCTGGAATATTGATCGCCCAAGTAAATCTCCAGAACATCCAACAATGAAACCCGTCGAATTGGTTGAGCGTGCAGTTGAAAACTCATCCGAATCTGGGAATATCATTTATGATCCCTTCTCCGGCTCCGGCACAACCATCATAGCCTGCGAACGCCTGAAACGTAAGTGTCGGGCGATCGAAATAAGCCCAGCGTACACAGCAGTAGCAATCCAGAGATGGGCGGATGTAACAGGCGGAATGCCTGAATTGGTACAGTGAGATAACAGAGAATGGCAAACGACAAGAACCTAAAACCATTTGTCAAAGGTGACAAGCGGATCAATCGTAAAGGCCGCCCGAAGTCTTTCGATGCGCTCCGGGAACTCGCTAAACAGATCGCCAATGAGCCTACGGACGTCGGTTATACGCGGATTGAACTTATCATGCGCTCCTGGTCGCTGAGTAAAGACCCCAGGCTCCAGATAGCTTTCATGGAATACGCTTACGGCAAGGTCCCGAACATCCAGGAAGTCACCGGCAAAGACGGCGCTCCGGTTGAAATCAAAATGATCGAGGTAGCGTTACCGCCCGAAGATGAGTGAACTTTACACCGTCAAAGGAAACACAGCCCGCTTCACCTTGCATAAAGGCCAGGCGCAGACATGGCGCTCTACCGCCCGCTTCACGTTCGCAATCGCCGGGACTCAAGGCGGAAAAACATCTTTCGTTCCGTTGTGGCTTGATCGGGAAATAGGCGCCTGCGGCCCGGGAGATTATTTGGCAGTCACGTCATCGTATGACCTATTCAAACTCAAATTTCTACCAGAGATGCGCCGGTACTTTATCTCCATCAAGGGCTGGTCAGAAGACAAATCAGATCGCGTGCTTTGGCGCAAATATGGCGCACAAACAACCCGGATCATTCTCCGCTCAGCCCAAAGCGAGGGAGGGCTTGAATCGTCAACCGTCAAAGCGGCGGTACTCGACGAGTGCGGCCAGTCAGATTTCAGGGTAGAGAGTTGGGAGGCCGTTTTGCGCCGGTTATCACTCTCTCAGGGCCGGGTACTTGGTACAACCACGCCGTATAACTTCGGATGGCTGAAAACAGAGATATACGATAGGTGGCGCGCAGGCGATCAAGACTACGCCGTTGTTCAATTTCGGTCCCTAGATAATCCGGCGTTTCCTCGAGAAGAATACGACCGGGCCAAACGAACGCTCCCATCGTGGAAATTCGAGATGTTCTATAACGGCAACTTCACCCGCCCGGCTGGTATGATTTACGGCGATTTTAGCGATGATGAAAACCTTTGCAAACGCTTCGATATTCCTTCCGACTGGCCCAGGCGTGTCGGCGTAGACTTCGGCGGTGTGCATACAGCGACGGTATGGAGCGCAGAAAATCCGCAAACGCATATCCATTATCTCTACCGTGAAATTCTCGAAGGCAACAAGACGACCAAAGAACACGCGAAGGAATGGCTTTCTTTTGGCGAACACGTCGTGAATTGGTCAGGTGGCGCGCCGTCAGAGGATCAAAACCGGCGCGACTTCTCCGTTGAAGGCGTGCGTATAAACAGGCCGCCAATATCTGACGTTGAGCCGGGCATTGATCGGGTTATCGATCTTATCAAGACGCGCAGGTTTGTTGTTTTTGACGACCTCAAAGGGCTACGAGACGAGATAGGAACTTACGCAAGAGTACTTGACGCAACCGGCCAACCAACGGACAAAATCAAAGATAAAGAGACATTTCACCGCCTGGATGCGCTGCGATATCTGGCAAGCGTGATTACTTCCAGTGGCGTGTCTATCGGCGGAAAAGCCAAAGTAGGGAATTATATCCAGTAGGAGGCGGAGATGAAGAGAGATAATATAAACACAATCATGATTATTGTTATGATTTTAATTTACACATTTTGTGTCTATCTCAGTTATGACGTCAAAGCATCCCAAGAATTCGACCACCCCAAGATGGTATGTGATTTCGTCTACTTCCACGACGATGAGCAAGACATTCTTCGGCGCTGTTACGACGAGCAGAAAAACGTCATCTGCTACATCTCGGAGTCTATGAACGAAATATCTTGTGTACCGAACAGTATAGGCACTGATCCGATAGGGGTAAAATAATGTCTGATCCAATTGAAACAGCTTACCGGAGCCTTAACGAAGATGAGCGCGAAGAGATTGACGATATGGCGAACGATCTCGTTATCGGCTTCAAAAAACGGTTGAAGAATAAGAACCGCCCAGATTACCGTTTCGGTGTATCGATGGCCCGTGAACTTCTGGCTAAAACAAACATATTCCTGACACATAAACAGCCTGTGAGCAGGACAATTTGCGAGGTAGATTATGACTGTTGATAACTCTGGACTTGTGGCATCTGCGCTGTATAAAACAGATCCGGCTCTTTACGCAGCCATTGACGGCGGAAACACATTCAAGACGGCCGTCCGCACGCGCGGGGCGAGGGTCGGCAAATATCGCCGATATGAAGAAGGAAACCACGACGCGCAGATCACGGATCAAATGCGGGCCATGCTGCGCCTTGTGGCCGACGACGCCGATCTGGGCGACTTCTGCGGCAACTACTGCGGGATAGTTGTTGACAAGATGGCCGGACGTCTGAAAGTGTCCGAGGTCACGACAGACGACGAGGCGCAGGATAAATGGGTTTCGTGGCTGCTTGAGCGTAACAATTTTGATGCGATGCAAGGCATCATCTACCGCGGCGCAATTCGGGACGCTGACTCATACGTTATGGTTGATCCTACCACGTTCAAATGGACGACGGAGCCAGCTTATGATGGCTTCTCGGGCGTGTTCGCGATCTTCCCGGCTTCCGGAGGTTGGCCGCTGTGGGCGTGCAAAGTCTGGTCTGAGGCAGAAAACCAAGACCTAGCCGAAGACGAAACACCGATGACGGCGGTGATGCACATCAAGGTGTATCAGCAGAATGAAATTACGAACTGGACAGGCGGCGTCAATGGGCAGGAAGTGCGCCCGGGTGAAGCGGAGGAAAAGCGTTGGCCTTTAGGTTACGTCCCGGTCGTTCACTTCGCTAACTTGTCGGACAACTATACCCAGTACGGCAAGAGCGAACTGCGCAAAGCGATCCCGCTACAAAACGTATATAATCGCACATTACACAGTATGGTCATGGCGTCAGAATTCAGCGCTTTCAAAATTTCCTGGTCAATCGGCCTTGAAATCGACAAATCAGGTATCACGCCCGGTGCAGTCATCAATTTGGTGATAACAGACACAACAACCGGAAAAGTAATCGTTCCGTCAACTCAAGAAGAAATAGAATTCCTCAAAGCCGTCCGGGTGGGTGAATTTGGCGAGACGGACATTTCGCAGTACACGAACCAATTATCCGAGATCGTCAAGCATATGAGCCAGGCAACCCAGACGCCGATCTACGGCGTGACTGCGGAAGGAAACCTATCAGGCGAAGCCCTGAAACAGTTGGAGATCGGGCTTATCGGCAAGATCAAGCGCTTCCAAAATGAGAACACGGCGGCGATCCGGCAGCTCTTCCAACTCTCGGCAGACATTCAGCAGGCGTTCAACTATCCAGGCCTTGAAGTGCAACCACCCAAAACGCTTGCCGGCATTTCAATCAACTGGATGTCACCTGAAATAACCGATGTATCCGCAACGATAACGAGCATCTTGGCTGTGCGCGAGAAAGCTCCAGGCCTGTTCGATGACGACTTTTTCCGTCAGAAGATCGGCGGGCTGTGGGGCATGACGCAAGCGCAGATTGCGGCAGAGGGCGAGAAAGCCACGAATACGCAGGCACAGGCGTTCGATCAACTCACCGGAGCGGCAGGCAATAGGCCGGTGGTGTGATGGACGAAGCCAAAGCACTGATAGAAAAATACTTCAGTCTGTGGACTGAAAGCCTGGGCTTGCGATGGTGGAATATAAACCTGATTTACTATCGAGAGCCTGACGATATTCTTCGACTATTCAAGAGCAACAACGACGCGAGTAAACTCGTCCCGGCCTGGGTTGAAGCGTATTGGCAATACGGCGTAGCGAATATCCATATCAACCTTCCTGATTTCGTTGGAATGGCGGAAGGATACATTGAAGAAACGATTGTCCATGAATTATGTCATGTTTTAATAAACGAAATGCGGGAGGACGAACTGCACCATGAGGAACGAGTAGCGACAACGCTCCAGAAGGCTTTTATGTGGACACGTGATTTTGGCAGAGACGAAGGAATGGAGGCGGTGAAATGAAAACTTGTAAAACGTGTAAGTTTTGGAAAGAGCCAAAAGAAGAAAGTTGGGAAGCCCAACGCGTATGCCATCCTGTTGATCCAGAAAATAATTTCAAACCCATCAAAATGGGGTTTGAAATCAGAACATGTAACTCACCTAAGATCATATTCTTTGAAACTCCGCCGACAAGTTCGCATGTCGCTCTCATCGATGGGAGTGAATATTATGCGAAGATGCTTACCGGTGAGGATTTCGGCTGCGTGAATCATGAGGAAGAAGCGAAATGAAATCAAAACGAGAACCGATAAACCCGAACAATCCAGAATGGCAGAGACGACTTTCTGAATTGTGTGCGTATGCTGGTGTAGACATCACAAATTCAACCAGTGTGACAATAAAATCATCCATGAATTCGTATGTTGAGATTGATGTAGAATATCTTGCGACATCGGAGACAAATGATAATGCCTGATGCCCCCACCATCTCCGATTACATCAACAACGCACTGGACGCCGGATACGCCAGGGTGATGAACCCTGTCAACAAACAGATCTACGCATTGACCAAAGCGCCAGGCAGCCAATTGCAGCGCGCGCTCAAAGCGTTGGAGCAAGAAGCTGACCGCCTGGAA
>ERZ869929.211-NODE-211-length-38095-cov-8.021267_pt1 | contig 38095 bp, 50 predicted proteins | sample MGYA00579312_ERZ869929 | MGnify/ENA primary metagenome ERZ869929 (study PRJEB32216, sample SAMN09231818) | wastewater metagenome | place: USA: Maryland | collected 2016-08-09 | study: EMG produced TPA metagenomics assembly of the PRJNA472060 data set (Reclaimed... | reverse complement strand
GTCATGGCTGTAAAGTCGGCGGTCTGTTTCTTGGAAATGGCAAAGTCCACACCCACACCCGCGCCAACCGTTGGACGCTGTAGCCATGCGGGATCGTAGTATTGGACGTCAGACGGGACGAGAATCATATCCGCTTCGTCCGCGTCCTTGAGCAAATACTCACGCGCCCAAATGACTGCGCCCATCCCTTCACCCGCAATCATGACTTTCTCGTGTTCGCGTTCGATAGCTTCCATGTCTGGGTAGAGTCCAGGCCATGTGATGTTCCCGTTCTCGTCGAGGATGCCGAAACGGAATCCGCGCACTTTCGGCGACTTGAGCAAGTGGATGAGAAGACAGTCGCGGTGGACGTAGTTCCCAAGAACGACGACTTTGACGTTCTCGGCGTTCACACCCTGTTTGGTCGCTGGCATGACTTCCGTGAAGAACCAAAGGCGGTTCTTTTTTCGGTTTTCGTCGGTGCTTGCATCCTTCACGTCTTCCAAGTCGTCGCAAATGATGAGGTCGATACGGGATTCCTTGTACTTCAACCCACGCACTTTTTGCCCGCGCGAACGCGCCATGATCGTGCATTGGCCGATGGTCAATTGAGCTTCCGACCATTTCTCCCCGATTTTACCGCCTGAATCGTCGAGCTTGAGCGTGATGCCAAAGTCCTTCCGCAATTCCGCGTTCTGTTCGATCTCGTCGCGGATGTTCGCAAGGGATAGCTTGGAGTCGTCAATCGTCGCGCCGATGTACACGATGAAATTGTGCTTGCCATTGATGAGCGACCAAATCGCGAATGCCTCAAGAATCGTGGACTTTGCGGATCCGCGAAAGCCCATGATGGCAATGTATCGGTTCACGTCGTCCACCGTCTCGAGTGATTCGAGCATTTCCTTGTGGAAGGTCGCGGGTGGGAGCGGGAACCTGTGGCGCAAATACCACTGGATGAAATGGAAAAACGACCGCTTGGCGATCTCGATTTTCAAATATGGGTTCACGGCGATTTTATCCCGTTGTTCCTGTGTCAGTGCTTTGACTGGCATGTTGTGGTTCGTTTATCGGTTCCGTCTTTGGCTCTGGGTCTGGGTTGCATAGCCAAGAACGTTCCCATGCGTCCGCTTCCGCTCGCGCTGCTTTGATCTGCGCTTCCGCGAGTGGGTTGCCCTCGATGCCGCCGACTTCCACTTTTTGGATCGCCTTCCCGTAGGATCGATCAAGCAAATCCTTTGCCGTCTTCAAATCGCCATTGCGTGCGGCGTTGACGTACTTGGCGAAAATGTCGCCCATGATGTCGACGTCGTTCTCGTCGATTGCCTTCATGTTTCCCGCCGCGATCTGTTCCTTGAATTTCTTGTTGTGCTGTTGGGCGTATTCATGCGCGAGACGGTCAATCGCCATGTTGAGCCGTGTCGAGAAGTTCAGCAATCCCCTTGGTCTTCCGCTTGGATTATGTGACGGCTCACCTTGTTTTTGTGGGCGTAGGTTCGCATTTTGTCGCGCTCGGACCTGTTCGGGCGTCTCTTGGATTTCCTCTTGGCTTTTTATATTTGCACTTTCTGTATTTTGCAAATTATCCGCCTTGGGTTCTGGCGTTGGTTCTCCCGTGGTCCCTTGAGGGTTTTGAACCTCATTTGGAGCTTTTTGGTCTTCCATATATTTGCATTTTACCAGAATTGTTCCAATAGAAAAAGGCACGCTGTCCTCCGTGAGCGTGCCCCTGTGTAGGTTTCAGGGAAAATGTATAGGTTTCGCGGGGGCGAATGGGTAGGTTTTGTCCCTGAGTGATGTGATGTCCTCCCCGAGTGTTTCATGCGAAACATTCGGCGGCGCCCTTCGACGCTTTGAGATGGTTTCAGGTTGTAACCGTCTCAGGGAGCGGATCGGGCTTTCCCGTTTCGGGTTGGGGGTTTTGTGGCCGAGATTGGCCGAGCGGTGGCGGATTCCACCAGCCCAGGGGCACCAGGCAGAAAGGAAGAAATGCCCGATGTCGCCAAGCTGAGGCGCGAACCTTCAGAATCTCGGCACGCCATGCTTGTGAACATGCCGAGTTTCCGAGTGTTCGCGCAAGGGTATTTTACCACGATCAGAGCCGTTTGAGCATGTCCATGAGTTGGTTCTGCGTCTCTTTCAGGTTCCCGAGTGATGACCCAAAATCAGAAAATTTGAAGTCCCCCGCCAATACGTCGCTATGCGTCGCACGCATCCAAGGAACCCCGTATGCTTCCGCGATGATGCACCCATGCAGGGATGAGGAAATGACGAATTCGCATGATGTGATTTCCTTGATGACCTGTTCAGGCGGCCATGTGGCGGAAATTTCGTAGTCCGCGAATGGGTATTTGTTTCCGTCGACGTAGTGGCGCACGACGCCAACCTTGTGTATGACGGCTTCCGCTGGCTCGTACAGAAACGGCGCAATCAATGCGAGGTCGCCAAGGATCGGGCTTTGCTTCGAGCGGATGCAGGCGCTTGTGAGTTTCCCACGGACCGCGAGGAGTTTGAATCGATCTATCCCGTTTTGGAATCCGCCTAACCCTGCGCCAAGAACGATCAGCCCATCTTTCGCTTTTTTTATTGCGTCATTGAGTAGTGTCCCCGTCGTGATGATGTCCGCTTCTTCAAGCGGCGCCCATTCGACTGTGTGGCCGAGCTTTTCCAAAATCTCATGGCCGATTTCATCGCCAAAGTTCGTGAATCCCTCGGGTCTGTACCAGTATGATTTGAAGTGAGACATAGCTATTTGTGTTTGAACCAAGCCGGTGATTGCGTTTCAAAATGTTTGAATATCGTCGTGATCTTTCGACCATGCACCAGTTCCCCATTCCAAAGCGCGTAACAAATGAAATTGAAGGCGGGCATTTCAACGACGTCTTTCTTGAATTTCGTCATTGAGAGCGTGAACAGTTGGCGGCAAAGCCACATGAGGGTTTTTCTGTCCCCGCACACGACGCCGCAATTTAGCATCGGCAAGCCTGGGTGTGTCTCAATGAAATGCTTGACCTCGAATGATCGCGTCATGTTCATGAGCCAAGGATGGTTCATCTTGTTTTTTTCGTCTCCGACGTACAGAACGCCCTCTTTGATTTCCCCGAATGGATCGCGCAACATTTCAACGTCCGTCGCGTCCACAAGGCACGCTGTTTTTATTTCAGGATGTGAACGCAAGAATTGCCAGCTTGCGAGCCACCTTTGGCGGTATGGATCGAGTGACTGGCCGACGCGGTGGAACCGTAAAAACTCCCCGTCTGGTTCCGTGAAGCAGTTGTGCAGGACGTGGAGCATGCGCCCATGCTTGGCGACGGAATCCGCGAGGGGCTTGATTTGGGCAAAATCCGGCTTCCAAATGACGTTTCTTTGCACGTCGGGGTGTTTATTCAAAAACTGGCAAATGACCGCCACGTCTGATTGTGGGGCTTCTGGTGAAGCCTGAGCGCCTTCCCGATAGGGGAAAAATGCCTTTGATTTCTTGGATGCGTCATATTTCGCCCCAAATTTGGCGATATAGGCGCCGCGCTCGTCCCCTTTGACGGTAGACTCGACGGCTTGCTCAAAATCGGCCGAGTAGAACAAATCGCGTGAATTCGGGATGTCCATGAATGGGAATGTCGTCAGTCCCGCATTGTGGATTCTGTTTGAGAGGTCGCCATGCTCAAAACCCCATCGAGCATATCCCGTATCCATCCCGCCGACGGCGTTGATCGCCGAACGGTGAAGATAGAGCATGCACCCGCGCGGATGAGAAAGCGCCTTGATGAATTCGTCTTGATAGACGTCTTCCGCGTCGCCGAGTCTCGCGCGTCGAAAATCTTTGAACAGGTACATCAAATGCGGTTCGTCTGATTCGACGTATTGCTTCCACCATTCAGCCATGACAGGCCAGCAATCATCATCGAAAAGGAAGATGTGTTCACAGTCCTCGAGGAGCTCAAGGCATTTATTTTTCCCGCTTGCGATACCCACATTTTTCTCAAATCGAAACGTAGCGCCTTCGACGGGTTGATCGCTCGCATCATCCACGACAATGAGAGACGCACCATCCGGCAAAAAACGCCGTTGATGTTCCAACCCTTGCATGAAAATCTCACGGCGGTTGTGCGTCGTGATACCGATGCCAATTTTCCCATTTTTATTTTTCATATAGAAATGCCTTTCTAGTTTCTGAAATGTTCGAACGGTTCTCATTCGAACGATAGATTGATTCCCCTTCCTGATGGTCAACGAATGACGGGATTGAATGGATGCACTTCAACCGAACGAGTCGCATCCATTGCGTGATATATTGGTCGTTTTTCGCTTCGCGTTCGTCACACCATCGGACCATGCTTCCGACGTGTTCAGAGCGCATGCAGATAGCTACCTCATTGAAGATGAACCCAGCTTCGAAATAGTCCTTTCCCGCTTTTTGCGCCGCGATGATCCGCGCGCCTGATTGCTCGCCCGTATAAAACGCAAACACGCAATCCTTTTCACTATGCCCCTTGATGAACGCCTCGACCTTCTCACGAAAGTTTGCCGTAGGAATCACGTCGTCTTGAAGAATCAAAACCCATTCGGAACCGATTGACGCGCCATGCTTCCACGCACGCGAACAGGTATCCCAAAGGTTGTTTTTCTCGTCCCAAATGATCGGGCATTCAAGCGTCTTTGCGACGTCTTCCGCCATGTTCCGACGTTTTGGGTGCGCCATGATGACGATTGACAGGAGTTCCGATTGTTTCGGTGGCGTGACGGGTTCGCCTTTTGAGTTGAGAGGCAAAAGGATTTCGTCACAAAATTTGTAGTGATGATTGCCTGGAACGTAATACGTCCAGACGCGACAACGCGGGCAATATGATTGCTGTTGTGTGCTTGGCATATTTGCATTTTATCGTTATTTGCCGAGTAGCACAATGCCTTTGTTGGCATACGCGCATGAATCAAAACGGACGCCAAATTTATTGACGCCCGCTTTGCATGGGCTTGGATTGCCTTGGTTCCAAATCAGAAAAATCTGTCTCGCGGAATATCCAGCATCCAACCATTTTTGGGCTTTGAAGATAGCGACTTCACGCTCACGCTCTGGCGTGATCGCCACGACCTCACCAAACGCCTCACGCGAATATGCACGCCATGTTGCGGGTTGAAATTGCAAACATCCATGCTCACCAGAACCACCGCGAGCCTTGGCGCAATCGCTGTGGCCTTGCGTCTCGATTTCTTCAATGACGGACACGATGCGTTCCGCAAGTGTTGGCGTCGGTTCAGCCGCCACAATTTCGATTGTCGGCGATGCCAGAATTTCGCCAATTTTGGCGTTTTCAATTGGCGCGGCGGCTGTATTGATCTTCGTGAATAACGTGCAGAAGGCGACCAATGCCACAAGCGCGATGAGCGCAAGGAGCTTTTTCATGATTCCAGTATATCAAGACTTCTCGATTTCCGCCTTCAAAGCGGCCTTGACGCCATTCAGGAATTCGGCGAGCTTATCGATCGTTTCCTCACCAGACAACTTCAATTTTTCCGCATAGTACCCGCTGTGCGTTTCCAAATCATTGAGCTCAAAACCAAATGCACCCTTCCGCATGATTGAGACAAAGAAGTCCGTCGGACGCACACCGCCTTGGATAAGGCTACGGGACGGCGCAAATTCCACGCCATGCGCGAGCAAAATATCCAATTGGGTTCCCGCTTCATCCGTCCACGGAATGAGCGCGAGCTTTGTCGTGATGAGGGCTAGGGCGATTGCTTGATAGGTTTCGGGACCATTGAGGATGGTTCCGTATTCGTCTTGGTTCATAGGTCGATTGGTAAATCTTGAAAAACGATTTTTTGAGTAAGGTCGCCACCAAGTGCGGCGTTCAAGGATTCTCCGAGAGACGCCGCGACTTTCGCATCATCGGGCGTGACGCCATAGGTTGCGGTGTGGACGTATCCATCATCCCCAATGGCCGTGATGACGACAATGCGCTTGGCGTAGATTTTGGCTATGTCAAACGCCGCTTTAACTGGAATTGGTTGCATATTAGGCCATTTCCTTCTTGTCACCATCTTTCCCACTCACTATTATTTCACTCTCGTCCATAACGGATTTGAGTTCATCCCAAAATTGCGTGAACTGATGATCGTATTCCCAAGGCTTCAACATCTTGATGAGAAAAATAACTAGAATTGTGACGACCTTCTCTTTAGTGTTCAGGAAAGTATCTTTGGTATTCATAACAATATATTGATTAAATTATTCGCCTTGCGTTCGAAATTTAGAATCCATCTCGACGACGCGGGGATGCATCTCAAAGGATTTTTCATTGATGCCGAGCAGGTGGATACCCGCAAGCGTGCGGACACGGGAAAGCGCGACGTACCCTTGGCCGAATTCAAACGTCTTGGATAGGTCGATGCTCGCGGAATCGAGTGACATGCCTTGAGACTTATGAACCGTGATCGCCCATGCGAGACGGAGCGGGATTTGCTTCACGGATGCCACGACTTGCGGCTCGTCATATCCATCTTTCCATTGTTTGATGTTCCATTCCGCGATTTCCGGTGAGACTTCCGAACCATCGAGCAGTTCGATGATCGGCCAACCTTCCTCAAATCTGGCGACTTTCCCGATGGTCCCATTCACATACCCGAGTTTGACGTTGTTTCTGGTGAACATGACGCGGGCGCCGACCTTGAGCTTGAGGGTTTCAGGTGAGAGGCATTGACGCTTGAGAGAGGCGATCATGTATTCCGAGCCTTCTTCTTTCATCATGAATTTCTTTTCCTTGCCCTTGATCTTTGCCAATTCCTGATTGTTCAGGGCGTCCACGTCCATGTTGTGCGTATAGAGACGGGTGTCTGATGGCTTGTTTTTAGTACACGTTCGCACAAGGTTGCGTTCCGTGTCGGTCAAATTCCCGTGGCGCATGGCCGTCAGGACTTCCATGATTCCGTCTCCCGTCGCTTGGCGGTGTTGTTCCGTGAGGTAGCAGATGACCAGTCCCGCGCGTTCCCATGCGGATGATTCAAACGCAAATCGCGGCGGTTCCGCATCTTCACGTTTCCCGATTGGCGGGAGTTGGAAAAAATCACCGACGAACACCATTTGAACCCCGCCAAAAATGCGGGTATTCCGATGGACTTTCTGCAAAATCTTGTCGAGGTCTTCGAGAAGAACGGCGTCAACCATCGACACTTCATCAAGAATCAGCGTTTTGACCTTGTGCGCCCGTTCCCATGCGCGACCCGCCGCCTTGTCGATTTGTGCCTCTGTCAAATTCCGGTCGATGCCGATTGCCGCCCATGAGTGGATTGTCTGGCCGTCGATATGCGATGCCGCGATGCCCGTTGAGGCTGTCACGGCATATTCCCGTTCCTGTTCTTCCATCCATTCAATGAATTTCCCTATCGTGTAGCTCTTGCCCGACCCCGCTTCCCCCGTGAGGAAAACGGAATGGCCGAGTTTCAGAATTTCAAGTGCGCGGTCTTGTGTCATAGGGAAAGGAATTTTTGAACAATGAGCTCGGCTCTGTAGGTCGAGCGGTTAGAAATGAACGCTTGCCATGCACCCTCAGAAGGCGACCAACGGAATGCGCCGCCCTTCAACATATCCCGCACCTCTTGGCTTGGGATTTCTGAAAAGAACATTTGCAAACGGTTGGCTTCTGGGTTTCGGAATACGCGGACCGTCTTTCCGTTCTCCTCATGCGTTTTGTCGTCCGCTGGGAGTGCGCGAGTCTTTTCAATGCGGGCAATACGCAATTTGATGTCACGCACACGGGCGGACAAATTGGCGAGCATGTAGGCGGGCATGATCGGTTCACCTTTCGCCTTCAATGCTTTGTTTGCTTTCTTGATGTTCTCGCGTTCGCCTTCGAGCTTGGCGAGCTTCGCCGCGAGTTTCTGCGGCGCGTCTGGGTCGTCTTGGGAGATGATGTCATTGTCCGATTCCGCTTTGCGCTGGTAATAATCGGCGGCGTCTTGGAGTTCGAACGATTTTTCAATCTTTCGGATGTGGCGTGCGCGATAGTTTCGATCCGCTTTTTCACTGTGATGGCCGACTAGGATTGGTTGGCCGAAAGGGATTTGATCGAGGCCGTGGGTTCCGGCTTTGTAGAGCGCCGCGGCTTCCGCCTTTCGCTTGGCGGCGAGTTCCGCATACCGTTCTTTTTTTGCTTCCCGTTTCAATTCGTAGGCGTTCATAGTTGTGGGATTTTTACATCTTCGCTCTTGTCAAAGATTTCAATGAAGGCTTGCATGTCGAGAACGTCGCTCTTTTTTGTTGCTCGGTAACTGATCGCCGTGAGCAAATATCCGAGTGAACCGCGAACGTCCTTTTTCTCTGATCCGATGTTTTGACCTTCGAGCTGTAGGATGGCCTCTTGGATAACGTCGCAATCAAGGAAATTGTTTACCGTTCGACCAAAAGCGGCGGCATTTCTGCGGATTGAATCTTGCGTATAGGTGAGCATATTTTTATACGCTCTTTTTTTGAGGGCGACGCAAATACGCCGGTATCATCAAAATCGCTTCTTCTAATTCAGCGACCGTACCGACAAAGGAAAATAGGACTTGGTTCATAAGGGCTTGGGCTAGTTATTTATATTTGCACTTTATCACATAGAAAACACTTTGTAAAGTGCAAATTGTGGGTAAGCCCGAAAAGCCCTTATTTTATTGGCAAAAGCCACTGTTTGGCGACCTCTGATGATACGTTCGCAATCATGAGCGGTGGGACGGACATGCCGACGACGTATTGCGCCGTTTCCTTTCCAAAATCGTAGTCTTGCGGGAATGAACCGACGTTGCGGAAGTCCTCTTCTGAAAATTCCACGAATTCAGGCATGCGGATAAACTTCCCCGCGCTCGTGATCGTCATTGGCGTGAATTGGTCCCACGCAAGGAGGACACCGAAACATTCATCTTTGTTGACCGACCGTTTTTTTGCATGGCTCAAATTCTTTTCCCCGTAGCGGATGAATGGCTTTGCTTCCAAAATCGACTTGGCTGTTATTTCACGGCCGACGCCAGCCTTCACATCGCCAAAACGGATCGCTTTTTCCGTGAATGAAAGAGCGATCTTCGGGAGGTTCAAATCCTTTCGGCGCGACAAAAAGAAAACCCGTTCGCGTGCTTGAGGCACGCCCATTGTCGAACCGTTCAAACAAAACAATTGCGTCTCATATCCCGCCTTGTCGAATTCATCAAAAATCCGTTTGACATATTTTTGAGCATTGCCAAACAACATGCCTTTGACGTTTTCAGAGATGACGACTTTCGGTTGCAACTTCTTGGCGAGCGCAATGAATTCAAAAAACAAATCATCAAGTGTCTGCATCGCTTGTCCTTCACGGAAAACCTTTTCTTTGCCCCATCCATCTTCGCGTGCGCCAGCCATTGAGAACGTGGAACACGGCGGGGAGCCGTCCAATACGTCGAGCTCAAAAAGTTCTTGCGGCAAATCATTTGCCTCGATCATTGCGCGGATGTCACAGGTGATGCTAATTCTCGGGTGATGGTTCGCTTTGTAGAGCTCGATCATGCGCGGGTCGATGTCGTTGTGTCCGATAACGTCAAAGCCAGCGAGTTTGTAGCCCATTGTTGAGCCACCGCCACATGCGAAACAAGAAAAAGCCTTCAATCCATTTTTCTGCGGATAGTCGGCGTCCATCCGCCATTTCCAGTTAAAAGACATATCCACATTGAGGACACGCATCATGTTTATGGGACTCGCCTGAGCTCGGTTGATCGGCGTTCAGTGAGTTCGGGTCAATCTCTTTGTTGTCCTTGATGAATCCGTCTTCATCGAAAATCTTGTCCAAGTTTTCAAATCCGGCTTCTTCCAAAATGATCGGGTCGAATTCTTGGAGTTTGAGGAAGTCCCATTCGCCCGTGTTGAGGTTGGAGCGCAAATTGTATTCCCGCGCTTCCTCGTCCGTCAGTTGGCGGTTTGGAACGCGCACATCGATCATCTCATTGCCAAGCCCAAGGTCGAGCATCGCCTTGACGCGCTGATGCCCCGCAAGGAGAATCCCGTCTTTGTTGATGACGGGAATTTCCACAAGCCCAAATTTCTTGAGTGACTTGTGGAGGTCTTCGGCGTTCTTTGGACTGATTTTTCGTGGGTTGTAGTCAGCTGGTTTGAGGTCTGCGACGCGACGGATTTCGGTCGCCCAAGTGAGTTGTTCCATATCAATTGAATTGTTCCCCGCACTTGGGGCATGTGTGAATTATCTTTGACGGGTTCTTTTTCACTTCTTCCGTCTCCCCCTTTTCCGGCTTTGGCTCATTCGGTTTCAATTCCAGTTCCTCAAGGTCAAGCCCGATATTCACGTTGCCAAGGTCGATCTCTTGCATGTCGAGCAAGAAGTCGGCGACGGATTCCTCTGTGATCTCACCGTACTTCGATGAAATGAGAAGGGTGTGCTTCTTGGCTTCCTGTTTTGACGCCGCATGAATTGGAAGATATGGGATTGGCGGGACTTCGTTCCCCTCATATTCGAGCTGTTCGAGGGCTTGGAGACGACCTGCGCCGTCTGTGATGAATTTGCCTTCAACCCAGACGATCAGGGGCATAATCATTCCATCGGCCAAGATGGATGCTTTCAGGTCGCCAAGGTCGCGATTGTGCTTCTGCTTGAGCCCGTTGCACTCGTATTGTTCGACGAGTTCCTTGAGCGTGATTGTCGGCAAAATGCCGTTGGGGTTTTTGAATTGGATGGTCATAGAAAATGGTTAGGGGAGCGCCTTGATCGCCTCTTGATAGTATTTTAGCAGATTTTCAAGTTCCGTCTCAGTAAATTTGCGGACCGTGTGTTTCATCCGCAACATCTTTTTGACCTCGGCTTCACCGTATTTTTCGATTGCCCAAGCCATGTAGCGTTTCCCTGAATCGTTCGTGTCAAAGTAATTTCCGCTTGGCGATTGTGCCGCGAAATTGTTTTCGTAGTACCAAAGTTCATTCCCACCAAGCGACTGATTGCGTTCCGTGTTCGTGTAAAGATGCCCGCAATGGGTTGATTTCCACGGCATGAATTGGCCGTCACACGTCATGACCATGCCATTTGAATCCGCCCAACGGCGGCGGATATACACGGAGAACGTCTCCCACAATTTGCGCTTGAGCGTCTTGATGCGGAATTTTGGGTTTGCCTGCTTCTTGAGGGCTTGGATGGTTGATTGTGTTTTTTGGTTCTTCATAGTTCATCGAGGCGAACGCCTGAAATTGTCTTCCCGTCATTCCGCAATATCCACCCTTCTTTTTCATCATTGAGGAGCTCGATGTGTTCAGGTTTTCCGAACCGTTCGAGGTTCCCGCACATATCGACGACCGTACAATGATCTTTCCCGTTCGCAAGCCGCATCCCGCGCCCGACCATCTGGGAGAATAGGGCGAGTGACATTGTTGGCCGAGCCACGACGATTGTATCAAGTTCGGGGAAGTCAAAGCCAATTTGCAAAATACCGACATTGAAAACCGTCTTGATGCCACCGCCCTTGAACGCTTCGATGATCGCCCGACGTTCAGGCTTCGGCATTTCCGCGAAAAGATAGGCGGAGTGTGGCGTCACTGATGACATTTGCGCCGCTTCCTCAACGGAACGCGTGAAAACGACGCACGCCTTCCGTCCTTTCTCGAATGCTTGCTTGACGATGGCGGGGACGTTCCGCGCGATGCCGTTGTCGTCGATTGCCCGCTTCATGGATTCTTCCGTGTATTCCGCACCCGTGGCGTTTGATTTCAACAACTTCCCGTCCCATGTGAGCTCAACGTAATTGATCGGGCACAAGAACCCTTCCGCGTAGAGGTCTTGGATTTGGATGATGTGCAAAAACCGATTGAAGAAATTTGGACGTTCACGATTCAAAAGGTTGATCTTTGAAAACTTCTCACGCTTGTTGAATGGGTTTGTGTATGTCTTGAGGCGATATGGTGTCGCCGTGAGGCCGATGACTTTCACGTTCAGTTGACCCAAAAATTGCATGTACATGGAATCACACACGGGCGGGACGGTGTGGCACTCGTCGATGATGACGAAACGCACGTCTTGGAATTCGTCTGGGCGTCTGTAGATGCTTCCGATTGTCGCAAACGTCACTTTAGCGCGTTCCTTGATCCCGATTGACGCCGAGAAAAAAGCGGGAGGCTCAAAACCGTTATTTTTTGTAACGGTTTCATATTTTGAAAAATTCTGTTGTGCCAATTCCGCACTTGGTTGGAGGACGAGGATATTCCCTTCCAATTCCTTTGCAATGTACGCGATCATGACGCTCTTGCCGGAGCCCGTCGGGGCGACGAGCACCGGCCGCGTCTTGTCGTTTGATTTGAAGAATTCAACCGCTCGGCGTACGGATTCGGCTTGATAGTGCCGTAGTTCCATATTAGGGCGTTGGTCGCAACCCCGCATTGAATTCGTTGCGCCGCAATTCTTTTTCTTTATGCTTCTTGTCTTTTTGAATTTGCTTGTCGCATTCGATGATCTGGTTCATGAGATACCGAGGTTCAACCTTCATGAGCCTTGCCGACTGGTGGATGGCGGAAAAAAGCGCAATGACGACCTGTGACGGGATGATGTGCTTCAATTCGACGTGCGCTTTGTCGCCCTTGAGTTTGATGCGGATTTCTGGCGTCTTTGAAAAGAACATAGGTCAGCGTTTAGGTTCCTTGGTACACGCCCAAACGAGTGCGATGACCCAACCGATGAGCGACCAACCAAGAAAGAAATTGAGAATAAAAATCGCGAGCGTGTTTCCCTTTTTGCTGGCGAGCGCGACGACCGTCGGCAAGAGATAGAGCAAGGCAATCGCGATGAATGTTGCGAGGAAGTCCATAGGTTATTTTTTCAAATAGTTCTTGATGCCGATGATGGTCCCGACGACCAACCAAATGAGCAACCCGACAAGCCACACGTTCGGCCATGAGATGCCAAACGCATTGACAATAATGAATGAGACTAGCCAACCGTAAGCGCACGCCAAGAGATACGAAACGGCGAGGCAGAACAAAATGAATAGAATCAGGATGATGTTGTTTTTCATAAGTGCATTTTATCATGTAACCTCGCGCCCGCCAAAACGGTTCTTGTGCTTCTCCCGCAATTCCTCGAATACCTGTTGCTGTGCCGCCGCGCGTCCCTTCTCTTTTTCCAGTTTCAGGAAGTGCTCTGAATCGGGGAAGATGAACCCGTTATCTTGGAAACAGACGCCCTCAACGTGCGTGAGAAATTCATTGAAGTCTTTGACCCGTTCGAACGTCGCAAGCGAGTTCGTTTCTTTGGTGATGTGTCCCGTGTGATCGTAACGCATGAACCCGACCGACATTTTTACTTCTTCGTGCGCCGCTTCCATCGCACCGCGCGGAAGTTCGTCGTCCCAATGGTCATACTGTTGCCGGACGAAATACGGGATGACTGCGCCACGATAGAAACGCATCATTTTTTCGAGTTCGCCGTCCTTGAGTGAGACGCGATCCTCGACGGTGTAATACTCCCCCGCTGGTTTTTCTTGGAGTCTCGTCTTGAGCCGCTCGATTAGCTGGATCGATTCGACGCGCCGCGCCCGCAACATGCGGTCAACGAGCGCGGGCACGTCGGTATCCCTGTCAAGGTAATAGAGCAGGCGCGATTGATTTTTGGTTATCATACGCGCCGCGTAGTTAGCGCTTCTTTCCCTTCTGGACCGCGAGACGGCGGGCTTCACTCTTTGAGTGTGACTTCTTCGTCCTTGGTTTGCTGATGAGCTTTTCGCGCACGAGCACGCCCCAAACACCCGAACGCGAACGCCCGACTGATTCGGCGATGGCGCGTTGAGATTTGCCCTTCTTGTGAAGTGCGATGATTTTTGCGGTCTGCTTTGCGGTGATGAGATTTTGCATAGTCAATTGGTAATTTATTTCGATGAATGAGCTGAATTATTTGCTTGATTGAGCCCTAGAAAGGGATGTCTTCAATTCTGATTTCTGGCGGTGCGCCGTCTTGCGTCACGTCGTCTGCGGGGCTTGGCGCTTCGCCTGCGCCGCCTTTCCTTGCGCCGAATTGAACCGTTCGCGCGTTGATTTCCGTCCGGTAATGCTTCACGCCGTCCTTGTCCCATGATCGCGTTTGCAATTCGCCCTCGACGTAAATCTGCGAACCCTTCCGCATGTACTTGGCGACGTTCTCGGCCGCTTTTCCCCAAGTCACGATGTTGTGATATTCGACGCGCTCTTGTTTTTGGTTGCTCTTGTCGAACCAAGTCTTGTTGGTCGCGATGGAAAAGGCGCAAACATTGTGTCCGCCTGGCGTGGTTTTGAGTTCAGGGTCGCGGGTAATGTTCCCGCAAACAATGGCTAGATTGACGTTCATAGGACGAGTTTTTTATATGACTCGTCCAATTTGGCGAGCCAATTTGAATAGGCGATTTGCGACGTCGAGATTTCCGTGATGTAGCTCTTGCGGTGCGCCTCAATCACGAGGAGCGGCTTGAAGCGGAATCGCGGGTCATAGCTCACAAAGTCGATGCGGTCCACGTCGTCGCATACCACGAACGCATGGATGATCTGGTCAACATGCTCGCTCGGGATTTTGTTCTCGAGCACATAGCGGATGTGGTTGTTCGTATCTGGGCATTTGATTTCGATGATCCGCGTGATGTCGAGTTTCTTCCCGCGAACAATTCCGTCAGGTGAAAAGCCGATGCGTCCATCATCGCGCTCGATGAACGCGACTTGTTCAACACGGACGCCTTTCAGTTTTTCGTATGCGGCGCGGGCTTCTGGTTCGAGTTCCGTCCCGCGTTCGACGTGTTCACCGAATGCTTGCTTTTGATCTCGGTCGGTCGTCATGAGGGCAAGCGTCTCATAGAGAAACGCGTTGCCCGTCCCCTTCACCTTCTTGGCGTTTGACCCCGTGACTTTTCCGATGCGGAGGTCTTGCCAGTCGTCCGTTCGCTGTTCGCCCGCAATGATTCGGTAGCTCATACGCGGGAAAGTTCAGTTTTCTTGGCGTTGTATGCCTCGAAAACATCGCCATTGCTCACGAGTTGGCGCGGGAATCCAAGGAATAAATCTTGGAGTGCCTTGAGTTCCGTCGTTGCCTCGATCTTTTTGATCGCTTCGGCCATTGCTTCGGCTTCTTTTTCATCGGCGACAACCTGCGTGAGGTCGATTGATTCATTGTCCACTTCGTTGATCGCTTCGAACACATCATCAAAATGGTATTTGGTCGCCTTTTTCAAAACCGTTTTCATTGCCATTTCCGTGAACCATGTATCCCAAACATTCTTGGTCTTGGCGGCGGCGCGGTGCTTGTCGATGTCGGCGCGTGAAAGCGTCGTCAGGAATTCGCCGCGAGTGTTTCGGAGGACGCAATATGCGCCAATGATTTTCTTGTCGCCGAACGCATCCGCGAGTTTGTGGGAATACGTCACTTTGCCGTTCCCCTGTTCGAATGTGAACGTGTCGCCTTCGCGCACGACGTTCAAATCAAACGTAGTTTCAGGATAGGCCAAAAGCATTTTGTTCTTGTAGGCCACATAGTCGAATTGGACGCCCGTACTTTGGAGCGTGACGTGCTTCCCATCGAACGCCAACCCTTCCGCATTGACCCGCTTGAAAAGCGCGGCGAGTGTTGCGGCCGTCTTCTGTTCCATCCACGGGTTTTTCAATTTGCCTTCCCTGTCTTTGTCAACGAGTAAGCGCTGGCAATAAGCGGCGAATCGTTCCACGTTCACGGGGTTTTCCCCTTGAAGCGCGGCGGTGATCTGAGCTTGTAGGTTTGCGGCGGCCGGTGCGGTCGCCTTCTTGGTTTCGGTCATAGTCTTGCGTGTGATGAATAAGTATTTGCATTTTATCGTGCCGTTTCTGGTTTGTAAGCCGTGGCCTGTTGGTAATTTTCATGCGTAGAGCAGAACGCCAGAATCTCATTGGGTGTTTCAATGAATTTCCATGTCGTCAGCATCCCGCAAATGCAACAGGTCGGCATATCATTTTTGGAATTTCGCCCAAACAGGGTCGCCGAGTTCGATGTCAAAGTCTTCATCCATCGGCAATTTTGCGATGATGAGATGTTTGAGCATCTGATAATTCTCAATTGCGAATCTTTTGACGACGTTTTTTGTATGACCCTTCACTTTTTCCGCCCAGTGAATCGTGATCGCAAGCGCGAGTTGCGCCGGACCAGAGCCGCCATATCCCCATGAGAACCCGTCAGGTGAATGGTTGATGATCTTCTGGCTTGGTTTTGGGTCGAGACGCACGCCATCGATCATGACTTCCCGCGTCTCTGCGTTTCCTGTGATCCGCATATCAGCGAACGGCGACTTGCACGTCTTCAAAGATTTCGACGCCGGACATTTCACGGATTCCCGCATGGACGAATTTGCGGATGACGGTATCCATGAGGCCAGTCTTGTACGCTTCGGCGAAAATCGCCTTTTTCACGTCGTCGGGGAGCGCATCGATGGAAACGATTTTGTGCTTCCACACCTTCTTGACCGTGGTTTGCGCCGCGCCGACGGTTGCGGTTCGCTTCACTTCCTCGACTTGGCGGACAGGTTCGGCAATAGGCGCTTGGCCTTTTTCCTCGCGCTTCTCATTCGCCTTGTCGCGGATTGACTGCAACCGCTTTTCTTCCGCGATGCGTGCGGCTTCTTTCTTTTGGTAGAACGCCGCCATTTTGCTTTTGACGATTCCGACGACTTCCTCACGGGCTTCAACCTGCGGCTTGAACATCGCATTGATGTTCTTCACTTGGGCATTGAGCGGATCAACAAAGAATTTGCGGAGCTTCTCGATGTCCTTCATTTTGCCGGACAAATACGAAACGAACGCGGTCGCCTCTGCGTAATGTTCATCAGTCTCGATCAGGACGGCGCTCGCGCGGTCACGGTCGGTGATGATTTCATTTTCGTAGACGGCGAGCTCGCGCTCGATGTTCTGTGGTTCCTGCATATAGTTGGGCTTGTTCTTGGTGAATGATTATTCCTTGCGTGTGGGTTTGACGTATCCCGCGACGTACTGGTCCGCGTCAACCGCGGAAACGAGATAGATGGGACGGTTCACCGCGGAGATATTTCGCGCGGACAACCGTTTTTCTCTGATGTCCCTGAGGACATGCTGGTTTGCCGTTGTGAGGGCGCCGCCAATTTTCTTGTGGAGTTTGGCCGCGACGTCTTTCGGCGTGATGTCTGTCTGCATAGTTAGTGGCAATCGGGACAAGGTTCGGTTCCGACGCTCGCCATGTGGGGTTCGCCTGGATAGACGGACGCCATCGATGGGATCGTGCCTTCACCGCCACAAGTTCCGCATTCTTGGTTCATAAGGGGCTTGGTTCGTGAATTAGTATTTGCATTTTATACCAAGGTAAATAATTTGCAAATAGTGGGCTTGTGGGTAAAACGAAAACCGACCCGCTAAGGTCGGTTTCCAAGCCCGTCATTGGCGGAACCGCGCCAGATGACCCCTTGAGGATACTCTAGGACGTGGGAATTCGCCACCAGCTCAGCCGTGGCGAGTTCCTTTCCCGCTTTGTGGCGTTTGGTATGTCCTAGCCGATTTGTGAGCGTCTGGGGTCAATTTTGGGCTTCGCTTCCTTCGGGGCTTTGTTTGGATCGATCAATCCCGCGTCAGCGTCGGCTATTTCCTTGAGGAATGGGGTTTGGCAAGGGCATGGACCCATTGCGTTGTCCGAGGTGTGAATATACCCAGAAGCACACTTCCCGCATTTTTGGATCGCCTCATTCCGTCGGTCGTTGAGCGATCTCGTGGCTTTGTCGAGGCATGAGCATTCCCGTTCCCCCTTATCGTGCCAACCACCTTGGGCGCATTGCCACATCCCGTTTTTGCGTCGCGTGGCGTCCGACATGGTTTGCGCCGTGAACACGCCGACAACATCCGCGGAGTTCAAGAGTTCGGAATCGATGCGGATGAATTTGTGCGTCGTGCTTCGTTCCAATGTCTCGACAAGGTTTTTCGCTCGGTCTTCTTCGACCCAGATTTCGACGTTGTTTCGCATCGAGATACACAAGAGCCGTCTTGAAAGTTCGTTCATAGCTAGATGGTGATGACTTTTGATTCAGAGTTCCGTTTGGCGAACGCTTGGAGTGCGGGGAGCTTCTCGCGTAGGTTGCTCGGCGTCCCGATGGTTGGCGCGTACGGTTGCCCTTGGATTGAGCATGCCCACTTGGCGAGACGCAAGACTTCGGACAACCCATATTTTTGGATGAGCCATTCCGCATCCTTGCGGACCGTCTTGTTTCCGAATTTTATGCCAGGGTTCACGGTTTCGTAAAACACCTTGAAAAGTTCATTGACCCCTTCCACCGCGCCGCTAGGCGCCGCGAGAGCGTTTCCGGTCCCTTGGGTTGAGGGCGAGGGTAAGGGAGTGGGAGATTCATTTGTTTTTTTATATTGTTCTTTTCCTATGGGATGCGACACCCATGTCACATCTTGATGCGACATGGGTGTCGCTTCTTGATGCGACACTGGTGTCACATCAGAAAAGTACAAATTGGAACGTCGGAGGCCACGTTGTTTGACCTTCAAAAACCCCTTTTCTTCCAGTTCATCGATCGCCCGTTGGAGGGTTCGGAGGGTGCTTACCCCAAGGGTTTTCATGAGAGATTTTTGGCTAGGCCAAGCACCGTTCTTCCCATTCTCGCGGGTGTAGATAACGCCAAAAATGAGTTTGCCAAGCAATGAAATATCCGACCGTTGGAGAATTTCAACGGGGATTTGGACAAATCGGAGGACGGCGGCGTCGTCTTCTGTTTGCATTTTATTCGGCTTGTGGTACGATTCTTCCATAGAGAAGTGAGTTATTTCCCGCGCGCAAACGCGGGATTTTGTTAAAAAAAGCGACAGGTGTCGCTGGTGGATACCCCTTCAGAACCCGAGGGCTTGAAGGCACCAGCAACATCTATCGCCTTTGCATGGGTATCACATGCTTGACGGATTATATCGTGTTTGTCCGCGGTTGTTTACCCACAAGCCTATTTGCCCGCGAATGGTTTGTCTTCGCCCTTGTGCGAAAAGTAAAACGATGAGGCCGCGACTGCGAGGATCATGAATTGGTCGGTTGCGAGACGACCCATCAAGAAGCCGATGCACGCCGTGAGCATCAGCAAAATGAACACGATCTTGGAAGCAGACTTGTAGATGTTGTCCATATTTTTGTTCATTGACAGTTTACCACAAAAAAACACGTCCCGTAGGACGTGCTTTTTTATTGTCGCGGTTTAGGCTTCTGAACCCTCGCCCGCGTCTTCGCCTTTCTCGGATTCGGGCTGTGGACGGTCTTCCCAAGAAACATTGGAATAGGCCGGTTCCTCTTGACCCTTGCTTTCGAAATACGACTTGCGGATAGGCGCGAACAATTCGCGCTTTTCTGGGGAGTCGCAAAGGTAAGCATCAAGCTCGCCCTCGCCCTTCGCCCAACCCGCAAGCGTACCGATCAAGCCATCGTGGTTCGATTCAACGTTCTCGACGTTGTAGCGTTCGCACATGGCCCCGAGCATTTCGGCAGATACTTCGATCTGCACGCCGTTTGCACCTTCGATCATAATGATGATTAGAGTGGATGAATTAGTATTTGCATTTTAGCATGTCACGCTTTGAAGGCCAACCCCTTCTTGATTCCGTCAACGGTGGCTTGTGGGAGAATTTGCGGGTCTTGGCCGAAATAGTCCAAGAAGAATTGCCACGTCGGGATGCCGTGAGCGATTCCGTTCGCGTCCACCCAAAAATACGCGGGGGATTTGTCGCCTTTGACCAAGGCGTTTTTGATGCTTGGTTTCGGCGTGAGCATCGCAAGGAGCTTGGCTTTGTCGAATCCTTTGCCCGTACAATTCGGCTTTGCGCTGTAGATTTCTGAATGGATGATGATGTGGTCCGCATCGAGTGGGATGCCCCAGCGTTCGGCGATGGCCTTGATGAGCTCAACGTCCGCGAGATACTGCGCTTCCGTCCAGTCTGAACCAGACAATCCCTCATGCTCGATTGAAATGGTGTACAAATTCGGGTTGACTTTCGGATCAATGAGCTTCCACGTCGGGTTCAAGACGCGGCCATTCCCCCATGCCGTGTCTGTTTCCTTGACCCATTGATAGGTCGTCCCGTCCTTCCCGATGCCGTAATGCGTCGATGCTTGGGCTTTTGGGTTGCGGAACCATGAATCAGTGCCAAGCAGGTACCCGTCCATGAGGTGGAGGACGATTGCAACAGGCTTTTTGCCAGCCCGTCCCTTGGTGAAGTTGATGGGGATGAGACGTTTTTGGATATTCATATATCCCCAGTTTACCCCAAAAACAAAAACACCGCTCGCAAGCGGCGCCCTTTGTTCAGATATGGCCGCCTCTGATGACCACGAGGCCGATCAATGCGCCGACGACCGCGACCAGTATCAAACCGACCAACCCATAGACGACGAGGCGAATCGGGGAGAATTCGTCACGAGTGACGCATTTCTTCTCGATATATTCTTCCATCTTCGTGATTCTGGTGTCATTCATAGTCGATGATTCGTTTAGCCGCTTCTCAATGGAGAGGGTGCGCTCGTCGAGGCGAATGAGCAAGTCACGGAGTTCAAGCTGGATGTCCATATAGAACGATTTATTTTTTGTTTTCATTATCTCGCCGGAGCTCCAGCCGTCGCGCCAAAGAAGGCGAACATCATCGAGGCGACAGGATTCAAGAGTTCAAGGCCATAAGTAACGAGGGTGACGCCGCCACCCGTCGGGGTGAACGTGACGCCGCCATTTCCAAGCGTCTGATTCCATGCGATCCCGCCATATACCGAGCCGACCGTTTGGATCATGGTCTGCGACGTCGTGATGTTGGAAGGCGTGGAACCCGTCGGGTTGTAGAACGTCGCCGCGCACACGTTGGAATTTGAGGCGACGGAAAGGGAAATAGAGTTTGAACCCGAACCCGTCGCGCCAACGCCAGTGACGCCAGAGAATGCCGCGCCAATCAATGACATGAATGGCGTCCCGCTGTTTGAGTTGAGCGTGAGCGTCGTGGAGCCGGATGACGGGTTGTTTGTGTATCCGCCCGCATTGTTGGAACCAGAGCCAAGGGATGTGATTGAGCCACCCGTATATGACCATGTTGGAGCTGGCGGGTTGTATGTTTGGCGAGAGAAAAGACAAACACGACCCGCACCGCCAATTGTCAAACCGATGTTGATTGAAGACGCGCCACCTGTGTTTGTCCCATTGTTTGCTTCAACCGTCGCAAGATGGATGAATGACGGGATATTGAACGCCATGCCAGCCGCGCCGACCGCTTGGAAAGCGACGACACGAACGGGAACGGTTATTTTCTTGAGAGCGTCACGGATGTCTGTTTCCAATTTCCAGCACTTTGATTCAAACGTGTGATAGATGACCTCGTTCAAGCCGTTGATCGAGGAGAATGAGACTTCTTGGCGCACGCCGTAACGACGGCCAAATACCCATTCGAGGATGCGGAAAAAATCATGCGTGTACAACCGACCCTCGGACCAGTCCAAACCTTCCCATTTTTCGGATGGGAAGTATCGAGGTGCCCCCGTGAATGTCGCCACGAGGCGCGAGAGAAAGACACGGAGTTTCATATTTTAGACGGCTGCGACGCAACGCCATTTCGACGTGGCGGAATTGTATTGGAACAGAACGGACAACATCGTCGAGATGACCGTCGTCGTCGGCAATGCGACCGTGGAGGCTTCGAATGAAGCGCCCCATGTGATCGCGCGAGCCGTTCCATTGTCCGTGATACAGACTTCAAGGAATTGCTTATCAACAGGCGTACCCGTCAAGTTGGTTGTGAATGACGTGATCGCTTGCGCCAACCCCGTGATGACTGCGGTGTCCGTGATGTTCGTATTGATCGCCGGTGTCGCGGACTGTGTGACGGTCTGCACGCGGAGTTTTCGGCCTTCTGGGTTCGGTGTCGTCTGAAAACCCTTTGTGACGCGCACAAGGTCATATTTGTCGTCCCCTGAATGGTAGATGAATTCCAATTCATCGACTGCGCCAACATCCACCGTCGCAATGTATTCGTAGATGGTATTTGAAAAGCGGATTTTGCCAGACGTGCCAAGCGCGACCGTCTTTGCGGCGGAGGCATGTTGTTTGATACGGAGCAAATAACGACCGCCAGCCTTGCCGCCAGAAAGCGTGCCGCTCGTGATGTTCTCGGTCAGTGTGATTTCCGCAACATTTCCAAGGGAAAAATCAACGGAGAGAGCACCGCTTGAAGATGTGACGGCTTGCGTTTCCGCGATGGATTCCAATGCGAAACGGACGGATTTGCCGATGCGTGCGGGCGTGCGCGTGTCTGCAATGTTCGCCGTGACGATGCTTGATGCGGAGTTCGGGACCGTGACATTCGCCAAACGGATAAAGTCGTCGCTTCCGATAGCCGCGGAAATAGCACCGTCGGACAATGCGGATGCGCCAGTACCAGCGACACGCTCGATGGTGAAGACGTTTGAGACGGATACGTCAGGGGATGCGGAACGTGAAATGCGGGCGATGATCGCGTCAACGCGGTTGGCGCCGGATGAGTTGCCAGCGATGACGACGTTTGCCGTCGCCAAGTTCTGCGCGAAAATCTTGAACGTCTGGCCGACGCGGGTTGTCGCCATGACGAGCCACCCCGCGCCAACATCGACGGACATATTCGCGCCTGCGCCACGTTGGACGACGAGAAGGTCGCCACCCGTAGCCCAAGCCGCCCAGTCGGCCGACACGGAATTGAGGACACCCGCCGAAAGAAGGAGGGTTCCGATCCCGTTGATCTCGGCTTGACCGTATTGTGCGGTGTCCGAGTTGAAGAAAAATGCTTTTGTCGACATATCTATTGAGAGTATAGCATGAATAAAACCATCAGACAGAACGGCTGATGAGGTCTAGGCTCTTTCGCATGTCTCGGATTTGCTTGAAGAAGTCCGAGACGTTGGAAATGATCTTGATATTGATCGCCTTTTGTTTGCCATTCTGCACGTCCACGGTCTTTTCCGTGATTTGGAATACGTCGTCAATATCGATCATCCCGTTTGAGAGCTTCACGGAAATGAGGTCGCCGATCTCGAAATTGTCTTCAATCGTCGGGAGTAGGTCGAGCGTCGGGGAGAAAGATGACCCGTTGTTGCTGTTCGCCGTGACATTATCGAGCGACGTTTGGTTGTCGAGTTCGCGGAAATTCTTTGTGGCCTCAAGCAATCCAAATTCCGTATGCAATGCGGTATCCGTTTGGGTGGATGAAAGCGGGTCGGATTTCCCGTAGGTCTTCGTGATGATCGATGTCCCGTCGTCGTCCACGGAAAACGTCATGATATTCGCGGATGCAATGAGCCCGATTTGGTATTGGATGATGACGGACGCGGACAGGTCTTCCCCGATTTGCGCCTTAAAATCAAGCGTTCTGTCTGGGTTGATCTTCCATTGTCCGCTAGATGCGTCCTTCACGTTGTTGATCGCGTCGAAAATGGATGAACGGTCAAACGTGATTTGTACGTTCGTCGCAAGATTGATGTCCCCAACAAGGATATTTGTCGCCTCGGTCGCGTTCGTCGTTGCCAAAAGGCTGTTCACGATTGAACCCGCCGCCGCATTTTTCGCGTCAGCCGCCGCCGTCAAACGCTTTGAGAGGATGTGCGCCAATGAATAGCAGGAAACGGCGACCGTCGAAAGCGTGACGGTCTTCTTGATGATGAGCCCAACCCATCTTGGCGTGCCGTCTTCTTCGCAAATTTCAATGATGTTGTAGTGGCCGAGGTTCGCGGATGTCGCCTTGGAGTTGTCGAGACGCATCGTGAAAGAGGCGTCCCCAATATCCATGAGGACGTCCCGATAGGTCAGGTCATTGTAGTCACCCGCAAAAAGTACCGTGAGCGGTACCATTGAGCGGTCAAAGAGGCGGATTTGCATAGTTTAGAGCATCGCAAAACGATGTTCGGTGTCCACGATTTCATCAGGTTGGACGCCCGTGGCGTAAGGCGATTCATCGGATGAATAGAAAATGTCATTGTCCCCGATGTCCAGTTTGGGGAACGTGGAGCCAGCGTGGACGGATCCAGAGAGGTCAACGCCGTCTTGGTCCATGACTGTCCCATCCTTCGTGTTGATTTCAACGTATTTTGTCCCATCCGCGAGAGAGGTATCGACCTGCATGAATTCACCCGTTGTGATGTTCGTGACGCGGGGATTTGTGATCGCGTAATGGGAACCGCCATAGAGCCGATAAACAACATCGGCTGTGACGCTTCCTTCGTTGTTGACGGTGAATTTGTTGACGTACTCGACACCAAGAGAGAATGGCACTTCGAATGGGATCATGAAGTCGCCGCGCGCGTACCCACGAACCCCGTCAACCTCGATGACGTTTTGAGAAACGATCTCAGGGCTAGGAGCCTTGAAGATGAGTTGGAAGTCGAGGCGCATTTTGTCGCCAAGGTCGCGGCTCGTGGAAGGGTAGGCGGAGATTTTTGCATCGATCTGCACGTCACGCCCGCGCGGGTCCGTCCAAGAGATGACAACCGTCCCATCGTCCGAGGATGTCGGCTGTGACGGGAAGTTGATGACGTTCATGAGCGTGTCCTTGATCGTTGTGACGGATTCCTCGTCTTCGCCAATGATGCAACCTTCGAACGTGATGACGCGCTTCCCGTAGTACGAAAAGAAGTCCCAAATGCCATGTTGGCCTTCTTTGGGACGTTCATCGACGCGCACGTCAAGTTCCATCGTTGGATAGGCTTGGAGCGCGATGAAATTCAACGGGTCCGTGTGGTCGTTGATCGTGATTGTGCGTTCTGGGCGCGCCTTGTTGGTGAGGGTGAAAAGTGTGCCGATCATATTATTTTGCGGTTTGGAAGCCAATTTGCTTGGCAATCACGGAATAATCGACGGGCGTCGCATTCGTGGCGTTGATCGTAATTGGCGCGTTGACCGTCTTGTTGTTCGTGGTGTTGCCACCAGTCGCGCCATTGGATGCCTGCGCCGCATTCATCGCCGCCACTTGTCCCGCTCGCGCTTGAAGGGAAATGAGATTCTCAAGGGATTGAGCCACTTCGCCATATTTCGCGATGGTCGCTTGAGCCCATGAGTCCGTGTCCTTGAGGCGCGTGGTGTTCATGCCGGAAAGGAACGATGTCAAATCGTTTTCGTATGCCTTTTGCTTGGCGATTTTCTGCGAAATTAGCGTGACTTCCGTGATGAAATTGTTGGCGAGGATGGTCAATTTCTGGTTCTGTTCTTCCTCGAAACGCTGGAAGTCATTGAGGCTCGCCTTTCGGTTCGCTTCGTCGATCTGGGTTTGAAGGTCTTGCGCCTTTAGGACGGAATCAAGCCCCGTCGTCGTCAGGTCGATTCCTGCGCCCGTGATCTTGTCGCGGAGTCCTTGGATGAACGTCGCTTGGCGTTCCGCATATCCCGCCGCCGAATCAAGAATTTTCTGCTGTTCGGCCTGTTGAGATTTGAGGTCCGTGAGTTTGTCCGCCCCCGTCGTGTCAATTCCCTTGGTTGACTTGGAATAGTCGGCTTGAGCGTCGGCCAATGCGCGGGTGTGGAGTAACTGCGCTTCGTCACGCTGTTTCTGCGCGGTCTTGCTCTTCTCGTCGATCTTGCGGAGACGGTCGGACAATGCGAGGTCAGCCGCGGCGATCTTCTCATTCAACGTCTCGCGCGCCTTGAGTGCGTCAGCGTTTGCGTCGTCTTTCGATGCGGCGATCTGTTTGTTGAGGTCTGCGATTTTCTTTTGTGCATCGACGACAATATCGGCAAGCCCCTTGGTGCCTTCCGTGATCTGATCTTTCACCCCATCGCCAAAGTCCTTGAATGACTTTGCGAGGTCGCCCGTGAGCTCTTTGGATGCGTCCTGCGACGCTTTCACGATGTCGAGCAACTTCTCTTGGAATTTGGCGAGTTTGTCGGCCGCCTCTTTCGCCTTATCGCCAGACTCGCCGAATGAATCGACGGGTTTTTTCATCGCATCATACGCCGACAATGCCGCCGCCGTGACGGGTTTGAAGTCGGTCGCGTTGATCCCCTCTTGGATGGATTTGTTCACGTCATTGAAACCGTCGGAAATTTGCTTGCCCCAGTAGTCTTGCGATTTTGTAAAGTCGTTCCATGCGGTCGTGGTATCCGCAAACGTAGATGTGACGTGGTTTTTGAACGTGTCGAGCGCACCTTGAAAGTCACCTTTGAACAATTTGACCAATGCTTCACCGAACGTGGCGAATTGCTTTTGGATGTTCAAGACATTCTGAACGGAATCCTTTGCGAAATTCACGACGAGGGCGCCGACGCGGTAAATCGTATCCCCGAACCCGATGACGGATTTGACCGTGAGGACAATGGCCTTGATGAAAGCGATGACGAAATTGGAAGCCTGATAGAGATACTTGCCCCAAGTGTTGATGCGTTCCGTCCCCGCTTCAAAATTCGTGTTGTTCTTCGCGAGTGAGTTTGCCTGTTCGATGAACCAGCCCGTCACGTTTTGGATGGCTGGCATGAGCGCGAAACCGAGGTCGGAAGTGAAGTCCTGAACGACGTTTTGCGCGCGCGCTTGCGTCCCCAAGAACGTATCGCCGAGCGTTTTGTTGTAGTCCTTATAGGTCGAATCCAAAACTTCAACGAGCGCCTGCGTGCGCTCTGTCTGCGTACCGTTTGAAATTGTTTTCTTCGTCGCTTCATCCAAGACGAAACCCGTCTTGGTGAGTGATGCGTAATTTCCTTGGAGTGCCTGCGCGAGTCCGTTCGTGAGCGCCTTGGCGTCTTCCTTGGTGGCGTTCGCGCCCTTTTCCGCGGCGATATAGTCCAAGATGGAAGGCGTGAGCCGTTTGATTGAATCCGTGGAGAGGTCGAACGTCGCGAGCTGGGCCTGTGCGGCGATTGTCACGTCCTTGGAAATGACGCCGACCTGCTCGAGCGCGTTCGCTTGATCGATCAGGCTTTTGATCTGGTCGTCCGTCGCATTCTGGGATGTACGCAAAACCTGATAGAGCTTCGTTTGCTGTTCGAGTTGCTGGCTTGCCATGTCCACGGCCGCACGTCCAAAGTCCACGATCTGCTTGACGATAAAAGCGGTGGCGAACGTCTTGACGACCGTTGCCGCTTTCCCAAGCATCGACGACATTGAATCAGACGATTGACTCGTCTGGTCCATCGAACTGCGTAATTTGCCGATTTCTGTCTCGGCTTTTGCGAGCTCGGTCTTTAGGTTGTCCATGTCGCCGGAGATTTTGTAGACAAGTTCCCCGACTGTGAGTTGTTCGGCCATAGTTATTTACGGCCGCCCATGATCTTGCGGAATTGCTCGCGCATGACGTCAGCAATGTTCCTCGTGTCGGGGCGTACCGATACCATCAATTTATCATAATTTCCCTTTTTCAGCTCGCCCGCTTCTTCTAGGCAATAAATAAGCTCTTGGTAGAACATCGAAAATTCATCGATGTACAACTTGCGGACCTCGAGAAGTGAGAATCCGCCGCGGGAAACCATGAATGTTATTGTCCGCCTGAGCTCACGGAGTTGTTTGGCTGAGGATTTTTTTTTTGAGCCCTCACGCTCTTTGAGGATGCGGACGAGGGCTTCATGGCGGTACTTGTCAAAGAATCCAATGAGTTTGAATAGCTCATTTTGCGTGATCGTCTTGCGTAAATCATCGACCGTGATGTCAGGTTGGAAGTGCGCCAAGATGACATGGAGTTGCATAAAAGCCAATGAAATTAGGCGTTTTACCTTCTCGGACTCGGTATCATTGGCGTCGATTTTTTCTTTTTCAAGCGCCTCGAATTCTTCCCGCAATTCAAGAAGCCGCTCGAATTCTTCGACGGTGTACTCATTCGGGATTTTCCAAGTCTGGTCGCCCGCCTTCACGGTCGAATGTTTCCGCTCGGCAAATAGGTCAAGATGTGGCATGTTTTGCATTTTATCAGCTTTGCGGACAAACAAAAACACCCCGTGAGGGGTGCTCTTGCCTTCAGTGTTTTTGCGTTTAGTTCGCGTTTTGTTCGTCGACCATTTCCACCAAATCCCCGTGGAATTCGATAGGAAGGATTGCAACGTCGTCGGCGGAATCCGCGGCGAACGTGACTTCGATAGGCGCGAAATTCGTGCCATTCTCGATGTCGATCTTGAGGGTCTTGCCGTCCACATCGGTATTGATGAGGCGGAGAACCTTGAGCGTCTTCGAGCCGAGGTCGTTGAACGTGATCTTTTTGGATGCGTTCGGCGTGTAGTCGTACTGCACCGTGAAGGTCTGGTTGAGCGTTGTGACGCCACCCGAACCCGTGTGATGCACGATGATGCCATAGACACCATTGACACTCACGACATGGAAGTCAACGTCAGCGGAGAGCGCGCCGTCAACCGAGCCCGTGACGGAATCCACGTTGAGGGCGGAACCGTCGCCGTTCTGGTGCTCGATCTCTTGGAACGTCTCGTAAGCCAAGGCGTTTGCGGCGAACACCTGGGTCGTGTTTGACACGGGCGTCCCTGCGACTGTCGTCAGGTTGACGAGGCCAGCATCGAATTTCGCCAAATTGTCGAAATTGATTTCCGCGAGGTCGAGAGCGACCTGGACTTTCTTTCCTTTCACGAACTTTTTGAGACTCGATGTGTTGTCAAACTCGATTTCTTGGTTCTCAGAGAGAGAAGTGAAAACGAGTTTACGCAACGCGCCGATGTCCACGAGCGAACTGAAGGAGTCGCCGATGAGCACGCGAGCCGAACCTTGTCGGATCGCATTGAGCTCTTGAATCGTCGTTTGCATAGGGCAAATGAGATGAATAAATGAATAAGTTGTGTTGGCCTCGCGGCTCGCACAGGACAAACGCGGCGCGTCTGTTCTGGCTCATGATAGCACGGAACCAAGCCACCCGCACTATGGAGCAACCTTGAAATAATAGGTCGCCTCCCCCTGGAATAGCTTGGTGTCGTAGCTGTATCCAAGGCTCGATTCGCTTTGGCGTTTTGAGTAGATGACGCTTGTCCCCCCGCTCGTCTGCAGGTTGTCGTCATTGAACAAATCCGCAAGCGCCGCGCCGATGGCGTGACGATCCGCGGCGGTCTTGGCAAAGATGTTGAATTGCACCGTTCGGGATTCCACGGCCGGAAAGACGTCGTTCGTGATGAGAAGCGTGAACGTGATCGCTCGATCAAATTCGATTTCGTTCGGCACGACGTCGGGATAGACGTGATAATTCCCGCCGCCAGCGGAAAGCAAAGACTGGAGTGTTGAATCTCCCGTGATGCGGTTGAAGACGTATTGCTCGATCATATTGCAAGTCTATCATCCTTTGAGGCGGATGTTGACCTTCACGTCGCGCAACTCGCCAGAGATGAACGACTTGATGCGTTCTTCGGACTGCGCGACACCCTTCCGAAACATCGCACGCGGGGCCATGTGTGCCGTCCCATACTCGACGAATTTCGCATAGTTGATTTCCTCGCCGCCCGCTTGCGCCGCGCTGTAGGCAAAACCAGAAAAACCATCGGCCTTGGAAGCGATGGAACGTCTCAGGTTGCCCGAAATGACGGGGGTGTTCTGCTTGATGTTCAATTCCATGAGCAGGACGGATTTTTCGACGGCTTTTTTTACTGCCTTGGCCGCTTCACCCTCGAATTCAGAGCGACCTGAGATGAAAGAAACAGTCGCTTTGATGCTCATATATTTATGCGTGCGTCACAAGACGCGCCACGACTTCGAAATGATGGATGGAATTGGATGCGTACATTTTGGAAACTTTGAGCACATCGTAATTATTTCCATCATGGACGATCCGATTTCCCTCAACTATCACTGCGTTTGAATCAAAGAAGAACACATCATCATCCATGTTTTCGCGTGTTCCGCCGATGCCACCACTGGAAACGGATACCCCTTTTGCATAGTTATGTCGGCAAGGAACGTCTGTGTACAGATTATCCCATGCCGAAATTCGCTCAAAACCGCTCAAGGAGGTTGTCTTTCCTTGAATTGAGCATGTATGTATCAAACGGTTTGAAAAGCTTGGCATAGGTCAATCTGGGGCTTATACCGCGATGCGCCGATAGTTGGATAGGGTCTTTTTGACGGTTGCAAAGTCATTTTCCTGCTGGTCATTGGCATAACTCACGGAATAATCCCCGACCTTCTCTTGAGAAACCTTGCCACCGACACCAAGGGCATTGTTCAGGATTCCGGCCACAAGTACGGTTGCGGCAAGCGAAATATCCGCCGGCACTTCTTCACTATAGCCCCATTTTGCCGTCACACGATGATTTTGCGTCCCTTCCAATAGCGTTCGAGCATTCAAACGGATCATGGTCATTGGTTTTCCTTTCACCGTCGCATTCGCTGGAAGACTGAAATAACAATCTGGTCCGGTACCAGCCGCGGCGACTTCCTCAAACGAACCACCAAAACCATCTTGTCCGACCTCTACTTTCACGATCTCGATACAATCATCTATCACGAGTTCATTCGTGCCATCGCCATTGAAAAGGCGTTCTGATTCCGTAGAATCCGCAATAAAATTGCGGCCCGTGAAGGTATCAATGAATTTCTCCGTCGCCTCAATCCATTTGTCGAGGCGGCCAAGGAATGACTCAGAGATTGTTTGGAGCAAGTAGTCTTCGACCGCTGCTCTGTCTGTGTAGCCTTTTTTTGCCATATAGTTAGTTGTTTTCGTCGAATGGAGGTAGTGGATTTATGATGCGGCTCTTCGGTGTGAAGATCCCGCTCCTTGCGGAAAGCGGGCTCGTCCGTTGCTTGAAAGGATACCTCTTTATCGCGAAACCGGAAAATTTCGTGACTCGATCCGTGTTCAACACCGCAAACGATGAGCTTTTTTGAACGCTGGAAGATCTGCCGATTGTGAAAGCGGAGTCCTTGACGATCTGGAAAAGTCTCAAAATTGCAAGCCCAGCGTCATGCGCGAGCTGCGTCGTGCGCTTGATGCCAAACGACGATCCCTTTTGTACCTGCTCCGTTCTGCCGATGCCGAAGGATGAGGACTTCGACGTGATACTCGTCGTCCTGATGCCAAAGCCGGAGTCACGTTGAACGGTTGACGTTGATTTTGTTTCGATGTTTCCCGTCGTCCAAAACGTAGAAGGAGAGGAGAGGTTGGCGTAGCGGTTAGAGATTCGTGTTGCGTCCCAATTCGCAGGGTCTTTATAGACAAATGCTTCTTGAGCATAGAACCATGAATAATACCCAGTACCGCTTGCAATATCTTTTCCAAGAAGAAAGACGTTTGCGTTTGAGTTGAGCGCCGTCGTATATGCCCACGTTCCGCGCAAAACTCCGTTGTAATACAGTTTGATGTTCGTTTTATTATAAACCCATACGAGATCAGTGAAGTCCGTGTCTGGTGGAACGACCGAATACGTCCCTTGATTGACGTTGTTGTTGAGATACGTTCGCACGCCTCCATTCGTGTTTGATTGAATGACGCCCGATTTTCCAAGAAGGGCGTCATAGCCCGAGCGGATGAAGTCAACCCTGTCAACGTAAAGGTCGCATGTTCCCGCAAAATAAATACGGACGCGAATATCATGCCCGTTGACTTGACGGATATATCCATCATTCAATCGCTTATCCGAATCACCGGAGGCGCGTTTGATGAGATTTCCTGAATAGAGCGTGTCGCCCGTTTCGTTATCCGTGAGTAAAATCGTACCAGCGACAACGCCAATGTCTGATTGGTATCCATTTGCCGTGATTGCGACAGTTCCAAAGAAACCATTTGAAGGAATCACGTAATCAAATAGTGTTCCTCCTGCCGTGTCAATTCCCGCGCGACCGCGACGCCATGATGAGTAATTGTCTCCCGTAGACGCTCCTCCCACACTTTCTGCCTGATACGCAATCGTAGTTGTTGCCGTCTTCTTATTCTTCACGCGCATCCCCATTACGATACCGTCAGAAAACGCTCCCGCTGCGTTCGGGAAAGAGGCATAGTCATTGATACCGTCAAGGTTCAATGCCTTTCCGGCTATCGCGCCCGCGACATTATCAAATGTCGGACTGTTGAAAAGCGTCCCGTTTGCGCCAATCGCGGATGAGTCGTTTGCATTATCAACCAAGTGCGCGACAAGCTGTGCATTTGCCCCCCACACAGCCTGACTCCCATACGTTGAGCCTGCGTATGGTTCCGTGGCGTTAGCTACTCCAAAATAAACATAAAACGCCGTCCCTCCACCTGTTGCGATATAGAGGGAACCTTTCTTTCCAGTAGAATCAAATCCGGATATTTCACGCGCGACTTCGGTGGTTCCGTCTTCTTTCGTGACGCGGATGTCTCCACCATCTGATCTAACATGATCCCAAAAAGATGAAGGGGCAAGTGAAAAATCGTAATACAAATCACCATTCACCGCGTTCGGCGTGATCTTGAACCTATACGGCCAAATGTTGTTGTACCAAGCGGGTGATGGCATATATTCAATTCAAATTTGGGATGCTCAACGCGATGTCTCGGTCGGAGATGATGTGATGCACCATCCCGTCTATCGCGACGAGGTAGTAGTAGCACGTCGAGCTATTCTCTCTGCTCTTCCATCCAAACACGGGGATGGTGATTTTCCCTTTCACCTCTTGCGTCCCGACTTCAACCACGACTCGATCCCTCCGGAAGAAGAAGATCTGCAATGTTTCATCATACGGGATGCTGATTTGGACGTTTCCGTTTGACGCATCCGCCACGACAAACGATTCGACGTTGTTCCACTTGATCTCACGGAATGGATGATAAACGCCTTCTTCATCGTATTGCTTCAGGCTCGACCCATCTTTGAAAAAAACTTCCCACTGAAAACGCTCATAGGGTTCAGCCACTTTCTCCCCTTTATCATTCGTGAAAAACCATTGCATTGTATTGCTTTTCATACGATTGTATTCGTATTTCGCCGCGTTTTAGTCAACGCGGTCGTATTCTGCGGTGATGGTGAATGTGGAACCCGCCACGGCGTCAACAGTTGATTGCGCCTGCATGATCCAATAATCAGAGTACCCAACCCCCGTCAATGCGCCGGACAGACTGCCACCGATGCCAAGATTTGCGCTTGCCGGTTCAGATGATGGAAGGTCTTGTGAATACTTGTACGTTGCACTGCGGTCAGTTTGAGACGGTTGAGCGTACGTCTGGGCGCCATCATAGGACGTCGTTCGTACGTTTGTTTTTACCGCCGTGTTCGCCGCGAGTGAACCCGTCCGCCAAATGCGGATATTCGACACACGCAAACAACTCCCCATGTCAGAGATGTGGAGTCGCAACCATTTCTCAAAGCTGTTTTGACCAGCCACGACTGGGTTTGTCGCGATAGCAAGATTTGGCGCATCTTGCGACCCGAAATTGATATTTGAAACGTCGGCGGTTTGTGTTTCGCCTGCACCGTTTGATTCGTCGATGGTAAGTGTGAAAGACATAGAATTGCTCGATTTGAGAGGCCGACATATTGCGGCCGACCTCCCATGATCGAATTATCCTCTTTTTTTTGCTTCTTAGGAAGCGGTGAGGTATCCGATGACGTCGGAAATATCGCCAGTCCAGAATGCACCACTGTCGTTTTGGCGGACGTAAGCCGCAACGCGACGGGTGAGCTTGATGGTGATGATGTCCTTCGCAAAGTCCGTTCCGTCCGAATCGGTCATGGTAACGGTCACGCCGCCCTTGGTACCGATGTGGAGTTTGCGGAAGTCGCCGACAAGGAATTTGCCAGCAGGAACGCCGACATTTTCGATGATGCGGGCGCCTTTGATGGTCGTCCCGTCAGCGGTCTTGAACGGAGGCAAGACATATTGGCCGTTTTCGTCCTTCGTGAGGTCGAGAGAATCAGCATCGTCTGGGTTGAGCAAGACGTAGTTGGCTACGAATTTGCCCTTGCCGTAGACGGCCACCTTCGTGATAGCGACGCGGATGACGTCAGCCAAGTTGGCAAACGCAACGCGCTTGGTACCGACGGCGGAAGAATCGAGTTCCTCGGCCATTGTCATGATACCCGTCAAGTGATCGCCGGAACCAGAACCGTTGAGCAATTCTTGGTCCGTGACGATGTTGACGTCTTCCTGCAACCAGCCTTTGAAGGCGGAAACAAGTTGAGCCGCATCAGCAAGGATTTCGTTGGAGTGCTTGGCGACAACGCCAATTTTCTTCAACGTGGCCTTGAATTCCTGGAAGCGGAATTCCTTTTCAGGCAAAGCATTGAGCTCGGCCGTCGGAAGCGGTGCGCCGGATTCGTTGACACATTCCACATAGGCGAGCTTGTCGCTTGCCATGTTTGGCGTCACGTCGGCGATGCTTTCGATGAACACCTGGCGAACAGGGTCGCGGGTGATCTCAGGCACCAACTGCGGAGGGATAACGTCGCCCGTAAGGGTCGTTTCCGACACCGCGTTGAGGACCGCCAATTCCTTGAGGGAATTGAACGAGAAGGAGAACGAATTGCGCTTCTTCTCGTAAAGGTCTTTGAGGCCATTCTTGACCTCGGCGACGTCGAAAGACGTCTTGACTTCGCCGCCTTCGGACACTTTCGTGTTCTTCTTGGCGGAGTCGGCAATGCCTTTGAAAAGGTTTGCCACGGCGGTTTCAGCCTCGACCTTGGCGGTTGCCAAGTCGGCGGCGGAATTCGCCTTCACCTGATTGATCGCCTCGGTGAGGGCGTTGGTGATTTCGGCGGAAGCCACTTTGTCGAGCGATACCTCGGTGAGGCCGTTCGTTTCAGTGAGCTCTGCGAATGCACCTTCGGCGTTCTTCAAGAGGGCGCCGTGTTCGTCACAGGCAAACATTTTGCCAGCAACTTTGATGAAGTGCTTGTACATAGTGGTACAGAAGCTAGTGAATAAACGGTGCCCGTTGCAGGGGTAAAGTGGTATCACCGACTTTTTAGGTTTTGAATTTACGAGAGTTGACGGATCGCCTTGTTCAGATTTTCCAATGCCTTCATGTGCGATACCGCCGCATGTTCGGACAATTGCTTTTCAAGTGCGTTCTTCGCTTCGATTGCTTGGAGACGGATCGCTTCGAGGTCTGAACCGTCATTCTTTTTCAAGAGGGCTTCACGGTTCGCGCCGAGGCCGACCAAGGAACATTCGAGGATTTCACAGTCAAAGAGGAGGAATGCATCTTGCTGGTCGTCATACTGGACACGGTGCGGAATAAACCCGATGGACACCATGCGGATGTTTCCGCGCGTGACGTGCGCCCATGCGCGCGCGGCGTCTTCGTCAATGTCGATGTCAAAGCGTGCGGTTCCGACAAGTCGTTGCTTCCCGATGTTCAACGGGTCGGCTTCCATGTGGCGCTCAATCCATGCGCCAAGAGGGAATCCGCTTGAGTCATGTTGCCAGAAGAACGCGGGATTTTCGTCAAAGTAGTCGAGAATCAACGTGTCTTGATCGACAATCTGGTCATAGCGGTTCTTGGAGGAAGTCGTCATGACAAAGGTCGCCGTGTGTGCCTTCTCGTCGATGGCGAGGTTCGATGTGGAAACATCGATGGAGAGCCGTTTGCCAATGAGCTCATTTTGGATGAGCGCATTTGCCTCAGCGGGGTTTTGCTTGAGGAGCTCTTTGTATTTGTGGGCGAGTAGCTTAGTCATACTTGGTTGGAGTGTACCATGATTTTTTGTGTCTTACACGCTAGGCGCGAGAGCACAACGACAATTGATTGAGTCTTCACCTGGAAAGTGCTCACCGGATGAGAATGCGGAGCCAACGGCAATAGAGCCTTGAGCGCCGTTTGCCTGATGTTCAGGGCGCACCTTGGAATCGCCGGCCGTCAACCACTGAACCCCCGTGACGACGGAGGATTGTTGGTAGGCGTCAAGCGTTGCCTCGGATACCACGCGACCCGTTTCCGTTCGCGCGATGGTCTTTGCGCGTGAGACACTCATATCGTCAAAGTAGCCACGGATTTTGCGCCCCATTTCCGGCACGCCAAGCCCGTCCTTCATCCCTTGGGAGATGATCGTCTTCAATTCCTCATAGTCCGTGTTGAGCATCGAACCAACAAAGAAGTTGGCACGCTTCTCAAGACGTTTCAGGACTTCCGCATGGGTATAGAACCGCTCGGAGGCGTTGAGCTTGAACCCGTTTGCGATTGTGTCCATCGTTTCATCCCCGACCTTCGAATAGAGGTCTTTCATGAGCGGGAGAAAAATATTTGTCGCGGTGCGGAGCTCGTCGGCGGCGTTGAAGAATCCATCCGTCGTGATGCCGATTTTCTCGAAATGCTCGATGATACGTTTCGCCAACCCATCATTGTAGACGTCAACCGTGTTTCGGAATCCGACCGCCTTTTTGTCGATGTTGCCATTGAAAGCGTTGATGTATTCGGCTTTGGCGGCGTCCGTGGCAAAGACAGGATTCATTTGACGCTGGATTTTGTGCTCGCTAACCATCTTCAATTCCGCATATCGGCGCACCGCATCATGAGCGACAAGCGTGCGGTAAAAACTTCGGCGCATCTTGAGGAAATGCAATGCCTTCGAACGGATCGCGTTCCGCTTCCATGCAAGCTGAATAGCCGTTTGCGGACCTTGATAGAATTGGTCGCCGCCTTCTTTCGCCGCGGCGAACCCGAGGATGTCACGACTTTCATCGCGAGTGATGATGCCAGCTTTGAATCCTTCCGTGGCTTCCTTCAATTTCAATTCACGATCTTCACCGACGTTGGACTCATAGGCAAAAAACAAATTTGGGTCCGTATCAAGAACCAGTTTGTTGTTTACACAATCAAGAAATGCGTCAAGCACAGGTTCACACGCTTGGCGCACATACTGGGCATAGGCGACTTGGGAATTGTTGTAGTTGACGTCCGTATCGATCATCTGTTTCGGAATACGGAGCGCCGCGAGAATGTCGTCACGCAAGAATTTCATCGACTCGATGAAAGACATTTCCTTTGGGGAGACATTGAGTTGCTTGAGGTCTTTGACCTGATTGCCAAAGAACCCAACGCTTGAACCACCATCGCCGCTATATGTTTTGTTCCAACGGCTACGGGCTTCCGATGCTTCTTCATCGCCAAGTTCTTGGTCAACGAAAATGGCGACGTCCAAACGTCCTTGGTTGCGGAATGTGGTTGACTGGTATTTCGCCGCCTCTTGTTCAGCGATGATGCGAACCGTAGCGGGACGGACGACGCCGATGCCACGGATAGGGTTCGACGGATCGATGTTCTTGATGTGGAGCACCGATGTTGGCGGGAGCTTCACGATTTCCCCGTTTGTCTTTGTGTATTCATACGCCACAACGTCGCCAGCCTCAGAAAGAATCAGGTTGATGCAATCTGGGCGAATGTTCGCCATTGCTGTTGGGACATTGTTTCCGTCGCGTTCCAAATACCAAAAAGCCTCACCAGCGAGGAGGTAATACGAAATTGCCAGCTTCATGAATTCCTTTTGCGTCTGGCGTGAGTTCGGACGTGTGATGAGGTCAATCCAGTCGGAATCCATGACTTCTTCCGTGTCACCCGCCTTGTTCATGATGCGGTAGAGCTCGAGCGGCATGGAGCTCACCGTCTCGCGGATCATCGAAACACCGATGAACAGATAGAGAGAATCCTTGAATGTCCGAATGTTTTGAACATCGAACACGTCTTCGAGGCCGGAAAGTCTGATGCCACTTGCGCGGACAAATTCAACCGCGTGCTGTTTGGCTCGTTTGAAGCCGCTCATGATGAGGGAGAAAAAACTCATATTGGTTTGATTGTATCACTTTACCCGAAAATAATCCCACCCGATTTTTTGACCATGCCCAAGATGAGATTGACCGCGGAATCCGCAAGGTCGTCATGGCTTTCGATACCGAACCCGAAAAACTGCGCCAAAAGTTCCTCGCATCCTTCCGGTGGAAACAGGACGCGCCCCTTCTTGATGTAAAAACATGCGGCGACTGCGCGGCTTCGTTTGTCCGTGACTGATGGCATTGGGACCGTCTGCAGTCCATTTTTGTTCATGATCTCGATTGCCGCCTCTTGGTACGCCACTTTTTCGGGATAGAATTTCGTCCCGTGTGGCATGACTTCGTTGATCGCCACGGCTTCACGGATCGTTTCTTCAAAGTTCAGGCGGGCATTGAGTGGCTTCGGAAGGATGAGCAAACGCCGTTCGCCCTCGTCATTCTTCACCTCAAGCCCCTTTGTCATGGCTGTAAAGTCGGCGGTCTGTTTCTTGGAAATGGCAAAGTCCACACCCA
>ERZ869929.209-NODE-209-length-38182-cov-7.549768_pt1 | contig 38182 bp, 63 predicted proteins | sample MGYA00579312_ERZ869929 | MGnify/ENA primary metagenome ERZ869929 (study PRJEB32216, sample SAMN09231818) | wastewater metagenome | place: USA: Maryland | collected 2016-08-09 | study: EMG produced TPA metagenomics assembly of the PRJNA472060 data set (Reclaimed... | reverse complement strand
AACAATAAACCTTCGCATAACCATCTAAATTCTAATGATTATACGAAGGTTTATTTCGTGTTAATTCCTACATAATAAATTTGGTAAATTAAAAAATCCTTATTATCTTTGTATTCTAATTTAAATAAATATGAAAATCACAAATTTTTTAAAAGTTTTAGCTTTAGCTATTTTACTTTCTTCTTGTACAAGTTCAAATGATTTTGAAAAGGGTAAAAAACAATTAGAACAACAGGGATATACCGATGTAAAAAATACCGGATATAATTTATTTTGTTGTGATGAAAAAGATTCCTTCTAAACAGGCTTTGAATGTAGGGATAAAAACGGAAACGTTGTCAAAGGTTGTTTTTGTTCTTCTTTTTTGAAAGGTGTAACGATTCGCTTTGAATAATTTTTATCAAAAACAATTAAATTCAAACAAATCATTTACTATGAATGGTTTGAAGATATTTAATTATACCGAGTTTTCGGGAACTAAACATGTTGCTGTTGTAAAAGAATCTTCTATTAAGACATATAACAATGTTTACAGAACTATAACATTTGGTAAATCAGGAGTGGATTATTTTTTAACTCCTGACTTACCATCTGCACTTAAAATCGTAGAGATTCTAAATAGCTAATTTCTTTCTTAGTTAGTTTTAGCTTCTTATACACACTATCCACACTCATATCTTTACTAATATTAGGTATCCATTTAAAAGCATCCATTGATATATGATGTGATGACTTACGTAATGATACTAACCACTTCCCAATATTAGATTCTAAGAAACTTTTTAAATTATTTGCTTCTTTCTCACTATCTAATGAGAAAAAAACAAAGCTACTATTACATATTTCCATTGGTAAGCCTATAAAAACTCTACCAATTGTTTTATGCTCTCCACGTGCTTCGGGTGTTATAACTTTCCATTTATCAATATCAGCTTTAACTTTTAATTCGTCATCATCTACAAAACATTTATCTGTTTTATGTAATGAAGTATGACATTTATAATCACCGATTTCTTTACATAGATAGTTTGTAGGTACTCTATAATGATTTGCATTTCTAAAATTCGAATCCAAATTATCAAATTTAATAACCTTATTTACAATACTCCTTTCAATAGAGGTAAAGTTGTGTATAATATCATATTGATTAATATCAATATTTTCGCCATTTAACTGTGTTAAGCCATCATAATTAGCATCTGAGTATATAATACTCATATCACCCTGTAAAGATAGTTTTAAAGCATCTCTAATTCGTTTTGTTTCAATAGATACTAAATTTCTATTTTTTAAATAGTGCCGGAAATCCCCTAATGATTCTTTTCTTAACCATTTAGAAGGTATAATACACAAACGCACCGGGGCGAATTGAAATGCCTTAATAATAAAGTCAGGATAAGCAGGTTTAGTACCATCATTTATTTTATTATGTGGTGGATGAATAACCACAATATCAAATTTTTCAATAGTAGAATTTAAAAAGTCGGTATGTGATAAGTTAATATGATTACCAAATATCATTTTAGCTAATCTGATATTTTTTAATGAATAGTCATATCCATATAACATATTTGTTGTGATGTGATAATATCTTTGCTTTTCATCGGGAATAATCTTTCGAAGCGAAAACATAAGTTTAGGAATAATAACCGAATAAAAATTAAATGCTCCTGCTGTTGGGTCTAACCATCTATAATTTGGATTTTCAAACACGTTTTTAGGTAATTTATCTACGGCATTCTCAATATATGATTTAGGTGTATAAAAATCCCCAATTTTCTTTTCAACCTCGGTATTATTGATATATTTATTGATAATATCCAATACATTAATTCTAACGTTCACATCATTAGATGCCAATAATAATGAAATTTTTTCGTTAAATAGTTGTAATCTATCATTTACCAAATTAATATCACAACACATATCTAAAACCATCTCCACATCTTTTAATGTTACATCAGACTTTAAATGGTTTAAAATTTCTTTCTCCGTATAATTATCCAAAGAATTAAATAAATCCGATACCGTGTTGTGTTTAAACTCAGATACAATTTGTAAAAATAATAACCGATTTAAAATGAAACTTAGTTTATTTTTTATTTCCTGTACCAACACATCTACCGATTTTTCATTAACTGTGGCAGATACCGTTCTTCCAATTTGAGTTGAATTTTTAGGCTTCACACTATCATCATGAATAAAAACTTTAATAAAAGTAGATTTCTTTTCAACATCAAACATATCATCTATGTAGATATTTTTTGTAATAGACTCAATATCAAATACATAAGATGGAAATATAGTATAACCTAAATGTAAAGTATCTACAACTTTTCTTCTAAATTCCTCAAAGTCAATGGCTACTAATTTTCCATTATTTTCATGGAAAATGTTCATACACTTTAAAAAATCATGTATTATTTTAGATTTAGAATCATTGGATACATATTGTTTAGTAAGTACAAAATCATTTAATATGGTGAAAAGTCGAGTAGGTAGAAAATCAATAACTCTACAATCAGACTTACCTTTCATGGGGGATTGACATCTAAAAGAAGCCTGAATATAATTATCCATACTTTGAATGTCATTCATAAAAATAACGGTGTCGCATTGTTTTAATGTTACTCCTGTTCTTAATTGGTCAACGGCAATAATTATTTTTCCCTTTTCAGACTTAGATACAAACTCATCATTTACTTTTACCATAAGCCGATTAGAATCGTTTATTTTAGAATTAGTAATATGAACATCATAATTATCCTTAAACCATGAATCTTCTTCAAATATTTTAAGTAATAGTTCTTGGTGTTTAGTCTGTGGTACAAATATCAAAGAAGATTTAATATCAAATAAATTAAAGGGTGCAGTGTTATTATTACCATAACCACCTCTTAACCATTTAATAAATCTTTTAATATCTGCTTCGTATTTGAACTTATCATTTTCAACTTCGAAAAATTTAGTAAAGGTGAATTGTTCATCGAACTCATAATGAGTAAAATCTTTATGAAAATCACTATACATATAGAAATTCATATTTGGATAATGAGTGTATACACCGTTAATCTTTTCTGAAATCTCTTTATCTTTCATTTCCTTTTCTTCCACAATACCCCAATAATGTGTATTATCACGGGTGAATGTACCACGTATTAAATTTTTGGTAGGTGTTGCAGATAATCCAAGTAAGAAATTAAAATTAATCTTTTGAAGTATGTCATCGGTTTTTATAGTTTCCTTACCTAAATGTACCTCATCGATAATTAATAAATCCCAAGTAATGTTTCGAATGTTATTAAATTTAGCTTTTTCATAGTCTTTAATATCCTGTAAAGAAACAAGCACAAAATTGTAATCTTCTAATTCAATTTCTCTTGGTTTGGTGTTTGATACATCAATGATATTGTATTTTTCTAAACCTAAAAACATCTCAAATGTATCTTTCCATTGTGTGTTCAAACATGGTAAGTTTGATAACAATAAAATATTTTTGGGTGATTTTTTCAAACAATAATAAGCTGTAGTAACCGTTTTTCCAGCCCTTGGTTTATGTGCTAATAAATAGGAATTTCCACCATTTTGAAGGTGTGTGTTTATTTTATCAAAAGCAAGTTTCTGATGATACATAGGTTTTAAAACCTGTCTTTTTGATACAAACCACAGATAATTGATTTTCTCATAATCAAAATTATATAAGTTCAGTAAATCTCTAAATGATTCATACCAGTTCTGTAAATCATTTAAATCAAAACAACTCTCTATTGGATTGAACCAATTAAGTTCGGGTTGTTTAGTTGAATCATTTGCACTTTCCCATGTATTAAAAAAGGCTTTTTTATCTTTAAGAAAAAGTAGATATTTAAAGTTTTTATCTCTATTGTTATTAGAGATAGCATGTAGTTTATGAATTTCATAGTCATTTAAACTTTTTTTACTATCATTTAAATAATATTTTGATGATGATAGATATATACACCCATCTTTAGAAAAAGTAATGTCTGAATAACCACCGGAATTTCCTGAATTAACAAAAGAATTTAAAATATCCCGAATATCATTTATTTCAAAAAATTCATTTCTATTTACATTACCTCTGTAAAATGTAATATCTTTACCAAAAGGGGATACGCCAAACTGAATACATAAGGAAAACATTGCTTCAAATATTTTACCTCTTTCTGATTGGGTAATAGCTTCTAATATTTTATCTTTTTTGTTTTTATTGTATAAGGAAGCAATATCAATAGCGTTATCAACACGATTATCTTCTAATAGTGCTAGTAATTCTTTATCGGTATAGGTATTGTTTTTAATTTTTTCAATCACGCTATCAGAGGGCTTAAAATGATTAATCAAATCAAGCACATTATCGTAAGTATTGAATAAATTAAATAGTTCTTTAATCCTCATATACCCATATATAGAAAAGTTTAACAAAAAAGTTTTTATGATTATTTGTATATCAAAAATATTTTACTATATTTGTCTTAAATAATTTATACAAAAATGAGAAGTAAAGTAATTGAAAGAATATCATCCAATACATATCGAAAGGTTAATTATTGTGTTGATGTCTATTCTAAAATGGTTGTAAAAGGCTTTAAACAAAGATTTCACTATTATTTTAGTTGGAAGGATTTTAACATTGGGTTTGGATTTTCAAAAACAAGTGGTATTAGTGGTTGGCGATATATGCTATCATTAGATTTGGCTTTCTTTTCTTGTTGGCTTTATTTTAAAAAATTAAATTAATATGAAAACTAAAAACCCAAATAAAAGAACCTCTGATTATGTTTGTTGGGATTGTGGTACTACTTTTTTAAAAGAATCACAAAAAGATATAAATAATGTAGTAACTGTACATAAATCTACCTGTGGATTGTGTGGTGAAGAAAAATCAGTTAAGCATATAAGACATTGGAATTGGTTAAAAAAATAAAGTATGAAAATTAAAGCAATATACATAAAAAATTTAAAAATGAGTGAGGGTAAAATTGCCTCACAAGTTGCTCATGCCGTTAAAAATTTAGGTGAAACTCCACGAGATTGTGATATTGTAGTACTTGGTGTATCTACTAAAAAATTTAACGAACTGATTTTAGAAAATGAATGTTATGTTCAAAGAGATAAAGGGTTAACTGAGGTTGAGAGTGGTACTCCAACGGCGGCAGCATGGATTGAAAAATATTAAAAAATGGCAATTTACGAAATACCAAACGATGTATTAGATATGTTCAAGCAAGGAGAGAACAGTTATCGAATCATTGATTATACAATAAAAGACATGGACAATATCGAAAGCATGGAATTCTTTTTAGAATGTATAGGTGCTAACGATAGTAATATAGATTCTTGTTTTGGTACTCAGGTTATAATGAAACATCCTGATTTTGATTACAAATTGGTTATTGATAGTGGTGGGTTGGGTGACTTTTTTTCACATGGTTATGATGTAAAAATAATGGAAGATTAATTTTATATATACTAATGTGAAAAAATACATTATTAGTAAATTAAAACAATATAGTATCAACAAAACCTTAAATGAGGCATCTTTTTTTGATATTGATATGAAAGATATAATTGATGATAAATATGTTAACAGTATAATTAATGATGGTACTGCACATATTTTATTAAACCATTATATGGATGAAAATGATTTGACAGACAAAGATGAAAATGAGGTTTTAGATTCTCCTGAATTTTTTGATTTTTTAAAAAGTGAATTAGAAAAAAATTTTGAGGATGCTATGTTAAACATTGGTGATTTAATCAATTATGATACTAACAAAATTAAGATTCATAGGGTTATTACAGTTGATGATAATTGGTTAGAACATTTACAAAAACAAGGTAAGCGATTGGGTATATATTGGAGTTGGGATAAAGACTATGCAGAGGCACATTGGGCAGATACCAATAAAAAAAATACAGCCTTAATAGAATCAGAAATAGACGAAAAGTATGTGGATTGGGAAAGAACTTTAAAAATGAATGCGCATTTTAGTTTTTCAGAAGAACGGGAAATCTCATTGTTTAAAAATACTCCCTTAAAAATCACAAATCTTACTATAAATGATGAAGAAATAGATACATCGATATTTAAAAATAAAACTTTCTACGCCTAAAAAATTGAAATATGAATTTTAAACTGAAACTGATGGCTTTTTCTAAATTAAAACAAAATTGGGATTCTTATAATGCCGATGAAATATCTTTAAATTCAATAATCACAGCACATAAGATACCGATGAAATTCATGTATTCCCAATGAGAAATGGTGGTATTCAAATAGACATTGGCGAGTTTAAAGAAATTGAAATTTTTAATAATAATGTAAAAGAAATTCAATTTGATAGTGAAGGTAATATTTTATCACAAAAAGAATATCAGATTTAATAATTAAAAAATAAAATTATGGAAACGTTACTAAATACCTTAAAAATAAGATTAAAAGATGAACAAGATACGTTAAAGCGTCTTCTCGATAATAAAGAAAGTATTGACCGATTAATAAAAGAGCAAGAAGAAAAAATCTATAAAACAGAAGCGTTCATAGAAGAAGAAAAAAATAAAAATTATGAGTGGTAGAATATATGATGGTGGAATAAATCCAAAATGTGATATATGCGGTAGTAGAATGTGGACATCTACTGAAAGAAACTTTAATGGTTGTCAATGTAAAAGAAAAGGTTGTAAAGGAAATCCAATATACAAACCTTTTGATACAAACTATTTCAATGATGTAAATATTAAATTAGAAAATGGTAAGTATATATTAGAAGGTGTATTTCAGGAGTTCGATAAAAAGACAACCCATAAATCACATTATAATGTTAAATTAAGAAAATATGGAAATTAATGTAAATGATTTAAAAGAAGGTGATAGTGGAATCATCACTCATTGGGTAAATCAACCCGATTATGTTGGTAATAAAATTGAATTTAAAAATAATGAATTTATTATGAGTGATAAAAAAGGCTTTGAAACAAAATATATTGATATGAGGTATCCCTATTATTGTAAGGTATTTTTGAGTAATTAATAAAGTAAATTTGGTAAATTAAAAAATTTTATTATCTTTGTAAAAATTAAAAATTATGGAAAAGTATTTTAAAAAAGTAAGTGAATTGATTGACAACAATGAAAAATCACCACTACCATTAGAAGTAATCCCTAACTATATGGGCATAAATTTATGCTCAGTAGAGGCGATTTCTTGGGAAAAACAAAGTGATGGACAATTAACAAATTTAACAATTCACTTTATACCAAACAATGATAAGAATTCGTGATATTTTGTTAGGTGATTTTATAAAAAGTTTATGATTATGAAACGAATTTACGATATTAAAAAAGACGAAAACGGTAAAGACCTATGTAGGTTTATATTCGAATGGGTAGATAAAAGCGGAGAACCCCAAAAAGTTGAAACCGATTGTGTAGAAACTGCTCAAACAGTAATAGGTCTTTTAAGTGGTGAAATATGTTTAAGTGATTTAGAACCATAAAATTTCGGAAGTGGTTTTTTATTAAAGACTTTTAAAACAACATATTTAAAATTTTTAATATGAAAAAAGACATTACAGTTTAAAAGGATTGTATCTGTTATGACTCATAAATTAACAACCGCAATAGTTAAAACACCTAACGGCTATTGCTTATACAATTTGTTAGGTACAGTACGGTTTATTAAGGCAGAATGTTTGTTTGTGACACGAATAAAAACTTTAAAAAAAATAAAATTATGAATTATAAAAAAATTGAAATTTGGAAAAACGGAGGGTTTATATCCAATAATTTATCTTCTGAAAAACAATTGGAGTTAGGTAGAAACCTATCATTCGGAAAAGACATTCTTAATTGTTTAAATATTTTAGAAAATTATGATGAAGATTTTTACAAGGATGTAGAATCCGTTTTATATCCAACAATTGTTTTTTACACGTTAAATAAAAATAAATTATTGGAAGAGACCCCATTAATTCATAATTTTATTAAATTTTGTGAAAATTCCATAAATATAAAATATAATCTTTCAGAGTATAATCAAGATTATCTTTTATGTAAGGAATTCATTTTAAAAAATTGATTTTAAAGTTTTTTACATTGAACTTAATTTGAAGCACGAATGTAGTATTGTGTATAACGGCTGACGCTATACGAAGGTGGGGATTAAGATGCACAACCCTTGCTTACCTTACAAAAGCAAATTAGATGCACAACTGTACAGATTTGGCACACAGCCCCACTTTTGTATAGCGTATGTTATAGGCTGTAAAAATTACGGTTAAAATGAAAATAATTATTGACAGAAGTAACGAAGAAAGACAATCTCCAATAACAACGATTGACACAAAAACTTGCCATTATCCATACGCTATAAGAGAAGCTATTGAATTAGCATTAAAACTTGATGGATATACCGAACAAACTATTGACGAAGTTTTTGGAAGGCAGAAAGTTGAATGTAAGCGAGAAGGGTAGTAATTTTTATTGCCTATAACGTTAAGTATATGGCAAGTAGCCGAACACAGAACTTTAATAGAATTACAAATATTAATAAACCACAAATAGTATCTTAAAAGCCTAATACGGCTATTTGCTATATACATTGTTAGGCACAGTTGATTATGATAAAATGGTTAATTAGAATAATTTGGGGAGATAATTGTCAACACGATTGGCAAGAAGTTAGAAGAAATGAAACACCTTACAGAACAAGATTTCTGTTTATGTGTAAAAAATGTGGCAGATTTAAAAGACGCAATGTTTAAATTGTGCCTAACTCGTTTTTATCCGCAACCCAAAACCAATAAACCTTCGTATAACCATCCAAATAATAATGATTATATGAAGGTTTATTGCGTGTTAATTTCTACATAATAAATTTGCTAAATTAAAAAATTAAAACTATCTTTGTACGTAAATTAAATAAATCATGGGAGGAAACGCCTTAAAAATTAAAACCCGTAGACACACAAAACAAGAAGTTTTAGATTACTACAAATTAGTAGATGAGTTTTTAAAAACACAAAATGTCCAATATACAATTACTAAGTCTTACGAAAGTAAAGAAACCTTTGGTGATATGGATGTTTTGATTGCTTCGGCATATAGTGATGTATGGAAAAATAAAATTTTAGAACATTTCAAACCGGAGGAATATACCAAAGGTGATTCAGTAGTTAGTTTTAACTTAGGTGAATTACAAACCGATTTTATTTTCACAGGTATTGAAAAATACGAAATGTCTAAAATTTACTATGATTTTAATATCATCGGTGCATGTATGGGGATGATTGCAAATAAAATTAGATTAAAGTTTAGTAATAATGGATTATCATTAACCATTCATAGTGCCGATAAAACATACATCGTATGTGATACCAATATCACAAAAGATATTCCCACTATTTTTAAATTATTAGATTTAGATTATAGTAGATACCTACAAGGCTTTGAAACCTTAGAAGACATTTTTGAATTTATTATGAAGTCTAAATACTTCTGCCCAAGAACACTAATGGATTCAACTCGTAAATATAGTTCAAGTATTCAAAAATTTCAAATTTATCTTAAAGATAAATTAGGTGTAGATTATCCAACCAAACCTAAATTGAACAAATTTGAACTATATGAATTTTATGATAAAGAATTTCCAGAGGCTAAAGTAATGGAAAAATACAATATTGGTATTCTTAAATATGAAACCAAAAAACTAATTAGTCAAAAATATAGAGGCACACTTATTATGGAATGGGTTGGTTTAAAAGGGAAAGAATTAGGCTATCACCTAAATAATTTCAAATCAAATTTTGCCGATTTTAACGCATATGCATTGTCTAATTCTTGTCAAACTATTAAGACGGACTTTTTGACATACTATAATTCATATATTTCTTCATCAGGTAAAAATTAAAGATTTCATAAATATTGTAACCATAGTATATCTCTAATGAACCGAATATATTCCTTTCGAGTTTGTAGAGGTATACTTGTTTATTACTTTCTATTGATTTTAATTTCGCATTTCTGACGAAATTTATGTTTTCTTTTTTGTCTTTATGTTCCCATTTGGATACTATAATTTCAGATAGAATATAACTATCATCATTATTATTTACATATCCCACACCATTAAATCCAAATTCACTTATTGGAAATGTCTTTTTCTTCCACCCCAACTCTTTTATAAAAGCATCAAATAATTCACTCATATATATTGTTTTTAAGAAAAAATGTTATCATCATCAATATCAAAAGAACCATCATTGTTTACTGATTTGATTTGATTAGGTTTAAACGCTAAGTATATATTACCGGGTTCTTGATAATCATAATCATCAATCCAACTATCCCTGATATTTTGGAAAATTATACCATCGTATTTTTTATTGTCAACGTTTTTAGCTACTTCTATTGTAGTTTCTCCATAAGGAGTGTTTAATTCATTCCATTTATTTCCCTGACAATCAATTATGAGTGGGTTTTTGATACTCAGATAAACTTCATAAATATATTCACCCGATGCGTAACCATCTGCATTCATATAATCATCAGTGAAAAAACTATACTCATAAAATACATCAAAATCATTTCTTGAGCCATGATAAACCACCATAGGTTCACCCGATGAATCAACAACTTTACTACCTTTAAACCACTTCTGAAAATTATTATCAGAAGTGGTTGATTCTTTTAAAAAATCTAATAACGTAGTTTTCATATTAAAAATCGTCTGTTAGATTGTCATAGTCAACAGATACATCATCTACTTTACTGTAAGCAGATACTCTTGATTCAAAGAAGTTTGCTTTAGATTTCAAAGAAATTAAATCCATAAAATCAAAAGGATTCGATGTATTATAAAGTTTAGAATAACCTAATTCAATTAGCCAATAATCCGCTACAAATTCAATATATTGACTCATTAATTTAGCATTCATACCAATTAATGATACAGGTAGTGATTCTGTGATAAATTCTCTTTCAATTTCAACAGCCGAACGTATAATTTCATGTACTCTTTCTTGTGAAAGTTTATTTTGTACATGGTCTTTATATAAAAGACATGCAAAATTACAATGTAATCCTTCATCGCGAGAAATAAGTTCATTTGAGAATGTTAATCCGGGCATTAAACCCCTTTTCTTTAACCAAAAAATAGAACAAAAAGCACCTGAGAAAAATATACCCTCAACGGCAGCAAAGGCTACTAATCTTTCTACAAAAGAACCCTCACCAATCCATTTTAATGCCCATTCAGCTTTTTTCTTAATGGATGCAAAATTATCAATAGCATGGAATAGTTTTGTTTTTTCTGCGTTATCTTTTATATATGTATCAATTAGTAAGGAATATGTTTCAGAGTGAATATTCTCCATAGCAATCTGAAATCCATAGAAACATTTTGCTTCGGGGTATTGCACCTCTTTTAAGAAATTCTCAGCTAAATTCTCATTTACTATACCATCAGATGCAGCAAAAAATGATAAAATCATTTTAATAAAATACTTTTCATCTTCGGATAATTTAGTTTCCCAATCTACCAAATCTTGTGCTAAATCAATCTCCTCAGCAGTCCAAAATGTATGTTCTGCTTTCTTGTAAAGTTCCCAAATATCACCATGTTTAATTGGAAATAATACGAATCTGTCTTTGTTTTCTTGTAGAATTTTCTCCATAACTTTTTTAATTTATATATCTAATTTATTTTACATGATTTGTAATTTTACTTGCCTTAGTAAATTTATTTTATCATAATTTTTGGTCAGTTCTATATATCTTTCAATATATGCTAATGCTATATGGTAGAGTTTTAGCTTTTTAGCACATTCATATCTAATAAATAGTTTTTGTTCTGATTTTATTCTTTTCGCATTAGATTTTGCTAATTTGTATAATTTAGTATTATCACCCTTAGATTCTAAAAATAATAAATAGCATCTATCAATGGCGTTAAAGGTTTCCATGTCAGAACAATTTTTCTTCATTATCGAAACTTGAAATCGTATAGTTTCTGTATCCATATAACATATAGTAAATAAAATTTTTTTTGTTTTTAAAATTTAATATATACATATAAAAAAATTTAATTTATGAGTAAAATAAATGAAGAAAGATTAAGAAAGCTCAAAGAAATTGAAGCTCTTGAATCTGATTTAGATGATACCTCAGCTATTTTAGATATGACGGAATATGTAGCAGAACCTGATGATTTAGCAGGACTTGATAATATCGCTATATATGATTATAATAAAGATGAGTTAGATACTAATGAAAAAGCTACCAAAGTAGTAAATGCCTTAGTATCTCTTTATTTAGGTGATTCTGAAAAACTAAGAAATCACGAATACATTAAACTAAAACAAGAGGAAGATGCTAAAACCTATGCCGATACATTATTTCTTGAGAAAATGGCTCGTAGAATGTTATTGAAACAAATGAAACAAATAGATACGGGTGAGGAAGGCGCAAGAATGTATGAGGTAATCAATCAAACCTTTAAAGAAATTAGAGAAACTGCCAAAGATTCCCGGTTAGCAAGAACAGAAATCGAAAAAGTGTATAAAGAAATTCGTAAAGACTTTAGTTTAAACGAAGTTCAAAGTATAGATGAAGATAAAGTTAAAGAGGATGAAGATGGGGGTAAATTAATCAATATGAAAAATATTGATGAACAAATTGATAAAATTTTAAGAGAAAAAAATAATAATTAATACTATGCCAAAGACAAATATAACTAAAAAACAAGGTGCTTATTCTATTGATATTGAAGTACTTACAAAATTTGATAAATATTGTGAAGAAAATTTTATCAATAAATCTAAACTTGCCTCAAAGATTTTAAAAGACTTTTTGGTAAGTAAAAATATAATGTAATTTATGGCAGAAAGAAAAGTGGTATGGACTACAAAATTAGTACAAGAAGCAGCACAAAAAATTGATGATGGTATAAAACTACTTCCTTGGGAAAATCCATTTTTTGAAAATACAATTGGTTTACGAAAAAAAGATTTAGTATTCATGGCAACAGAAGAAGAATTACATGAATATCTAAAAGCGAAGACCGATATAATGTATTTTGCAGAAAAATATTGTTGGGTTAAAGGGGAAGATGGTAAACCTGCACCTATAAGATTAAGAAAATACCAAAAAGAGATATTACAGAATTTTAATGAATATCGTTTCAATATTTTAATGGCTTCTCGCCAATCGGGTAAAACAATATGTTCATCTATATCACTTTTACATTTTATGTTGTTTAATAGCAGTAAAAACGTTTTATTAACAGCAAATAAGGTAGAAACCGTTGTAGAAGTATTGGATAAAATTAAAGAGATATATAGTCAGTTACCATTCTTTTTACAAAAAGGGATAAAAGTATTCAACCAAAGACAAATTACATTCGATAATAAAAGTAGGGCTAAAACATCGGCTGCAACTAAATCAGCAGCCATTGGTAATGCGATTGACTATTGGTATGCCGATGAGTTTGCATATATACCAGATAATATTGCTATGTTATTCTATAAGTCGGTATTCCCTACCATTTCATCTATGACAAACTCTAAAATTACTATCACATCTACACCATGTGGATTTAATCTTTTTCATAAATTATTAACCGATGCGGAAAGACCGGATGGAGACCCTGAAAAAAACAACTTCTTTCCAAAAACAGTATATTGGTATGAGGTAGAGGGTAGATTTTGTACATATCTTAGAATAAATAATCAAAAGCTAACCGAAAATGGTATAACAGAGGAAGAAATCTATCAATATCTTAAAGAAAAATATCCAAATTCTTTCAAACCAGATAAAAACCAAATGGTATATGATTCTAAATTAAAAAAACAAGTAATAACGGTTTATAATAATGATTTATGTAAAGAAGAAGATTTAGAAAATGAGGTATATAAAGATTTACCATTTAAAGCCTTTTGTGAAATTACTACTTGGAAAAAAGAAACCATTAAGGATATTGGTGGATTGGAAATGTTCAATCAGGAATATGGTCTTCGATTTGTAACCGATAATAAATCTATATTTAGTGAGGAAACTATTGATAGAATAAACAATAATAAAAAACCATTTGTAGAAAAGTCATATGATGTGTTTAAAAAACTGACATGGGATTATGAGAACTTTTTAAAATTTGTAGATGATGTAGATATATTCCCAATACTTAGAAGGAAGAAAGATAAGTTTATAATAACGGTAGACTTAGCAGAGGGATTGGGAATGGATTATTCGGTTATAAACCTATTTAGAATTGACCGAAAATCTAATGATGTTATTGAAAAACATGGACATACCTTTAAAAAATATTGTGATTTCTTTTCTTTACATCAGTGTGGATTATTTAGAAGTAATGTACATAGTGTGGAAGAAATAGCCGAACTTTTATATGTTTTGTGTTATGATTTCTTGGAATCGGAGAATGTTAAAATTGTATTGGAGTTGAATAAGTTCGGACCGGAATTAGTCATGGCAATGAAACACGTATTCAACGATAACAATGATTTCGGGGCAAACATATTCTTCAAATATAAACACCGATTAGATGCAGTGAAAGAAGAAATAGGATTAAAAGTATCCGGGGGTAATAAAGAAACAATGGTAAAATCATATAAAGAGGTTATCGAAAATGAATCTATATATGTATATGAGCATAACACCATTGAGGAATTAAAAAGGTTCGTTAAAAATACTACTCGTGCAGGGAATGTTACCTATAAAGCAGATTCAGGTAATGATGATATTATAATGAGTGTAGTTAACTTATCTACCATATTTAAAAAGAATTGGTTTATAGAAGTTACCGAAGAACTTTACACAGAACTACCTTTTGAAATTAGAGCAATGTTCGATAAAATTTTAAACATTAATACACAGAGAATGAATACAGATTCTATGGATTATAGTTCATTTTTTGATATTAAGAAAATGGTTCAAAGTGGAATTTATACAAAATCCGGTAATATTATATTGTAATATTTTATATATGATGAAGAATTCAATGGTAAAATTTCTAAATTTTTTGAAAAAGAAGTCTGTCCTTATTTAATTTTTTTCTAAATGAATTTGGCAAATTAAAAAATAGTTATTATCTTTGTATTATAAATTAATTAAAACATGGAAATTAAAGTCAAATCAATATTTATCGGAGATAGTTATTGGGAAGATAAATGTTTAGGTGTTATTTTAGTTCAGAAAAAAGAAGATATAGAACCTTTGTGGAATTTATTATGTGAACAAGACAGTTATTGGTCATCATATAAACATTTAATTAAGGTAGCACCTTCTGAAATTAGTTCAGTAAAGGATATTATAGATATGTGTGAATACAACGGTAAAACCGATATTTATGAACCATCTAAAATCTATGATAAAATTCCCTTTTTAATGTACTGTCATCGTTGTTATGTAGATTATTAATATAATGAAAACGATAAGGTGGATAGATACAATCCCTTGTAAGTCTTGTACAAATAACAAATAGTAGCACAACTGTTCAATTGCGGAACGCTGCCCCGCTTTTGTATAGCATTTGTTGGCAGCTTTTATATTTACACGATGTTATATAAATCATTTCAACTATTTACCGAAAAACAGGAATACAAAATAGTGTGGGTTGCTATTCTGAATGAAAATATTAGAAAAGAACATCAGGAAGCATACGAAGCAATAATCTTAACAGGAGTTTGTGAGGACAGAGAGACGGCAAGTTTAATAGCAAAAGAGTGTGGTTATGATTTTCAGTCATAATTGCTACCAACTCGTTTTTATACACAATAAATTTGGTAAATCGAAAAATAGTTCTTATCTTTGTATTGTCGAATGAAAAAGTCATAATAGTTTAAACGGGTTTTATCTATTATGACATATAATTTAAAAATCTCAAATTCGATAGTTATGAAAATAAAAACTTATTTAAACCCAATTGATAATAAATGGTGGGCATATTATGACCTTAAACCCTTAGTAATTGGAAAGGGTAGAACAAAACAAGAGGCTATCGAAAACTTGAAAAATATTGGTATATACGGTGAGTAAAGTTTATTGCACCTAACGTTTTAGGGGTTTGCCTTCGGTAAGGCTTATAAACAAAAAAGATTAATTAATAACTAAAATTTAAAAATATGAATACAGATGATTTGAAACACGAAACCCCTGCTGACGCAAAACCCGTGTTAGCGGAAGTGCTTAATCGAGATTTTGAATGGGTGTGTAATGAGTGTAATTTTCCTAACCTTACAAGTTCTGTAAGTGAAGATGAAATTGAACAGGAATTACACGCTTGTATTAACTGTGGATGTTTTGAGATGCACAAAAGGCATTTCCGCTAACGGTTATCAGATATACGCAGTTCTAACACAAAATTAAAATAGATATGGAAAACTTAAATAATACAGACAAAACTTCGGAAAATACACAAAAAGAATTGCGTATATCTGATGTTAGCAAACGTTATTCTAAAGATTTTAAATTCACACTAAAATCTAAGGAAGGAAAAATATTATTACAGGAGGTAGTAACATTTGGAACAGAAGAACAACCATTCCCTGAAAATTGGAAAGAAGATTATTTCGCTCAAAGGTCGGTTTTAGATTATAAACAAAGATTCATTGATAGTAATTTTAATATTGATGTATCCGAAGATACGGAGTTTGACATATAATGTTTGCTAACGGTTGGGTATATGTGTTGTACGCCTGACCACAAACTTTAAAATTAAGTACAACACTCATTTGGCGTATAACATATATACCGTGTTATGCACCGTAATTTTATTGAATATGAAAAATGAAATATTAAAAATGTGTTCAGGATTAACTTTATCTGAAATACAAGAATTAAGAACTTATTTAGCTGATTTATATAGAGAAAAATTTGAAAATACCTATAAAACAGTTAGAATACATCCCGGAGAAAGAATTGAAGAAAAAATTAAAAAAGAAACTGGATTTCATTGTTACCATGAAAAAGCAGATTCTTCTTCGATGGGTAGAGGTATTCATGTAATCGTTATCCCAATTGAAAAATATTCCGATAATTTGAAAAATGAGCTTATATCAAAATATGATGATAAGTGGTAGTATTTGTATTATGGTGCATAACTCATTTTTATACGCAACACCAAAACAATAAACTTTCGCATAACCATCTAAATAATAATGATTATACGAAGGTTTATTGCGTGTTAATTTCTACATAATAAATTTGGTAGATTAAAAAATCCTTATTATCTTTGTATTCTAAATTAATTAAACAATTAAAACAAAACAATTATGAAATTTGAAACATTCCAAACAGAAAATCCAACTATTCAAGTTCCTACTGAATTTTTAAATGAAATTGGTAAAGTCGAAACTTTTGAAGATGCTTCTAATCGTTTGAAGGATTCTCCTTTAAATGAAGAAAGTTTGAAAAAACTAAATGAAATTGGTAAAGTCGAAACTTTTGAAGATGCTTCCAATCGTTTAATGGACACTCCTTTAAATAAAGAGGCATTATCTAAAATTTAATTTTTTCAAAATAAATTTGGTAAATTAAAAAATAGTTATTATCTTTGTATTCTAAATTAATTAAACAATTAAAACAAAACAATTATGAAATTTGAAACATTCCAAACAGAAAATCCAACCATTCAAGTTCCTACTGAATTTTTAAGTGAAATTGGTGGTATTGAAACCTTTGAAGATGCTTCTAATCGTTTGATGGATACTCCTTTAGATGAAGAAAGTTTGAAAAAAATTAAATAATTTTTAAATAAAAAGCCTTTGATTTCTCAAAGGCTTTTTTATCCCTTTCTATTTCCAATCTTCTTATATAATTCCTCATCTACTATTATATTATTAAAATAGGCATCACCTTCGGATTGATTTAGATATTCGTGAGCAAGTTGATTAACAGTTACATAATCTGTATCAATATCGGAATAATGTATATGTCTAAAGGCTTCCTCTAATTCCTTTTTATCTTGATGAGTTGGTACTATGATTTTGTATTTAGTCCATGATACATTACTAATTTCATCTTTTGTTAAATACTCAGAAGATTTATCTAATTTGAAATCATCATATTTTTTTAGTTTATAGTAATCTACATCCACTTCTTCATTATCTGCATTAAAATCAAAAACTACCCATGTTGGTTTTGGTAAATTTTCATTTACATATTCAGATATTCTATCCTGTTTTTCATCCTTACTTAATTTAGTCCATTCATCTAATGACAACCCTAAGTTATCTAAAGTGATAGTTTTGTAAGTGTATTCTTCACTTGATACAAGTTCTAAATTTATTTTTATATTATTCATTTTCCCAATTTATATTTCTATACCTAAAATCTATTGCTTTACATAAAGAATTAGATACACACTTTTTGTTTCCTAATGCTTCATTAACACATTCGGCAGCAAATTTAGTAGCAACATGCATAGCATACATAGCCATAAGCTGTTCTTCGGTTAAAGATTCACCATAATCCTTTTTGAATTGAGATGGTGTTTTTAGTTGATATATATTCATTTTATTTATTTGTTTTATGATTATCGTCACAATGTTGATGCCATATTTCAGTACCACGCCAATTCGAAAAAGGAGATGATTTAAAGCCTCTTTTTCCACACTTACAGCACTTATCCCAATATCTTCTTTTTAATTGAGTAAACCAATTAAATTGGATTTCCCAATGGTGAATATGCCATTTTGGATGTTGATACCATTTCCGATTGAGTCTTAAAATGTAGGTATATATAATCTCTGCACAATTTTCAATCATATATTTCCTTCTTTCTTCGGTATATGGTGTATTTGTACCTATCTGGAACTTTCGAGTAATTATATCAAACATACTATCTACATTATTTTCAGCAAATAAAAGAATTGATGGTAAATGTTTTGATAATAATTTATCTACTTTTTTTCTAGTCTTATCGGAATCATTGTTTGTAGTCGATTCAAATACTTTCCAAGCAGCACTTCTAAACATATTAAGAACAATTCCCGATACAGAAAGTGTAGGATTTCCGTTTTTATCAAACCAGCCATTATTATACACATATCCATTATCACTTGTATATGTTCTATCCCAATTAAATTCAAATTCTTTACATATGGATTTGTAAATGTTTTGGTCAGCATGGCGAAGTCTTATGAAATATCCACAACTATCATCTGTACAATCGGTTTCAGGGTCTACATGCCATATAGTTAAAAAAGGTAATCTATAATTACCGTTCTTACGTTTTTTTGAGCCTAAGTAAAATTCAAAGGCTACTGATTTATTACAATGCATTTTTTATTATTTATTTTTAAATGTTCATCTAAACGCTTTGAGATGTGATACCCTTCAATTTGAAATGTTGTTCCACCTGCAGCGGGTTTGCTCGTTCAATCCGAAAGATGTGATACCCTTTAATTTGAAATGTTGTTCCACCTGCACTTCCATAAACCCCGGAATATCATAATAATTACCTTTAAAATATGGTAGAAATTTTGACCAAATTTCATCAAAATCAATCCAAATCGTTTGATTTTTAAAATTATATTCAAACAAACATTTATCACCTTTAAACCAAAAAATGCTATTTGGATACTTTTCAAAATCTACCACAGGTTTATTAATATCAATACCCTGAATTAATTCCTTGAAAAGTTTTTCGGGGGTATTACTTTTTTGATTTTCAATTTCTTGTAATTGTTCACTTGTTAATGTGATTTTAATGCCATTTACTTCTACTTGCATATATTTAATATTTTGATTCAATCCACATTTGTAAACTAAGTTCATTTAATGAACCAGTTTTTTTATCCACTACTTCACCATTTTTATACATTAAAAAGGTAGGGATACTTTTTATTTGTTGTTCTTCTACTAAGGATTTGTGTTTTTCAATATCTAATAAGGCACTTTCTACACCAACGTTAAGTGAAACACGCTCTAATACGGGTTTCATTAACTTGCACGGCCCGCACCATTCGGCAAACACTTGTACAACTGCTAATTCCTGATTTACAAAATCAGTAAAATTACTTTCATCTAAATTTATCATTCTATTCCTCTTTTTTTTAATTCGCCTATAATATCACCAACAATTTCTTCATCGGTCATATTATTATAAACTCTTTTCAACTCATTATACAATTCAACTTCTTGTTTCCTTAACATATCCATTTTATTGTTTATCGGGTCAATAAGTTTCTGTAATTTAGTACTTTCTTCCATTAGTGCTAATAATTGGTCATCTACATTTTTATAGACCTCTTTTTTATTAACCATATTACCATTCTTAATATCGGTCAACTTTTTCAAAATATCCATAATATTATTTTGAATACTTTGTAGTTTATTCGAATTTTTTACAATACTGTTTTTACTTTCATTGTATTGATTACGAATCGATACTGCCTGTAATATGTATTTTTCATTAATTCTGCTCATCTTCTTCTGATTTTTTTATAACCGTAGTTGGTTTTTTCACTGTTTTACGAACAGGTTTTTTAGCAGTTTTCTTAGCAGTAGTTTTCTTTCTTGTTTTAATTCTGCCATAGGTATATAATTCCAACTTATCCCGTATTTCATCTTTTATAATAGATGGGTTCTGCATTATTTTATGAAAAATATCATCACATAAAAAGTCAATAATTGAATCGTTATAAGAATCTTCCCATAGTTTAATAAACTCTTTTCTTGGTATTTTATCTTCAATTTTTAAAGTTACTTTAAAAGGAGTAATTCTTTTGATATTACTGAACATATTTGTTTGTGGTCTTGAAATCTGTGGTTGATTTTGTTGAGGGTTTGCATTTGCATAAGGATTGTTATAACTCACCGGATTTTCATAGATTTGTTCTAATTCAGGTGAACTTGTCCTTGGTACATCAACTCTAATTTCAATCTCATCTTCTGATATATCATTATCTTTCAATAGCCTTTGTGCAGCTTTATTTGCTTTAATAGCTGCTTGTTCACTTAGGTTTGAATATTTCTTTAATAAATCATTCTCAAATTCTTGTTTGGCTTGAATATTTTGAGGGTTTTGATTGGTTGCTAAATTAGCAGTACGTGTAGATAAATCTTTATTAGTAGACAAATCTATGGCTGGTTCTTCTTTTTGAACAGAAAAATTCCTCTTGGAGGGGTCTGTCATTATTTGAGAATCAGATATTCTTGAAGTATCAACAGTTTTTATTTGAGTTGCAATAGTATTAAATAGATTGGGGTCAGGTTTTTTACCTAAAAAAACATCAATATCAATTCCTATATCATCATTAGATGGTGGTTGATATGAATTTTGTTCTACTACAACCTGTCCAAAAGGTGCATATTCTTCTTCTAATACTCTATTAGCAATAGTTTTACCATTAGATAATTTACTAAAATTACCGGAAGTTTCTACAACTTCTATAATATCACCTGATTTCTTACTTTTGTATATCATTTTGTATATTATTTTAAAAAAGAAAGCCCAATTGGGCTTTCTTTATATGTGATTAATTAAAAGTCAAAATCTTCATCTTCATCATCTGATGCAATAGGAGCTGAACTTTCTTCCATATCTAAATCACCATCTACATCTAAATCCTCAGCAGTAGATGCATCCATTGTACCGAAATCATCATCTTCCTCTGCACTAAAGAACTCATCAGATGATACTTCTTTTGTTTGGAATGATGTAGAAGCCTTTCCTTCGATATAAGATACAATATCAGAAACTTTTGCTTTTTGCTCATCAGTTAATGGTTTTGCTTCGAATTCTTCCAAATCATGTTCTCTTGACATGATAAACTTATATACCGCCTGTAAATGTTTTGGGTCAATTTGACCATCGGTTACTTTAACTTGCGTAAGTTTACCATCTTTATTTGGAATTGAGATAGGTGTTCTATCTTCTTTGAAGAATGAATCTTTTGGTGATGGTACAGTATCTCCACTATCAGTTTTAACATTCTTTACTTTGTAAACAAAATCTTTACCCTCTGTTAAAGACATTACTTTACATGGTCTACCTCTTTCACCTTTTTCTTCTTGTTCAATTAATTTTTTAATTGCTTTTTTGTATTGAAAAATCATAATTTTTCCGTTATTTGATGGGTTTTGTTCATCATCAATAACTAATACATATGAAAAATAGAAATCATTGTAAGCTAAAGATTTTAATCTTGATTTAATGATAGCATTTTTAGTTTCGCGGTGCGCTCTAAAAATCGCAGATAAAGCACAAGTTTCACCGAAATTTTCGGGAGAATCATAATATCCATTTAATCTCTTATCTGAGTCAATTTTAACATAGTGAGATTTCTTGTTTACATAGAAATTACCTTTTGTTCCATCTTTTTTAAAGTTAGGTAAAAATCGCATTACAATCTTAGAGCCTTCTTTGGGGTCTAATTTTTTAACATCAATTCTTACTAATCCGTCTTGACCGCGTTCGTTGCGTGTTGGTTCTTGAAATGTTGGAGTGCTTAAATCCTCGTTAAACAGTTCCGTTAAGTTTACATTACTCATAATTTATACATTTATTTTTAAGTTATATCTATTATAGATTAGTTTTTTAGAAAAGTTTTTAAATTTCATCAAAAAATAGTGTTTTTTCTAAATTATTTTTACTATTTAGGATAATATTAGTAGCATTATCTATATCATAGCTTTCATCGGGATTGATGTGTATAATATTACATCCTAAATTTTTAAGTTGATTAATTGCTTCTTCACTATTGGAATCAATAGGTAAAGTAATTACATTTGGTGATTTTCTTTTCTTTTCAGAGAAAACTACCGCATAATCAAATTTTAATTTATTATTTACCGTATCAGTGAAAATAATACCTACTTTTTTTACTTCTCTCTTTTTTTCTAATGAATTATGCTTAGTTACTATCATATTAAAGGTAGCATAATCTAAGTTTCCGGTGGCTTTAAGGTTATTATCATTTTGAAAATCTGATACCGCCTCTGTTAAGTGATTGGTATAATAATTATCAATTACTGAATTGTAGTAATTTAACTTTTTTAAGTATGATTTTATAGTACTAATTACAAAATCATTATCTCCGTTTTTAAGTGTTTTTGTTAGTTTCATGTTAGTTTGTTGTTTTAGTTATTTGTTTTTCGTGGATTCTATATGCTAATAAATATTTATCTGATATGTAAAAGTTATAGTTTGTAACGGTTCTCCACCATAATAACATATCTTCTCTTGGTATTTCAGATGGTATATATCTATTTTCTGATATGAATTTCTTAGAGTATGCAACGCTTGGGTGAGCAATTACGTTATATCCTTTTTTAAATTCATTTAAAATACCTTCTTTCGTATTTACTTCCGAAAATTTAAAATAGGTTGTTATTTTATCTTCTCCATCTTCATCCTGTATATACATCATATTAGAACTTACTATATCAATTCCTTGTTTTATGTGTTGGGTTTGTACCTCAACTCTATCAGAGGAATAAAAATCATCTAAATTTGTATTAAAAACACAATCGTAATTATTTTCTACACAATAATCTAATAAGAAGTTCATCGCTTCGGCATGATTTTGTAATACTTCATTAAAAAATACATGTGTTTTAAATATGTTTGGTAGTTTATCTCTGAAATCTTTAATAACGGATGTATAACTACCGTCATAGCAAATTTCAATTACATCAAAATCCATATCGGTTTGGGTGTTTAAACTAAGTAAACATTTTTCTATCCAAATGTTTTTATAAATTTTATAAGCATTTGAATGAAAAATAATGACTGCTTTTTTTAAATTTTTTTCCATGTTTTAGGTATTAGGTTTTGTGGTTGTTCACCATGTGTTTTAAGGTATGATTCACCGAACCATTTAATTGGTGCTACAACTTTTTTATTTGGGTTATCATTTAGATATGCTGCCCACCATGAGAAAGATGAATTAGCTATTATATTATTTTCACATTTACTCATCATATATAAATCATCGTGATTACTACCACCTGTTATATAGTTTGCATTTTCTAATTTTAAATTATTAACACACCAATCAATATCATCAGAGAATATGTAAAAGTTTACGTTTTCAGTATTTTCTCCATAGATTTCTTCAATAGCTTTTTTATAATAAGAAACTGGTTGTAATGGATGATAGTCTTGTATATTTACATAATCACCTCTACGAATATGAAGGGAGCAGCTATTTTCTAAAATATTTACATTAGGTGGATTTTTTAGAGTTAGTTCCTGTTTAATTACATCAAAATAATCTTTAAAATAATTTTCGGAATGAAAATATCCTTCTAAATAATAATTTCTATTTACTTGTAAATTATTGGTATCACTAAGGTCATTTATAATTGAATAACTCTCAATTGGAATATACGTTTTAGTTTTTAGTAAATTATACTTATCTAATTCAAATGGCCGAGCAGTGAAACCATGTCTTGATACATTATTTCTCGTTAAAAACGATAGGTCTAATTGTAGTTGAGCATTATATTTTAATGATAAAGCCCTACCATAAGCATATTGAAATAATTGATTTCCTAATCCACCTTGTAATAAAGTTATAATTTTCATATTTATTATAGGCTATTTTATAAAAGAAGTTTATATTTTAATAAAGACATTTATTGTATCAACCCGTTCTAACCACTTAACCCTTTTGTCATTTTTAAGTTCTTTAACAAGTTTAATACAACCTTCCCATCCTTTAAAATCTGTTTTTATTGATTCTACACAGTCAGAATCATGAAAAAGAATATACCCACCTACTTCAATTAATTCAAACCAGTCATTAAAGTCTTTTTTTACTGCCGAATAATTATGGTCTCCATCGATAAATATGTAATCGAAAGGATATGCAAAATTTTTTACAACATTGTAGCTATAATCTTTATAAAAATTAAAATTGGGATAATTTCCCATATTTTTATTTATCAATTCCTCTGAACCAATTAAAGTGTCAAACATACTATCCGGTATTATAGGGTCTATCCCATATATGGGTAGTGTTACATGCTTTGATATTTCTTTTGTTGTTTCACCGTCTAATACACCTATCTCGACTATACCAATATTGGCTAATTTTGCGTATTTTATTAATAATCTCACTTCTTCTTCGGTTGTATATCTTGCCATTTTTATTAAAATTTTTTATTATATATTAAATCACAATTATCAATCAAAAAATTTATTGGGATAGTTTGTATATTGTGTTTATATGCTAAATAAGTTAATATAGTTTGGTCATATCTATTGTCTATATAGTAATCCTTGTTATTAATACCATATGAATTATCATCAATTAATTTTTCAATCTGACATAGATATAACCATTCTTTTATAAAATTTATAGATTTTTCGGTTTTTCTTAAATAAATAGTACCTGCTTCTAACATTGTATCATTTAAATACTGTTCATCTAAATTAAAATAATCAATAAAATATTGTTTTGTATATTTTTTATTTGTGTGAACATTTTTAATTAATATAATATCATCTATCATATTATTTTTTAATACATCACCAACATCAATACTGCTCCAATCACCACAATCCATGTAAAGTAGATAATTATTTTCTTCTAAATAATCTAACGCTTTTAAAATAAAATAAGGCTTCCATAAACAATAACCTGCCCCACGTTTATTATCTAAAATTGATTTATTATTTTCATAAAAAGTACTATCAATATCATGTGGTGAATATGATAAGGTTCTATACCCTAAGTTAATAAACTTTTTATTTAATTCTTTTTGTAATTCTTTATAATTTTCATCCGAAAAGCAAACAAAAGTGTTTTCCGATATATTTCGTATGTGGGAAAATACTTTCTTATATCTTTCATTATTCGGTATACCATGTACAACATAATCACTATTCCAAATTCTTGAATACCACATGTGAATACCAATATAATCGGACTGTTTATCTATTTTTGGGTTTGTAGTTATAAATTCATTATCCTCATAAGGATATAAAAAATATAGCTTAAAATTATTTTCGTGTAAAGCCCACATAAAATCATAATAAGGTTCGAAATCACCATGTTTATATCCATTCGGTAGTGGATAATTATGTACATGTTTAACATTATCTATATACTTTGTATCAAATTTTAGTCCTTTGTAATTATAACCCTTTAGTTTTAACAATGATTTGTGTTTAAAAACCATAAAAAAAGAATTATAGACTAAATTTGTATTTTGACGGAAATTAAAATGAGCATCAGGTACTCCTGCACAATCATACTCAGAATTTTTCATAAAATTTAGAAGGTTATCTAATTCTAACTTATTTGTTAGAAAAAAATCATCATCAACATGTACAATAAAATCATATTCTTTCTCAGTATTTATACAATGATTGAACCAATGATACCAACAATTTGGAAATCCATAACCATTAAATAGAACAAAATCTGCTGATGGATATGCTTGTCTTAAAAGGGATTGTTGTAAGTTTAAGTATGGGGGATTTTGAGTTGTTGTACAAAATAATATTTTCATATAATATCTTTATTTTTTATTTAATTTTAAAAAAACTTTTTTATACCTTTCAATATTTGGGACACCTAATACATCAAAGTTACTATTCCAAATTCGAGAATACCACATATGTATTCCTATGTAATCTGAACTTTCATTTAGCTTTGGGTTAGTTGTTTTAAATTCATCATCTTCATATGGGTAAAGAAAGTAGAATTTAAAATCTTTCTCATGCATAGCCCACATAAAGTTGTAATATGGTTCAAACTCATCATATTGATATGAATCCGGCGCAGGGTAATTATGTATGTGATTAACTTTATCAATGTAAGAGTTTTTAAACTTTAGTTGAGTGTAATCAAACCCCTTTAAATTAATTAAAGATTTATGTTTAACTAACATAAAAAAAGAATTATAGGCACATGGGTTATGACCTCTATAATTATAATATGCATCAGGGACACCTACACAATCATAATCAGAATTATACATAAAATTTAACAAATTATCCATTTCTAATTTATTTGTTAGGAAAAAATCATCATCTAAATGAATGATAATATCATATTGTTTATCAATATTTAGACTATAATTAACCCAATGATACCAAGAATTTGGAAATCCCTCTCCATTAAATATAACAAAATCAGCCGATGGATAGGCTTGTCTAATAAGTGATTGTTGTAAATTTAAATATGGTGGGTTTAGTGTTGTGGTACAAAATAGTAATTTCATATGTTTAATTTGGTTGTCCATTTATTTTTGGTTTTACGGTATATATAAATTTATCTACAAACATAAAGTTAAAATCGCAACTGTTATAAAAATCAAAATCACCGCCATATCTATATCCCCACTCACCCATTTTACTTGGAATATTGGGTATTATTCCGCATGGAGTTCCAACATTTGCTAATTTTATCTCTGGTGTTTTCCAATACGATTCACCTTGGTTGTAATTATGATAAAACTTAAACATATAGGTAGTATTGGGTTTATGATTGTATTTTATTATATTTTTTATCATAGATATACTATGGGGTAAATAAACATCATCATCATCCCCATGTAATATGTAATCACCATTTAAATTCTTTTGATATTTATTTCGAATACCATGTCCCCAATAACCATGATTTTCTGTTTCATATATAACCTCAACATTACATCGAAAACTTTCTAATTTACTTTCAATTATTTTTTTCGATTCTTCGTGGTATTGCTCACCATCAACAAGAATATATAAGTTATCATTAAAATTAAGTTGTGTTTTTAAGGAATCTAACATATCCGATAAAGTATCCTTACCAATAGTGGTTATTAATACTGTTATAGATAATTCATTTATAGCATTCAACATTTTATAAAAATCAGAATCTGATATTTTTTCTGAAAAATAAGAAAAAAAGAAAGATATGTTTGAGTCTATGTTCTTAATGTAATGATTTAGGTGATTGTACATTTGTGTTAATGCACCGAGTTCATCATAACCAATACTTTCGGGGTGATATACTATACATCTATCATCGATTAGTATTTTTTTATTTTTAATTAATGTGTAATAAGAACAAAGAATATCAATAAAATATCCATACCTATTTAAATTCCAATCAATAGGCATGAATATATCTAAAATTTCTTTATCTATTAAAAATATAAATCCCTCGATAAAGTTAACTGAACGTAAAGAATTAGTTCCTTTATTTTTAGCAAAGTCTTTACACCTACCTTCAACAGATGGAGAATAATAATAACAATCTTCGGGTATAGTTTTTATACAATCGATAATATTATCTGATATTACTTTAACATCAGAACATATGAAGAATAGTTTTCGCTTATTTCTAATTTTAAGTTGATTATAAGCCTCGTTGAATAGTCCTGTGTAGTAAACGTTATCTAAACATATATAAAAGTCTATATGCGTTGTATTGCTTCCAGAATCAATTATAATAGTTTCAAGTTCATGTGAAAATAAACTTTTTAGATTTAGTGCGTTTTCGTTATTGTTATGATTTACAATCACGCATAATATATCAGATAGTTCCATAAATAAAAAACTTTTTAACTATTATAGTAAATAACAGCTAAAAAGTTTTTATTATTATCAATTATAACGATTTTTAAATATCGAATAAGTTTCACTCATTTTACCAGTTGTATATGATTCTTCTTGTAATTTTAGGGAAAGTTCTTCGTATAATTCACAACAATCCCGTTCAATATTTCTATAAATTGCACGGTAATGAGAATCACCAACTTCCTCATATTCTACAAACAGAGCCTTTACGAAATTTTTTCATCAAATAAATCTTCGTATAATTTTGAAATACAATTAGCTATTTCAATTTCTTTTTGTTGATAAAATAAAGATATAATTGAAATATAATTTGCTTCACCTCTGATAAATTTAATCAAAGAACCTTCTAACCTATTTGAACAATCTTCTGAATATTCTATGCAAAATTTATATTCTTTTTTAAGTTCGTTGTTTTCTATTTTATTTTCTAAAAACAATTCTACCCTTTGTTAAATCATATGGTGACATTTCAACTTCTACTCTATCACCCATGATAATTTTAATACTATTCATTCGAATCTTTCCTGAAATATGACATAAAATAATATGTCCATTATCTAATTCTACACGAAAAGTAGCATTTGGTAATACCTCGATTACCTCACCTGATTGTCTAATTAAGTTTTTTGCCATTTTAAATCTTTTTAAACCCGTACCTTAAAAGGTACGGGTGTTTTTAAGTTTAATAATTAGGAAATTAATCGTTTTTCTAATTCCTCGATACTCAATTCTTGTAATTCGCGATTTTTACGTGCTTCAATAAGTTCAAGAATTTTTTGGTTATGTTCTTTAACCTCTAATTTATGAGCTGCCTCATCTTTTTCTTTCTTCTTATCGATGTAAATGTCTTTTAAAATTTCAAACCGAAGTTGGTTTACCTCATCTACTTTCACAGTTTCATCTAAGAAAGATAACTTGCTACTTGTTTCGGTTTGTGATTCTAATTGTGCATTTACTAATTTAATAATAGAAGCAATCTCATTTAAAGACAATGAGAATAATTGTGATACGGTTAATAAACCTTTTTTTGATTCAAAGCGCAAATCTAATTGTGCTGCTTTTTTGTACATTTCCATTTTTCTAAGTTTTAAAATTTAATTTTTATCATTCTTTTGTGAGTTCCTTGTAATTTAACGATTAGTTCATCTCTATGTGTAGAGTTGAAACCTAATCCACTTAATTGTTTTTCATCACCTTTAACAGCAATAGCATTTCCTAAGTAATCTAAAACTGCTCTATGTGGTAATAATTCACTTTTTAAGTTTTCAGAGTGAAATGTTCTAATCTCATCTTCACATTTTGCATCAGGGATAAAAAACATATAATGTAAGTTCCCTACATTGTTTTCTTTCCAATAATTAGGAGATAAACAAACCAAATTCACTTTATGAAATTTATTAGTTTCTAAATTCCAATGTGTTTCCGTTTTATAAAATCCATCAGTAGGTTCTAAATGATGTTTGATTTCAAAAGTACCATCTTTTTTATAGGTAATTTCTGCAACATTAACATTTTTACCACTTGAAATTGGTTTATTATATTCATAGTTATAGATTTCACCATCTACTTCAATTTCAAATTTAAATCCTTTCGAACCTCTATCTGAATATTGATTCACGAAAAATTTATATGTACCTACTTTAAGTTTTGATGGTTCATTAAAATAGATATTTTCAATACCAATTTTAGTGCCGGGATTTGTATTATCTAAATCCAATTGACCACCTAAACTTGTTTTATTATCACCTCTATCTTTACGATAACCACTATTAAAGCCAATAGATATACCATCGGGTTGAACACACCAAAGGTCTAAGTCTGATTGGTCATTACCGAGTTCATTCCAAATCATTGAGCCTCTTAAAATAGCATCTACTACTCCACCTGCATCTTTAACAGCATCTTTGATAAATGAACGCCCTGCTAAATTTCCTTTATACGTCCATGAAAATTGATTATCCCACTTAAACATAGACTTACTATCTTTATCAACAGCAGTGGTTAACGTTACTAAATTATCTAAATGTTTTTTAGTAAATAAAACCTCAATAGATGTACATGTAGGTAAAATATCTTTCATGAACTTCTCAATACCCACTTCCTCTAACTTATCAAATTCTGATTTTTTATGACGAGTTGGGGGAGCAGTTTTCAATGAATCGAACACAGAAGCATTTTTAAGAACAACATCATTATTGATATGTAAAATTTCTGATACATTAATGTCATTAATAGTTGCTAATCTACGAATTAATGAACCCATGTATCCATTTTCTTCCATATATTTAGCAGTTGCTTGTTTTTGATTCTCTGTAATTGGTGCTTTTGCTTTCATAAAATTAGCAGGGTCGGCACGTTTATTCCAAGCTAAACAAGCAGCATTAAGTTCCATTCCTTGTGCTAATTCATTACATAATGTACCAATTAACTCATTATTGAAACGACTAAATGGATTACTATGTGATTTTACCCAAGCCCAATTATCTTTTTTATCGGATGGAGTATTATCATACTGTTTTTTAAACTCAATGAACTTATGAACTTTTTCAACATAAGGTAAAGAATTTAGTAAAGAACCCTGATTGATTAAATCCCGAACCAATAATAAAGTATCTAAAGGAATTTCATCTAAACCTCTTTTAAATACGTTTTTAGCATCTCGAAATTCTGCCATTACCTGTTCAACCGATTTTCCACTTTTATCTACAAACCGAGTAGGTAAAAAGTTATGAAAATGATTAAACGTATAAATATCTTCGGTATTCACTCTACCATATTTATCAGCTTCTTCTTTGGTATATTTTTTAAGGGTTTTAATATGACCTAACTGATAAACATCTTGTGTTTTATTTATTTTCTGATATGGCAGTGAGTTTAACTCATTAAATGTTTCAAAGAAAATATCTTTTACTTTCGCCTTTGAAATTAAAGATTGGATTTTTTTAATTGAGTTTTCATATCCTGTACCTTCTACTTCACTAAGTACATCGAACATAGATACGATTTCAAAATTATCATTTATTGCAACAATGTTACCATATCTTCGGATATAGTTTTTATCATTGTTACAGTTATGATAACTTGAATTAGGGTCTCTAAAAATGGGATTATCTTTAGCATCAAACCCATTAATATAAGCATCCCAAATATCATCACCACTTACATCTAGTCGGTACAAATTATATTGTACCATGTTTTGAAATTGGTTTTGTAAAACCGTTAGAAATTGTTTAAAATTCATGTTTTTATTTTTTTATAAATTTAGTACCCCGAACAAGACTCGAACTTGTATCAACTGATTAGAAGTCAGTTATTCTATCCCTTGAACTACCGGGGCATATTAAAACAAAAATAAGTAAAATATTTTAATTTACAAAATTTTTGTTTATTTTTTTAATCTTCGTTATCAACTTCAATAATAGTAGAACGCTTTATAGCAAACACAGGTGAAATATCTTTGATGATTTCCGAAATAGGAACTTTTGTTTTTTCCTTGATTTCAACTAATTTATCAATAGTACCTTTTTTGATTGTGTATTTAGTTTCGGTTTTAAAAATAGAGTTTCTATCTTCTTCATCAATATATTTACTTTTTTGAATAAATTGAGCGATTAGATTTTCATATTTTTTTACCAAATCAGGGTTTAAAGTCTTGGTTTCAACCTTTTCAACCACATCTGTACCATATTTATCAGTAAGTGATTTAATAAGAATTGGGTTTTCAATTTTAATGTATCGGTCTGAATACTCAAAATCCACCGTAGCACTTTCATCTTCTTTACGGTTATTAGATTTTAATGTAATACTTTTTGGATTTTCACCAATTTTTTCATAAAGTTGAATCCATTCTTTTAAACCAATCTCATTCAATTCTTTAGTTACATTGGTTAAATCTTTTTGTAGGTTATCTACCTCGTTTGTAAGTTCAAAATGCTCTTTGATTAGTTCAAATGCATCTACTTCTGTGAAAATTTTTTCACTTTTCTTCTTTGCTGCTTTCTTTTTAGTTTGTTTAACTGTCATGTTTATAAATATAATGTGTTTAATTCTAATTCTGAAATTGTAATAACAATCACGCTATCTATTATAATGTGATTTTCATCAACAATTTTAATGCTATGATTTAGTTCAATATATGATTCAATTAGCGAGTTTATAGCTTCTTTAAGTAATTCATCATTATCAAATACTCCTATGATACCATCTGTACCATTTTCTAAATTTGAACGATATACCTTTTTCATGTTTTACTAATTTAATACAAAGGTAATACAAAAAATCTAAACTACCAAATTTATTATAAATTAATTAAATCTTTTGATTTGATATGTTGTTCCACTGCTTACTCTGTTAGCCTATTAAAATTTCGGGGTATTAAACCCTTCAATTTGAAATATTGTTCCACATGCACTTTCATAAAAGTTTGAACATCATAATAATTCCATTTAAAATGTGATTCAAATTTTGACCAAATTTCATCATAATCAATCCAAAATAATAGATTTTCAAAATTGTATTCGAAAATACGGGTATCACCTTTAAACCAAAAAATACTATTAGGATACTTTTCAAAATCTACCACAGGCTTATTAATATCAATACCTTCTATTAATTCCTTGAAAAGTTTTTCCGGTGTATTATTTTTTTAACTTTCAATTTCTTGTATTTGCTCACTGGTTAAAGTGATTTTAATACCATTTACTTCTATATTCATATTTTAATTATTTAAAATGTTCTTATATCTTTATTAAATGAAATCCGACTGTGAAATCAGACATAATGCCCTTTAATTTGAAATGTTCCTCAACCTGCTCAATTATAAAGGATTTAATAACATTGTCGTTATCATTAAAAAATGGATAAAATTTTTTCCAAATTTCATCATAATTAATCAAAAAATAGCTGCTTTTAAAATTATATTCAAACAAACATTTATCACCTTTAAACCAAAAAATGCTATTAGGATACTTTTCAAAATCAATAACAGGCTTATTAATATCAACACCTTCTATTAATTCCTTGAAAAGTTTTTCCGGTGTATTATTTTTTTGACTTTCAATTTCTTGTATTTGCTCACTGGTTAAGGTGATTTGAACACCATTTATTTCCGATTTCATTTTTTAAAAATTTTAGATACAAAAATAATATTAATTTTTTGAAAAACCAAATATTTAGTAAATTATTTTTGATGGTATATTTTCCATTAGTAAGTGTGTCTTTATACCATCTATGTTTAAGAATACTTTAGATGTTTCTTCACATATACTAATTATATTTTCAATCTCTTTTTTACTTTTTTCACTTACATCCTGATTGTAAATATAATAAAGGTTTGCTATTTCATCGGCAGTTTCTAATTTTTTATTACCTATAAAAAACATCCAGTTTGAATTATATTCACCGTTAGATATACTTTCTATTAAATCAGGATTTTTAATAGAGTATATTATCCCAAAAGTGTTTAATAAAGACTGAACATACATAGATGGTGGTGAATATAATCTATTGTTAATAGCTATTTGCTTATTTTCCATTTTATAATTTTGGTAATCGAACCGACAAAAAGCATCTTTCTCAAATTTTATTTTTCTATCTTCTAATTCAAAATAAAAAGGTTCACCTGTACTAAATTCAACTAATTGAAAAAACAAATAAAATAAATCAACAGGTTTCAAGTCTTTAAAGGTGAAATCTCCACTATAACTTGTATATAAAGAAACAATGTTTTCAATAATCATTAGTTTTTTTAAATCATCTACTGCAAAATTGTTATAATATTCTATTATCAAATCATCTAACCTTGTTAATCGAATTACTAAATCATCAGGGTAAAATTTACCTTCGGTGATTAATTCTTTAATATCAACGATTTTTGAGTTTTTAGCGTCAAATAATGACTGAATTATATCTTCTAACATACTATATATAGTTCAAATAAAATAAAAAGTTTTTAATATATAGATTAATGAAAAAACTACACAGTTATAAAATATTCGAGAATTTAAAGTTTGCTAAGAGTGAACTTTCAAATGGTGAGATAAGTCAGAAAGATTTTGATTATCTTTTAAACTTAGATAAGTCAGAAACTAAGAAATACATAGGATGGATGGTTAAACATTTTAAAGGGGTTGAAACAAATTTATTTAGAAATAAATTAGAAGAATTTCAATCACTTAATATGGGTGATATTTATAGGTTCAAAACATTTGATGAATTAGAAAAGGCTGTTGATATTGAGAATAATAAAAAATCAATGTCATTCAAAGAGCAAGCAAAGGATTATGATGTGATTATTGATAATGAAGATATGTTTTTAGTTTCTCCACATTCACATGAGGCTTCGCGTAAATTAGGGTTAAAGTATTTTGCTTTTAGAACTAAAGATGGTGTTAAAGACTGTGCATGGTGTACTACGTATTCTAATAACGCTAATTTTAATGATTATTATTATTATAAAAGTGATACATTTTATTATTTTTTAGATAAAAAGAATAATAATGCTTATGCTTTTCAAGTACATAAAGATGGGAATATAACAACTTATGATGAGTTAGATAAAAAAGTAAAACGAAATATTGCGAAAGATTATAATTTAAAAGAATATTTAAAGCCATATAAATTGGTCGGTAGAAAAGAAAAGTTAGCCAAGGTATATGAAAAAATGTTTAATCAAACAGAAGTATGGGATGGTGATTTAATAATAAAAGAATTGCCAATTACCTCATTAGGTAGAATTAGAATTATTAAAGGACACTTAGATTTGACAAATAATAAAACACTTAAATCATCAGGAAATTTAGAAATAGTTGAGGGTTATTTATTTTTAAATTCATCAAATATTGAAGATTTGGGTAATTTAAAAGAAGTTAAATATGGTTTAAATTTATATAATAATAAAACATTAAAGTCACTTGGTAAATTAGAAAAAATTGTTTGGAATTTCCTCTTAGAAGATTCCGAACTTATTGATTTAGGTGAACTTAAATACGTTGGTGGGAATATATTTCTTTCAAACACTAAACTTGATAACATTGGTAAATTGGAATATGTTGGTGGTGATTGGGTTAATGATTCAAAAAATCTAAAACAACTCTATTTAGACAGAATTGGTAAAAACAACAAATAAATACTATATAATATTAAAAATAAAAATATAAGGTTTGATGCTTTAGTAATGTACGATAAGGTTCGACTTCCTACAAATTCACTTAATATTTTATTGCCATCTGAACCACTCATTGGTAATAGCGAAAGTAAAATAATTATAAAATTAACGACAAAAAGTAAAGGCATATATAATAATGTAGATAATACTATTAATAATAAATTAAAAATTATCCCACCACTATATACTAATAGCCGGATGTTTTTAGATTTGCTATCCAAGTCGTTTCGGTCAGCCCCAACATGCGCCCCAATTATGTTAAATGTTATGTTATGAACTTTAATTCCATTTAATATACACATTAGATAATGACCAAATTCATGTAGTAAAACGGAGATAAAAAAGATAATCCCAAGTTCTATTGTGTTCATATAACATATAAAGACTATTGAAAAGATAAAACCAATACTAATATTTAATTTGGGTTTCATTATATTTATAAATTAAGTTTATGTTTCTATACTTTATGATTTTTTCTTTATAACTATCCGAGTTCAACAAATCAAAAACACATTCATCTAAATAAACTTGCGTGTCAATATCTAAATATTTTACAATCTCATTATTGTTATGTAAAGCATTTAAACTTTTTCTTAACTCATTTACTTTTGTTAAATAGGAATTTGCTAACTTAAAATTACTTGAATAATCATTATTATCTATTTCACTATACAAAGATAGTAAAAAATCATCAGGAATATTTGAATATGTAAAATTTAACAACTTTTTGGCGGCAAAATAGCTTCGTATTCCGTGCTTTAATTGTTTATGATGTTGATAACTATTTAAATCCCTCTTCGCAAAACCTAAATATGCTTTAATAATGTTATAGGTTCTAAACTTATCCTTAACTTCATAAAAAAAAGAAATAGGTGAATTTAAAATTGATTCACTATGAATAAGTTCAAAGTTTATAGTTGCATCACCATTTAACAAATTCCGAATGAATGATTGAATATTTGTTAAAATATAATCACATCCGTTTTCTTTTATCTGAAATTGATGGTGAGTATTTGTAAATGAATTAATCTCATTTAAAGACGGTACATAAATACATAAATAATCCTTGTCAGATGATTCTGTATTTGTACCATATAAATGTGAACCAACTAAAAATTCACATAATATTGAATTTTTATAACTTGTAATTAATTCATTATCAGATAAATGTATATTCATTATCGTAATAGTTCTTTATTTACAGGTAAGTTAATCAAATCTTTAGGAATGGCTACATTATCTGAGTTACAAATTAAGAAGCCTTTATCTGTTCGATGAATCCGAATATATTTTAAATTCCAATGCTTAACCCTTGAATCATTTGATTCTAAGGTTAAATATCGCCAATCCCTTTCACCTCCACTTTCTGTATATAATCGCTGAATAATTTCTTTTAATTCATCTTCATTATACCAAAACCTATTATATTTTGATAATGTATGTATATCTTTATGTTCGGTTTGGTCATATCTATAACCCACACAGAAATCTCTTGTATCAATATTGAACTTATTGAATTTTGGTGAATTCCAATCAATTTCAGTAAAAGGAATCCAAGTAGAATTTTCGGTCATATTTTTATATTTTATAGTTGTTTAATAAGGTTCATCCTGACATAATTACTATGAACAATACAAAGATAGACATAATTAATCGAAATTACAAATTTTTAATTGAAATTCTTTTTCAGTTAGTTTTTGTTTAATTCTATTTATCGAAACTTCAAAGTATTCTATATTGTTTTCAATACCTATGAAATTTCTATTTGTATTTATACAAGCAACACCTGTTGTACAACTACCCATAGTATTGTCTAAAACAACATCATTTTCATCGGTGTAGGTTTTAATTAAATATTCCAACAAATCAACAGGTTTCTCTGAACTATGTAATCTACTGTAATTATCAACACATTTAAATTCCAAAATATTGGTTGGAAACCTTGTTGTCTTACCACCCTGATAATCTCTCGTATTTGTTCCATGATAGGCTTTACCATTACTACTTCCTTTTGCACTATTTGTAGGGATATGTCCATCTGTAATTTGCGGATAGTATTTACCTTTTTTGAATATACATATTTCTTCAATCTTTCTAATAGGCATTCTTTTAGCATGAAAAAAATTTGTTCCTTGATTTTTCAACCAATACCAACAGTATCTAAAATCCTTTTCATTACTATCTATCAATTTAGTTGTAAATGGTTGTGAAGCAAATAACGCAATAGTACCATTTTTTCTTATTATTCGATTATATTGCTCCCACAATTGCTTCATATCAATGATTGAATCCCATTTAGGGGCTGTTAAACCATAAGGTAAATCACAACAAATAAAATCAATACTTTTATCGGGTATCAATTTCATTTGTTCAATGGTATCTCCAAATCTTAAATCAACTATCATATGAACTACACATTATCTAAAGACTAATGTGTTTCAGGTTTCATAGACTCGTC
>ERZ869929.207-NODE-207-length-38421-cov-12.115806_pt1 | contig 38421 bp, 64 predicted proteins | sample MGYA00579312_ERZ869929 | MGnify/ENA primary metagenome ERZ869929 (study PRJEB32216, sample SAMN09231818) | wastewater metagenome | place: USA: Maryland | collected 2016-08-09 | study: EMG produced TPA metagenomics assembly of the PRJNA472060 data set (Reclaimed... | reverse complement strand
AATCTCCCGAATATCCTCACGGCGAATGCGCGTGATCTCGATGTCCGCGACCTTGCGCAACCCGCGAACGCCGCGCGCAGGCATGACAGCGTAGCGCCCTGTTGCTATATTCAGCGGCGTGTATGTGGCATAGACAAGGCGGTCATTGTTGTCGTAGACGTGCCAGAACGGCCAATCGTAGAACTCCTCGACTAACCGCTGCCCCGGTTTCACGATCCGCCGCGTCTGTGTCTTTTCGCCCGCGATGACCTTCTCCCAAGTGTGCTGAAAGATCATGTTTGCCATCTACGCCGCCTCCGCTTTCAACGCGCTCACGTCCGCGCCGACCGACTGCGCGATCACGACGCCATCGCGCTTGCGCACAAGTGCGAACGGATACTTAGACCAGCGCATGTGACGATACTGCTCATCACAATACTGTGTCCACATATCGCGCACCCACTCGCCATCAATGAACTCGTACAAGTCTGCATTCCACATGGTAATAGCCATCTATGCCGCCTCCTGTAACCCTGCTAACTCGTCACCGTTCGCCCACGCCGTCCACCACGCGATCTCGTCCGCGTCGAGTTCGCGCTCATCGCGGACGGTGAACCCGTTCGACGCGGGGATATGCTCACTGCTGCCCTTCTTGCGCTTCCATGTGTTATCGACGCGCACGACTTCCCACAACACCATGCGCCACGTATAGAACTTCGGATCGATGCTCGTCGCGTTCGGCGGGTCAACGCGCGCGAACTGCGTGCCCACTGGCAGCGCCGCATCCGGCGGATACGGGATGCCGCTGTCGAGACGTAAGCGCGGGAACGTGCGCGGCATCAGTCGCCTCCGCCTAACTTGTCCAGCACAATCGAGTAGATGAACACGCCCGCGACCACAACGCCTACTACGGCGATTGCTACTCGCCCGACAATGGTTGCTTGCTCTGGATTTGCAAACATCCAAAGCACCGAGCTAACAGTGACCGCCAGTATCCCCACCGTAATCACGAGTGCCTTTACGCGGATAGCCATCGGCTACGCGCCTTCCCGCGAGCGCGGTGACGCGGCGGCGGGGGCTGCGAATAGCTCGCCCTGCCCGGTTGCGCGGATCGCCGCCCGCTTCTTCTCGATACGCGTGCCGCGTGCGTTCGCGACGTGGAACTTGGCATCGTGGGTCAGGTGACATTTCTGACAGAGGGCGGCAAGGTTGTCGTCTGCGTTGTTCGCGGTATCGTGATCGATGTGCGCGACCGTCAACACGATTTTGATGATCTTCGGGAAGTCCTCGCCAAACAGGTGAATGCCACAACCCGAATTCATGCAATGGATGCTGTCTTCGTCATGCCATTCACCGAACCGATCCCGCGCTCCGACGGCGTAGTTAGCGACGCCGCACCACTTGCAGCGCTGACCGTCGCGTTCGCGGATACGCTTGCTGATCGCCTTCCAATCGGGCGGGTATTTCGACTTGTCTTTGATGGGCATTAGATGTCCAACTCCAATCCGTAGTTGTCTTTTAGGCCGCGCAGCCACATCACGAGCTTGAACTCGTCATGAACCTTCGATATGCGCTCTTTCACTGCGTCGCGCCCGTTCTCGGCAAGGCGAAACCATTCACCATTTACCCGTGACCCTGTGCAGTCAAAAGCATCATGGATCGCTCGCTCGATGCGATACACGCGGGACGGGGCGCACGGGATGACGTGAACGATTTCACCGCCGAACTCGCGTTCACGCCGCAACGGATCAATCGATACGCCGATTTTGTATATGCCCTGTTGCATAGGATGACGTGCAAAATAGATGTACGATTTTTCACCGTACTGATCCATGAGTTCACGACCTAACGACAGCGCCATGAAGCCGGGAACCTTATCGCCGTTCTCGAAATGAACAACCAATCCCTGCGACGTGCGAATTACTCGATATGTCTCATTCATCATCATCTCCTACGCCTTGACGCTGGCGTTGCATAAACCCGCGAGCAAAGTTTTTGGCGAACGCGCTGACCGTTTCCCCGTCGTCATCGTCTTCGATGGTATCGCGCGACCGTCCGCCGCTTTTCTTCAAATGGCGAATGATTTCGTCCGCGAATGTTTCAAGTAGTCGCTGTACGTCCTCTAGCGTGATACCGCTGGACTGCGGCATCTGCTCCAACAGTTCGCGGATCTCGTCAACCGTAGCGGGCTTCTGGTGCGGGTATTCGTCTTTCTGGAACACAACGGGATCGATGCCCTGATAGCGCAAAATGGCGTCTGTCACCAAGTCCTTGAAGCTAACCTTTTTCGGTCTCTGCTTTTCGTAGTAGTCGATGATGTCAAGCACTTGCGCGTCTACATCCCGGTCGCGACGAAAACGCGCACTCTTGAACACGTACTTGTCATCTTCATTAGTCATTACAGTTCTCCGATGCGCCGTAGCATTGCAACCAACTTAGCGCCGCCAAACACGTTCGCATACTTCATCAGCGGTCGATTAGGCTCTGCGAGTAGAAACTCAGCACGCGGGAGCGCATCAACGAGACGGTCATAGATGAGCGCCGCGCCGCCGCCCGTGAGCAGCATTGCCTCATAGTTCGCGATACCGCCCGCCGCGTTAATCACCTGCACAACATCATTGACGAACGCGTTAAGCGCCGCGTCTGATTCGTGGTGGCAATCGATGACAACCTTACCGAACTTGAACTCACCAGTGAGCAATGACGTTTCAATCTTCTTTGCGTCAATGTCGCCTGTGTCCTGAAACATGGTTGAGTTATTCCGGCGGAGTTCTGTCTCGAACTGCTCGAACACGTCGAGAACACCCGTGCGCGTTGACTTCAGGCTGATCGGATCGATTTCCCCGCCCGCGTCAATCGCCGCCACGTCAACGGTGTAACCGCCCGCGTCAATAACGAGCGTGGTCAGCGTCAACAGCGGATTACGCTTCTTGTCCTGCCCCTGCTCCGTGAACACGAAATGAGAATAACCGCCGAGCGGTTCGTCAAACGTGAACACGTCCTGCACATCGAACTCGGTTTCACCGTGTACCGATTCAACGCGCCATGTCTTCTTAGCAGCGCGGACGAGTGCTGGCGCATAAGGAATGTCAACGGGCGGATGCGAGGCGATCAGATTAATCTTGCGCATTGACCGCTTAAAGCCTTCTGCCAGCGCATAGCACATGCCAACGCCGTAGTAGGTATCACGGTAACGGGATGCGCCCTTCGGACGCTCTTGGATGATGTAGCGGCGGGCGGCGTCACCAACCGCGAACGGCGTACCGTTCACGCGGATGAAACCGGGTGCGGGTTTACCGCGTCCGATCATGGCGTCCCATTGAGCCTCGGTAAGCTGGACAATGGCGTGACGCGCATCACCAGACGCGTTTTGACGCGGTTCAAACCACTTGATTCGAGCGTTCCCGAAATCGAGAACAAAGTCTGCCATTTGCATTCCTTTCAATTGTAAACTAGCGTTGTAAACAGTTTACACTAGTATACAATTGCCCGCTGATTAATGCAACAAGTGTTCGGTTACAGTTTCCAAACATCCGTTCGCCCGCCAACCCCCGCCCGCGTAACCGAGCGCCGCCGCGTTCACGCGTTGCCGCTTTCGTCTGCTCATGCCGCCTAGTTCCACTTCGCCGCGTCCAGTGGCGGCAATTCCGTATAGTTTTTCTTGGTGTATCCGAGAATAAATCCGTCCATGCCCGCAAACGCGCCGCTTTCCTTGACGCTACGCTTCACCCAAATCACATAATCCCTCATAGGCGGATCGCATTCAGCGCGAAACAAAATCACCAATCCGAACCGCTCGTGCCAGAATGCCTCAATGGGCGTCATACTGATAACGTTCACGTCCCCACCGCCTTTCTGAAATCGTAGACCTTGCCGTTCCCGGCGTCGTCCGACACCGGGCGTTCACCCGCTTGCGCCGGGCGCGGGCAGCGCGTGAACAACAGCGCCGCCAGCCCCGTGATAACTGCACCGAGCACGAACCCGGTTGAGAACTGATTGAATCCCATTAGATAGCCTCTTTCAATCTGCGTTCGGCGTAAGCCTTGATCGCGGCGAACGCGGCTTCTTTCGTGCCCGTGTACGCGGTGATCGTCTTCACGTCAAGCGCCTCTAAGACCTGAAACTTGCTCATGCTGAATGAGGCGTTCGCCTTATCGAAAATGGCGTCGGTGAACTTCTTATCCTTGACCCATTCCGGCGTCGCATTCGGCGGGAACGCGGCATCGAAAGCGTCGCCGCTCGTCTGCGGCGGGAACGGGGTGACGTTGGGCGCGATGCCGTGCCAGCGCACGAACTCTTTGCGTTCCTTACCCTTGTCGGTCACGCCGTCAACCTTGTAGACCACCTTCGCGGGGCGGGGTAGGTCAACGATCATGTCTTCAGTGTTCGGATCGCGGCGGGCGGCGGCGGCAACACCCTTGTGCAGCGGGAGCTTATCGAAGTCCATGCCCGTCGCCAGCGTGAATGCCTCGAAATCGGCGGGGCTGTCCATGTAGTGTGAGTATTGCAGGTATTGACCGTTCTCCGCCCACATATCGAGAACGCGCTTCTGCTTACTGTCGCGTCCGACGAATTCGCGGCGGCAGACCGACGTGATTTCTTCCGTCCGCTCGCCCGCTTCCAAGCCCGGCGCGTTCGGCGTGTACCCCGCTGCCGCGAGTTCCGCGATCCGCGTGTTCGCGCTGCCGACGGGATCGGCGGCGTCGAGCACGAAGCTAAAGTAGACCTTCCACCCGTCGCCGCGATACGCGGTCACGGATGCCGTATGATTACCCGCGAACAGGTTGCCGTTATCGGTCATGGTTACGCCTCCGCTTTCTCGGTAAGGACTTCCGTCTCGTAGATACGAAAATGGTTCGTCCACGACGCCAAACGGTTCTCATCAGGCTGTGTGTCCATTTGCCAGAAGTGATCACCACTCAACGCTTCACCCTCCCACCAATCCGAGATAAGCGCGTGGTCTTCAGTAACAGTAACCTCTTGAGCCTTCCGCTTCGCCGCTTCAAGCGTGCTGAATACGCCACCGTAAACGAACCATTCCCTCTTAGGATCGTGCGTTAGCACATAAACCTTCATGGTTACGCCGCCTCCTTATCGATAAACCCGTACTCGGCTGTTTCCGTCACCGTCGCGTCATCATCGATCACTGTGAACTCGGTCACACGCGGCGGCATCGTAAACACCCAATCGTCGCCGTCACTGCCCTCGGCTTCGTAGCCGACCGCATACGCGTACTCGCGCCCGACGCTGCCGAGCACGTCAACGGTGATCCCGGTCGCGCCTAGTTGACGGAGCGCGTTCGTTACTGTTTCCAATTCGTCTAGTCCAACCGCTCGTAATGTGCTCATCATGCCGCCTTTCTAAGTTTCGTCTTGAACAATTCACCCTGTACAATCCACGTCGGCGGGTCAACGGTTGGCACGAACACGCGCCGATCCGCGTCCCACACAATCTCAGCGTCAAACGTTTCCGGTTTCGGCGCTTGCATGACTTCGCGAACACGTTCACGTAGGTCTTCGCGGGTCATGTCCATCGCCTCGGCTTCCTCTAGCAGCGCGAACGCCTGATCGTTGGGCAGGGCGCGAACTGCTTCATAGTGCGACCCGCTCACATTCCAGTTCCGATCATGGATAGGGAAGCGGCGGCAAATGCTCATCCGGTTAATCATCCCGCGATGTGACAGACGCTTGCCGTCCAACACGGCGGCGTAGTCTTCACCGTATGCGCCGCTTTCCTCAGCGTAGACAAGCAGATCACCTACGCCCCAAAACGCCTTTTCTTTGTCGTCGAGCAGAGTGGTGAACGCCTCACACCAATCTTCAAAATCAGGCTTCCCCTTGATCTCGACACCGTAGCGACCGACCGCTAACGCTTGCGTGACTTCGCTCATTCCGCCGCCTCCGTCTGCGCGTCCGCGATGTCATCCGCTGCCAGCGCCGCCCACGCTTCCAATACGTCGTCGCATTGCCCGCTGCGAACGCACGCCGCGTACACGAGTACCGTGCACACGATACCGAGTGCTAACGCCAGCGCGATCCATCCCATCATTCGCTCTCCTTAATCAAAAACTCAGTCGGCATCCATTCCACGCTGACACCCCACACCGGAGCGCTTACCCCGTACGCCGTCGCGCCGTCCGCTGACACGCGACCGACCGTCACCACGTCCTCAGTCGTAAACGGGTTCGACCCCGCGCTCTGGTCACACGGCAGCGCCGCTAACCACGCTTCGTAGGCCGCGATGTCAACGCGGTAGCGCATGGTTACGCGACCTCGGAGGTCAGCGCGGCAAGCAGGGCACGGGCGGCGGCTTCCTGCGGGGTCGCGCCGTGCGCTGTATAGCGTTCCGTGTTGAGAATGCCGTGCGTCATATCGACAATCGTCCACCAGTACAGTTGTTCCCCAAAGCGCTGGCGTCCGCTCTCGAAGCAGAGATCGCGCTCGGCGCAAACGGCGATGACCGCGTTCGCGTCGGTGTGATACCACGGCGCACTTTCCCATGCGCTCTCTGAGCCTGCATAAAAGTTGTCGTCAACGGGTAGTCCGTCCTCGTCAACGAGCCAATACATGGGCGCAAGGGCATGGTTATTATCGACATAGTACCCAAGCGCCTCCGCGATCTTGCGGTCAACCTCTTCTCTCATCTCGTCAATGTTGTCGTTCACGCTGCCTCCGTGCTCTCGTTAACGCCGTTCGCCGTAACCGACGGTCGCGCGGGGTGCTGCGCTTGCCACTCCGAGTACGCCTTTTCGACGCGCTCGGCATGTTCCAGTTGGGCAAGCTTCAATTGAGGGTTACGCGACCACTTAGGACGGTGCGGAACTTGCCGCGCCAACAGTTCGACATGGGGCGGGATTTCATTCAACCGAGCGAACGCGCCGTCGCGGTTACGGATTACGTCGTTCGCAAAGACGGCGGCGATAACGGGGGACTCGTAGAAACCAAAATTTTTCACCTTGCCTACTTCAATCGCAAGTGATACCTGCCAGCACTGATTGTGTTTGTGCCATGAAACGCCCCTAAAAAGAGAGTGAGAATTCAAATCGCGTCGCTTATTACGAACGTTTTCAACCTGAGTGCAAACACGCAGGTTCTCACGGCGATTATCAAGGGCATTTCCGTTAATATGATCAACCACTAAGCCGGATCGGTTTAGCCCCATACGGTCAACAATTGCCTGATGCATCGCCATATACGGGCTTTTGCGTTGAGGTCTTCCAGTAACAGCGTACTGATTTCCGTCCTTGCCGTTAACTCGCCATCGCCGCTGTAGCACCCACTCGTAATCCTCATCGGATACGATAGCCGACTTGCCTTTCGTCAGTAGGATTTCTTTCGCCATGCTACCCCCCCAGAAGAATTTCGGAAAATTTCACGCCAGCGAAATGTTAATTCGTTTACACTGATGTCAATGCGTGTAAGCGTGTTTCTTTCGCTACAATCCATATCATACCGGATAATCTCCGGACTGTCAATAACAGTCATTGACAGTAATGGAAGTCTGTAGTACACTGTAGAAAGGTTGGAAGCGAAGGGATGCCCGAAAAAATGGACAAGCGACTTCCGGTAACGGAAAAGACGCACGAACGAGTAACTCAACTGAAGTCGATGCTCAACATGACGTATGACGATGTCATCAACATGATGATCGACATCATTCAGCAGGGCGAAACTCTTGAGAATGCAGGGGCGCGATACGGTCTGGCGTGGCGCTCCAAGAAACGCATTACGAAGCCAGAGGTTATCGAGGACTAGCGGCACCAGCAGCGCAAACTTGCCCCGTTGGGAGACTGGCGGGGCAGGGGAAGCATCGCTCGTTAACAACCGAAATTCGCCACGTAGCACGGGTTTGACCTTTTGTCAAGTTCCTAGTAGTATCATAGCATAGAACGCATGTGCATGTCTACTAGGGAAAGCTTCCCGTAGTTGTTAGTGGAAAAAACTGGCCGATTGACTGAGGGAAAACTAGCCGAATGTATCGATTTTATATCCGTTGTGGAACAGAAATTTCACAAACATGACACGATATTCACGTTAAACTTTAACTACTAACTCCGCTGACAGTCATCGCCGCCGCCGCCGCTAACAGAAACCTATACGCAGTTCACGACGTGCACGAAAACGCGTTGACAGAACGCGAGGCAGCGGTAGTCTACTTATAGGAAATTTGTTCGATAGCCGAGAGGCAACTAATTAGCTTTTGTAAGGAGTTGGAGTTATGCACGACCCGTATGATTTGTTTGACCGTCGCGAACGCCAGCGGGAGGGGATAGACAACCCCGATCTGTGGTCGTATCGCTTGCGCAAGTTGTCCCGGTTGGAGATGTTTGACCGTTGGGCAGACGAAGCGTGCGACAACACGATCTCGTTTACGCACGCGGTCGCGCCGAAACACGATCTCGACGGATACGACGCCATTCGCAAACTGGCACAGCGTATCCAGAAACCGGACGCGGCGTGATGCGTACCGTACCGAGCTATGCGCGGCACATGGTCAGCGAACCCTCGTTGACGCTGTTGCCGCCGCCACCGAAACCGCCCACGCCGCCGAGCACGCCGTTAGCGCGGCGTCGGAGACCGCAACCGCAGCAACAGCCTTCGCGCTGGCAGTTGTGGAGCCGGATCGCCGTTCGTGACGCTGAGAAGTTCGGCGGCGTGGCAACGACTGTCACGGTTGAGCAGGTGATCGCGCAGACGCCGAACCGCCGCTCGCTGTGCAACTTTGCGCCGACATACCTGTATGTTGTGCGTTATCGGGATGGGTCAATTCTGATCGTGAATGAGGATGCGCTCTCCGCAATGGCGGGGCAGGCGCTAAAGCAAAACGCTCGTGCTGTTGGAAGCAACACGAGCGTCTCGACGGATACCCGCGCGGCAACGGACACGAAACCAACCGCCGCGTAGGTTCATGCAGGTACAGCACGCCCGCTAGCTAGGCGAGCGCAAACGGCGGGGACGCCGATCACGCGTTCCCGTCAACGAACTTTTCATCCAACTTCTGTATGAGAGGAGTAGGGCTACTAAGCCCGTTACCGCTATGTTACACGAATCTGTAGAAACCTACAATTCCAATTCTCAAACCCTGAACTATATCCCTAACGATATTTCAACCGCCGACTTCGAGACCGCCGTCAACGGCTACCTGAACATGTTAGCGGCGATGTCGGGCGAACTCGGCATCGATGCCGTCGGCGCTGCCGATTACCGCTTCCACGTCGTCACGTCGTCGGGCAGCGAAAACGAGCGCGCGGCACTCCGTGAAGCAATCAAGCGCGATTTCAGCGCACGGGCAGCGCGGACGCGCGGAAACGGGGCAGCGTGATGAAAGCACTGACGCTCAAGCCGGATTATGCAGCATACATTCTGCACGGTCTGAAACAATTCGAGACGCGCCCCAAGTCTGTGAGTACAAAGTTTCGCGGCGACCTCGTAATTCACGCGGGGGTATCGTGGGCAACAGCAGATCACCGTCGATGGTTGCGGTTAATCGGCAAGTTTCCAGAAATGAAACGCGCATTCCCCACTAACCGACAGGGATACATTGCCGAACCGCGACAGGGCGCAGGTCTCTGTATTGTCACCGTCGTTGACATCGTACCCGTAACCGACGTTTTCGACGTGCTGACACCGCTTGAAATCGCAGTCGGTGACTACAGCGATAACCCCAAGAATCCGCGCTATGCGTGGAAACTCGAAAACGTGCGCCCGTTCCCGACGCCGATTGCTCGTAAAGGCCAATTGGGGCTATGGAATTGGGGAGAGGTGGCATAGTCATGGCGAAGATTTCACCGATTTATCACTGCAAATATTGTGGTGAAACAAAACCCGCTTCATCGTTTTATCGTGGGAATAAGTCTAAGTGCCGAGAATGCTTGAAGCTTGACTATTTGGAAAGAAAAAAGCTTCCGGCTAAACCGCGCAATAAGAAGTTGCCTAAACCGAAACCCGCCCAAACAGCGGAACAATCTTCAAAGCGTATTGAACAAAGTGGGTGGGTGTATTTTATCCAATCTGTCGATGGGACTGGATTAATAAAGATTGGGCACACTACCACTTCTATTACCAGACGCCTAAGCAGTATTCAGGGGCAATGCCCTGTGATTTTGAAGGTGATTGGAAGTTTTCAAGGAACTCTGTTAGACGAACGCGCCACACAGCAAAGGTTTGACTTTTGCAGAAATCACCACGAATGGTTCTATCCCGATCCCGAACTGCTTGAGTTTATCGCTGAACTGACCAAATTGAAAAAGGCAGCGTAGCCATGACGCAAAACACCCTATTTAACCCCCATGAAACCGTTCCCATTTCAACGCTACCCGATGACGTGGTATCAGCGTCCACAACCGCGCCCGACGTTACTGCGTGGCCGTCGGATGCGCCGCGCACGCCGTTCACGGTGGGCGGCGTGTACACGTTCGCGGATGTCTACGGACGCCAGCGGACAGCGCTCGTGTACACCGAACAGCAGGCGCGGGTTGACGGCTCGTGGTGGCACGTTAGCGAGCTGCCCGCCGATGCCGTCGCCGTCGGCACGTTTACGCCCGATACCGCGCTGATCGCGGATGCGCGGCGGTTTGTCCGCGAAGTTATCAACTCGGAGCAGTGGTCATGAACGATCTGCTAAAAGAACTGTCGGAAATTCGGGCGCGGATTGCCGAGTACCACCGCGCCGATACGGAGTGGGATTACACGCCGACGGGTTCCGCGCGTGAAAACGAGATCGCGGCGTTCATGGAAAAAGTGCATGAGCTGTTCCCGTTCGACATTGACACACTCCTCAACATCGTTGACGCGCTGCTAGCCGAGAACGCCCGCTTGCGCCGTCACCAGATCGCGCCGTCGGATACCGTCAACGCGGCACACGGGGAGTAATGACATGAGCCTTGAAGAACTACGCGAAATGCTGCAAGACGATTCGATCACCCGCGATCCCGAAAAGATGCGCCGCCTGATGGCACACGTTTCGCGGATTGTCGCGCAGTTGGAGGCGGACAACGCCGCGCTAGAGGATCGGTTAGCCGAATACGACACGCCGCCGACCGTGAGCGTGCGCCCGTCGTGGGCGGTTCGCTTCGGTCACACCGAGAACGGGAGCGCTGCATGATTCGCCTGACACTTCCGTATCCACCGAGCGTCAACCGCATGTACCGCAATCAGCGCGGCATCACCGTCAAGTCTGCTGAGGCGAAAGCCTATGCATGGCAGGTCACAAGCGCGGCGAACGAACAAGGCGCAACCTGTTTCGACGGCAATGTGACCGTGAGTATCCGCGTCTACCGTCCGCGCAAGTCGGGCGATCTGGACAACCGGGCGAAGTGCGTCCTCGATTGTTTGCAAGGGGTTGCGTACTCGAACGATTCACAGATTGTCGAACTGCACATGTACCGCTACGACGACAAGAAGAACCCGCGCGTTGAGGTGGAGGTCAAAGCCGCATGAAGATGGACATGGAAGCTGCCGAACGTATCCGCCGCAATGCGCGGGCGCTAGCGCGTGATCTCGATTACTACGCTGACAAGGGCAGCGAGAACGCGATCAACCTACTGAAACATCTTGAACATCTCGGCGAGGAAATCGACAACGTGATCGAAACATTTGGAGAAACCCAAGAGGAGATGGACTTCTGATGCGGACTTTCTACGGCAAGTTGAACGATGCATTTTACGCAGACTGGAAAGCGCGTAATGGGTTAGCGGGTGACGACGCGTGGAAACTTGACCTCAAACCGGGGCAGGTGGTGGTTGCTGCTAACGACATCGAACTATTTGAGGGATCGCGGTCACGCGTTCGCTATGGTCGCGTTGGCGTTGTAGATCGCGCGACGAACAACGCGAAAAAGTGGGCGGTATGGTTTCGCGGCAAAAAGTACGAATGGACTGCCACCTACAAACCGAACGCGCGTTACGAAGACCTCGAAGACGGGACGTTCTATTGGTTCGACACCGAGATTGTCACCCTTGAGGAGTGGAACGCAGTACACGGCATCGAAGCGCCGATCAATAACCCTGAAATGTACGAACGCCAATTGATTGGGGATGACGCCGATGTCTAACGCACAATCGAACCGCTGCAAGCGCTGTAAGAAGTTTCACGGCGGACGCGGCGAAATCTGCGCCGACTGCCAGCGCGAAACCCGCGACCATATCGCCCACGTCGGCAACATGGTCACGCCGAAACCGACGGTTGCCGACGTGCGCCGGATGCCGCCAGCGAACATCCGCGACGGGAAGGGGTGAGCGATGCTGAAAGAACGCAAGTTCATTGCCTACACCTGCAAGTGTGCGGTCTGCGGACGCGCGAACAATCGCGGGCTGTACTGTTCGCGGGCGTGTGAACTCGAACAACAGCGCCGTTCGTATGGATCGGGCAAGTACACCATCAAGCAACTCCTCATCATGGAGCGCGGGTGGATCAGGCGGGAGGGGCGGTAATGGCGCACGGGTCACGGTATCCGAAAGCAACCAAGTGTCTCGACTGCGGATCGCCCAACCTAGCGACGTGTATGGATCGGGGGCGTGTTCGCACGCTCCCCCGCTGCGCAGAACACCACAAAGAGTACCAGCATAAGCAGTACGAACTACGCAAGGCGAAGCTAGGCAATAAGCAGGGGGCGCGGCGCAATTCAGGTTACACGCCGCGTGGTCGTACCGTGGACGTGCCGCCGGGGATGGTTCGCGCGGTCATCCGTTCCAACTTCGGCAAGGTCATCATCTACGACGGCGGAGAGCGCAAAGAAGTGATGTACCGAACGTTGAAACGTCTGAACACGCCGAAGAAGCTGATAGAGGCGTTCGTCGGCATGGGGTATCACATCACGAAGAAAACGCACGTCGAGACAGTCTTGGAGAAGCGGGTCGCATGAAACGGATCTACGCTGACACGTTCGCAGCGATCCGCGCTTACATCGTTCGCAACGGCTACGCGCCGACGGTAGACGAGATCGCGGATACCCTCGGTATCGGCTACAACACGGCGCGTAAGCGGGTGTTGCACCTTATCCGTGACGGGTATCTGCAACAGAAACCGTATGTATGGCGTGGGTTGAGGATACCCGAAAACGTCCGCTATAAGAACGGCAAGGTGTTCAAGTACACGCCGCATGAATCGACCGCGCGGTACTGTGTCGAGTGTGGGAAACCGACCTCGCGGGGGATGTACTACTGTTCAGACCAGTGTCGATTAGCACCACCAAAAACAAGGAGCAAGACAGCCTAATGGCACGACTTTACGATGATGTCATGGCGCACAAGCGCCTCGATAAACTCCAACGCGACTACCTACGTAAGTGTACCGTCATCAGCGCGGACAACGTAGCCCGTTACCTCGAAGACAGCGGTCACGCGTGGGCGGGCAGCATGTTCACGCTCCCGAATATCGCGCCGCCGCTCAAAGACATGTTCATTGAATTCAAGATGCCCGCGCCGCTGCACGCGATTGGCTGGTACTTCCAAGCGTTCGACGTGCGCGACGGCGACCTCCCGGCAACGGGTATCAACGCAACCGAATACGAGGGCGCGCGCTGGATGCTGCGCGGGTTCGAGTATCTCGGCAACGACACCAGTCAACCGCACATGTGGGCGCAAATCTTCGTCAATCCCGACGGCACGATGCTGCGCACGAAACACGACGTGTTCATGCTCCCGACGCGCGGCGGCATGTTCGAGTATTGGCTCACGAATCCGGAGGAAGCGCCGGAGAACGCGTTCGCGCCGCATCTGTTCTTTCTCACGATTGCGCTGTGGACGATCACCTTCATGCACACGAAGAACGTCATTCAGGAAGAAGTACCGCCAATTGTCAAGTTGAGCAAGAAGCACGAGGCACGCTACGGCGAACCGCTGGTGACGTACCGCGTCATCAAGATCAAGCCGATGGGCGGTAAGCGCGCCGCTGGGGAGGATCAGGGCGGGAGTCATCGCGCAATCTCTGCGCACATTCGGCGCGGTCACTTCAAGACGTACACCGAAGATAAGCCGCTGTTGGGCAGGGCGACCGGGACATTCTGGTGGGAACAGACGCTTGCGGGCAGCGAGAAGCAGGGCAAGGTTACGCACGGTTACGAGATTGGAGAAGTGACAGCATGAGCGAAAAACACCCCTACGTCGAAAATGGTATCCCCGGCGGCGTCCGCTGTCATGGATGCGGGAAGATCAATACCTGCGTGTTTCACGAGGGCTATTGGATGGAGACGCAGCACAATGGCGAGCGGGAGTGGCACGAATCGATCAAGTGTGAGGAATGCGGCACGGTACGCGAGATCGTCTGGTGGACACATGACAGCAAGGTAACGCCCGCGTGAACACGGTGACGCCGCTGCTCCAGCGCTACCTCCTCGACCACCTGCTCATGAACCGGGTGACGTGTATTCCCGCGCTCGATTTGCTGGCGCTGTTACCGGATGCCAGCGTGGATGCCGTGATTACCGATTTGCCCTACGGAACGACGGCCTGTGCTTGGGACGAGGTGATCCCGTTCGCGCCGATGTGGGCGGGCGTTCGCCGCGTGCTGAAACCGCGCGGCGTCTTCGTGACGACCGCCAGCCAACCGTTTACGTCTGCGCTCGTGATGAGTAACCCGTCGTGGTTTCGCTGTGAGTGGATATGGCGTAAGCCTCAAGGCACGGGGTATCTGAACGCCAACCGACAGCCCATGAAGAACCATGAGAGCGTGATTGTGTTCTCGGAAGGCGAACACGACTATCACCCACAGATGCGTAAGGGCAAGCCCTACCGCGCCACGAGTGGCGCGGTAGGGGATTTTGTGCGCGATAAGACGGTCGGCGGTTATCTGACGCTGAATGACGGTAGTCGCTACCCGTTGTCTGTGGTCGATTTCGACAGTGAAACCGGGCTACATGGCACACAGAAGCCCGTTCCCCTCTACCGCTACCTCGTGCGCACGTACACGCAACCGGGCGACCTCGTGCTCGATTTCTGCTGTGGCAGCGCGACCACGGGGATCGCGTGTCGTGAGGAGGGGCGGCGCTTTGTGCTAGGGGAGAAGGATACCGAGATCGCGGCAACGGCGCAGGCGCGATTGGATGCGCCGTATACCGTCAACATGTGGGCGGGTGTCGCGTGACCGCCGCAAACGAAAGCCGCCCACGTTTTCGCGTGGGCGGCGCGGGAACGCGGCGACGGCGGCTACGAGGCGCGGCGATTGCCACCGCGCTTCGAGGAAACGTCGCGACTAATGGGCTTCTGTTTGTGCTTGACCATGTATTCGATAACGGCATCGCGCACAAATTCCGAAGCTGTGGCCTTACCGAGAGCATCAGCAGCAGCCTTAATCGCTTCTCGGTCATCAAAGGTCAGGTAGATCGGCAAAGATACGGTTTTATCGGACATTCACGACACCTATTGACACCATACACCATTGTTTGGTAGAATACAAACAATATCGTTTGATACACGTGTTCTACGGTCAAGCGTACCACTTGACTACAGCATAGCATAAACCGCTTCAGCGGTCAACAGTGTCAGACATTGATTTAAGAGGCGTATTACATGGCGCTACCTATACCGTACCAAGTTCAGCCAAACACCATTTACGCATGGGACGCGAACACGTTGACCGCGACCATGAAAGCGTGCGGGATGCGCGTTCACACGGTGGTCACGTCGCCGCCGTATTTTGGACTCCGCGATTACGGCGCAGACGGGCAAATCGGTCTCGAACCGACGCCGGACGAATATGTGCGGGCGCTCGTGACCGTGTTTCGCGGGGTACGCGACATCCTGCGGGATGACGGCACGCTGTGGTTAAACCTCGGAGACAGCTACGCTAACGATGACAAGTGGGGCGGTGCAACGGGCGGTAAACATGCCGGCGGGTTGCACGGTAACACGAACGTCGGGCGCGGGCGAAAGTCTACAGGGTTACCGCCGAAGTCGCGCATGATGATCCCCGCTCGTGTGGCGTTAGCGCTCCAAGAGGACGGGTGGATTCTGCGGGATGAAATCATATGGCACAAGCCCGCGCCCATGCCTGAACCTGTGCAGGATCGGACGGTCAAGGCGCACGAGATGATTTACATGTTCAGCAAGTCCCCGCGCTACTACTACGACGCGACCACTATACGCGAGGAAAATAGCCCCGATATGCAGCGTAGAGCAGCAGCGGGGCATACTCGCGGCGGTAAGCCTGAGAGTTGGGATAAAAGTCGCCACGACCGCGAAACACTTTTAAAAATGCGGCAAATCGAAGCAGACGGGCGCAACAAGCGCAGCGTGTGGACGGTCAACACCGAACCGTCACCGATCCCGCATTTCGCCATGTACCCGCAAAAGCTGATTGAGCCGTGCATACTTGCGGGCGCGCCCGCTGGTGGCATCGTGTTTGATCCGTTCATGGGCGGCGGCACGACGGCGCTGGTTGCGCAGCGGTTGGGACGGCAGTACATCGGCTCGGAGATTAACCCTGAGAACGTCGAAATCGCACGTTACCGGGTCAGCGGGCGGATTGACGAGTACCTAGCAAAGAAGCGCGGTGAGGCGTTCACCGCTTACATGTTTGAGGAACAAACAGCATGAGCGCCCAACCTAAACCGCGCATCTATCTTGAGAACACGCCGACGGTTGAGCGCCTTGTCCCGGCGCTCGCCGTTGCTATTGGCCTGAACGAATCGATCATGCTGCTCCAGATTGATTTTTGGATAGGGCAGACTGATAACTTCATTGACGGGAAATATTGGACTTACCAGAGCGTGCGCGATATGCACACGAAGGCTTTCCCGTATTGGAGCATCGCGACCATTAACCGCACGGTCGCCAGCTTGCAGACACAGGGGTTGTTACACACCGCGAACTACAACAAGCGCAAAGGCGACAAAACGCGGTGGTTCGCGCTCAACTTTGAGGGGCTAAAAAAGCTCGGTGAGAAAGTACCGTCGATCAGTGTGATACATGGCGTGTTTCAAAATGAAACACCCATTACTCAAAATGAAACACCATCAGCGCAAAATGAAACGACGTTACCAGAGATTACTACAGAGAATACAACAGAGAGGGAGATAGCGCCCGCCGCTGAAAAGAAGGACTTCGACCCCCGACCCCCGACAGAAGTGCGGCGGACGGGTGATCTACCCGCCAACATGACGTTGTTTCTACGCAATAACGCGGGGGACGCCTATCAGCAGGGGTTGAACAAGCTTGTTGAGATTCGCCTTAGCCCGGTGTTCAAGGCATACGCGGCGGGGTGGGCTGACCCTGTGTCCGCTGAACCTACGCCATATGAAGCGCTGAACGATTGGAACGTGATCGAAACTATGCAGGCGGCGGTAGACGCGGGTAAGTACACGCTTGAGGACATCACGAAGTGTACCGCGTCGAAGTGGGCAAACTGGAAGCCGGGGCGGGGCGCAATGCGGATTCAGTATATCGCGGCGGACATCGGGAGTTATATCAACCTCCGCAAGCAGCAGCAGAAACCGAAAGTCACGCCGATCCAAACGGGCTTACCCGAACACGTCAAGGGCATCGGGAGCGGCGATCAGTTCGTGCGAGACATCCCCAACGAGGAAGGCAAACCGAATGTCGCTTAAAATCGCGCTCTCCGTGAGCGGCAACTTCACGAACAAAGAGAACCGCGCTCCCGTGAGGAACGGCGGGAATAAGTGGGCGTATACCGAGTTTCAGCCTGTCGTGTGGACGCTGGATACCATCGTGAACCACATCACAGGCGGGCGGGCAATCTGTATCGCTCACCTGAAAGAGAAGCGGCGGATTAGTGAGAACTTTCAGTCGTCGCAGATGATGGGCGTAGACTTCGATCACGGCGATGTCAGCGTAGACGCGCTCATGCGGGATGCGCTGATCGCGAAACATGCGTTCATGGTCTACCCGACCGCCAGCAGCAAACCGGACGCGCCGCGATCACGGGCGCTTTTCGCGCTCGATGCCGCGATCACCGATCCCGACCGCTATAAGCGCCTGCTTAAGCGTCTGCTGTATCACTTGAAGGCGTTCGACATTGACGAGCAGTGTAAGGACGTGGTGCGGATCTTCTACGGGTCAACCGTGAGCGGGCAGGCGTGTAACCTCGATGCCGTGTTGCCGCTGGCGATCCTCGAATCGTTAGCGCCGCATCCTGACGAAGCGCCGAAAGCGCCGCGCGAGGCAGGTAAACCCGTCACACTGAACACCGACGCAGAGGTTCGGCGGGCGCTGGCGTTCGGGTTAGGGTTGCGCACAAAGATTATCGATGATGCTGTGTCTACTCCGTCGGGGAATGGTGAACGGCACGAGGCGTTCAATAAGGCGGTGATCGCGCTGGTCTCTCACGCAAAGGGCGGCTGGTTGGGGTTCGAGAATATCGAAGCCAGCGCCCGCGATCTCGGTATCCGCATGGGGCGCGACGAAGACGAAATCGAGCGCAGCATTCGCGGGGCATGGAGTAAGGCAGAGGCGACGCCGTTTGAACTGCCGAAAGATGAGCGCCCTAACAATAGCCCGGTTTTCCCAAACGGATTAAGTAGTAGTGGGGGAACTATCCCATCTACGAACGGCAGCACACCCGCAACCAACGGCAACCACGCGCCCGCGACACCGCCGCAAACGTTGACGTGGAAGACGAGCGACGACGGCGGGGCGCAATACCTCAAGACGATCACCGAAGGACGCGGCGATAACAAGCTCCCGCTGATCGTCCCGATGAAGTCGCTGCGCAAGTTCGGCGGTTTGGCGAAAGTGTTGCCGCGCGGAGTGCTGGTGGGAATCGTCGGCATGAGCGGTGGCACGAAGACGAGCTTTACCGAGAGCTTCACCGAACCCTATCTCCAAATGGGGTTACACGGGATCTGGTGGGGGATTGAATGGACATGGGAGCAGATGTTCGCCCGCGCTGTCCAGCGGCACGGCGGCGCGACTGTCACCGAGAAGCAGATGCACGAGATGTACTTGGACGAGGAACGGCTCGGCATTCCGCCGAACAAGCGGTTCGGTGAACGGATGACGCCGACCATGTTAGAGCAGAGCAAAACGATTGCCGAGCGCATCCTGACATGGAAGGGCAAGCGGCATCAGGTCGCGGAAGCGGCAACCGACGTTGACGCGATCCTCACCGCCAGCGGTGAACGGGTCAAGGAACTCGAAGCACAGGGGATCGAAGTTGCTTACGCCGTGTTCGATTACATGCAGTTGCTTGACATCTACGCCAAAATGACCGAGGCAGAGCGTAACACGGCGGTACTCGGCAAGATCAAGCAGTTCTGCCTCACGTACAACCTTGTCGGGTTTGTGGTCTCACAGGTCACGAAGGCGGGCGGTACAGCCGCGCGGAATGGTTCGCAGGTGTTGGAAGCGGAGGCGGGGCAGTTCCTACGCTCGGATAAGTTTAACCTCGTGCTGACACTGAACCCGATCTACGCCGGGTCACTGCTCACGAATCAGGCGGTGATTAACGTCGCCAAAAACAGCCTCGGCAGTACGGGTCAGGAATGGTTGTACATCAACCCGGCGCGGTTGATGTGGACAGACGATGTGATTGAAGAACACGACCGGATCAAAGAAAACCTAGCGGAGATGGCATTCTGATGACAACTCAAACGGCGCTCGTCCTGCTCTACCTGCTCGACGCGCACGCGTTCAGCGCGCACATCCTGCGCTTACAGTTGGCGCGGCAGCGCGAGATCCTCCGCCGCGTGTACGTGTGGTCGGACTACGCCGACGCGTTCCCGGTGGACTTGAAGCGCGAGATCGCGGCAGCGATTGACGCCGCCGATGCCGCGATTGCGGTGACGGAGGCGGCGTGATGCACACAGGAGAGGCTATGACCCAACGTACACTCAACACGATTGTGATCCTTGTGGGCGCGTATCTCGCCGCCCAAATCTTCGCGGACATCACGTCGCTGCGCATCGTCCTCATCGCCGGATTCAGCATTGACGCGGGGACGCTCGTCTACCCGTTTACGTTCACGCTGCGCGATCTCGTACACAAGGTGGCAGGCGTTCACGTTGCGCGGGCGCTCATCTTCCTCGCGGCGGGGCTGAATATCGCAATGGCGGCGCTCTTTTGGCTCGTGGCGCAACTCCCCGCCGATCCCGCCGTCGGCGCACAACTGGAATTCGCGACGGTGCTCGCTCCCGTGTGGCGCATCGTGTTCGCGTCCATTCTGGCAGAAGTCGTCTCCGAACTTCTCGACACGGAGGCGTACCGCCTGTGGGGACGGCGTTTCGGCAACCGTTACCAGTGGGGGCGCGTACTCGTCTCGAACGCGGTGTCGGTTCCGGTCGATAGCGCGGTGTTCGTCGTCGGCGCGTTCGCGGGGGTGCTGCCTGCTGATGTCGTGCTCTCGATTTTCGCCGCGAATGTACTGCTTAAAAGCGCGGTGACGCTCGTGAGCTTGCCGGGGATTTACATCGTGAAGGGGCGCGAACATGCTGCCTAGACTGGCCTTCGGCAACCTGCTTGACCGCCGCTTTCGCATCCGCGCCGCCGTCGCTGACGACGCGCCCGTGATCGCGCGGCTGCTGCGAGCGCAGGAGAAAGCGCATAAAGGGTCACTCGGTGGCGTGCATTACCCGTCGCTCCGTGAGAGCGTACGTAAGGGGTGGGTGCATGTCGGGCTGTTCGGTGACGAGATTGTCGGGAGCGTCGAATACTACCGCCGACAAGACGGGTGGCAGACGGTTTATCAACTGGCAGTCGATCCGCGTTACGAAGGCTTAGGCATCGGGCGTAACTTGCTCTACAGCGTGGATTGTCCCGTGCGCCTGAAGTGCCCGGTCACGGTGAACGGCGGCGACGCGAACCCGGCGAATACGTTCTACGCGAACGCGGGGATGCGGTTGGCGGCGACGGATACGACGCGGACGGGGAAAGCGCTCAACGTGTGGGAACTCCCGATCCTGCCGATCCTCGTGCAAGGCACAAACCGTCGAATGCCAGAAGTGGCACGGCGTAGCGGGTGGGCGTATGGGACACGTAACGCCGAGATTCCGCGCGATTGGTGCTATCAACTGGACATCGAATGGCGTAATTACGTGTGGACAGAGTACCTCGACCTCGTGCGGCAGATTCGACCGTTCGCCGCGCTTGTACCGGATTACGAGCACAGAAGCCAGCGTCGAACCATGCTCAACCGGATCGAACATCTCAAGGCGCTCGGCGTCATGCGCGTGCTCGTGTGTCCCAAATTCGACGGCGCGGTCGCAGACATCCCCGCCGATTGCGTGGTCGCGGTCAGTATCCCGTCGAGTTACGCGGGCTTCGTGCCGCATTACCACGAACTCAATGGGCGGCGTGTTCACCTGCTTGGCGGTAGTCCGCCGAAGTGGTTCGGCGCGCGGAGCAAACAGCAGAGCGCGACCGGGTATATTGCGGGCATGGTCGGAGCCGGGGCGCAGGTCATCAGCGTAGACGGCAACGCGCACACGGGCGCAGCCGAAGGCGGTATCCTGTGGCACGATCACCGCTGGATTAAGCCGGACGAACCCGTAGACCTGTATGGGTTCAGTGTGCGCAGCGGACGCGCGATCCTCGCTGACTTGCACGCGGTGTCAACGCGGCAGCAATTGAGCCTGTTCGCCGCCTAGTTGACAGCACAAGCGTTCTGATGTACCATTTAGGTTATATTGGACTCATTGACAGAAAGCGCAAACCTTGTCCGCAGTTATCATCGATTTCGGAAAACGTCACGCCCGCGTTACCGCGCTCTACGATGGCGACCTGTTCACGAACGGTGACGGGACGCCGCGTGTGAGCTGGTGGGTCAAGCCCGCGCTGTGGGCGGAGCGTGAACTTGTGGAAGTCATCAGTCGCCCGATTGAGGATCGCGCGCTGCTCAACATCTACCTGCAAGCGCGGGCGCTCGAACACCTTGACGAGTACCGCTTCACGCTGTCACCGTGGGAACACAAGGCGTTCACGCTAGAGCAGGCGTGTAAGCGCGACAACCCCCACGTTACCGGGTGGGCGCTGTATACGTGGGTCAGCGAACGCATGGGCGGCTATGCGGGGGAGTGGACGGCGCGACGGGTCAAGGGGTTGCTCGATGACGTGAGCGAGATTGTGCAGGCGGCGGAAATGGATCGGCTGCTAGAGCGCGTGGAAGAGGCGCGGCGGTCGATGGCGCGCGAGTTCCGCGAAATCGTGCGCGAGGCGGTTTTCGAGAACGCGGCGGAAACGTGGGCGAGGGCGGCGTGATGGCGGATACGCCGATGAAACGGTGTTCACGCTGCGGGCGCGATTTGCCGTTAGACTCAATCCATTTTTTTAAAGCAACCGCCCGACGTATCGGTTTTATGTCCGCGTGTAAGGAATGTTTGGGATATAAATTTGAGGCAAGTCGGGCAGCGTTAGACGGTAACGGGGTGAGGCGTTGCAAAAAATGCGGCAACGAATATCCCTGTGATGCGGAACACTTTGTTAAAAAAGGTGGTAGCTTGTCGCGTGCTTGTCGGTCTTGTATCCGAAAACAAACCTCTGCATATCGTGATAAAAATCGAGTTCGCGTTAGAGATAATAAGCGGCGGTGGGACTCTGAAAATAAAGAGATCAAGCGTGAGCACGACAAGTGTTATAGAAAACGACACAAAGATGAGTTACGCGAAAAGGGGTATGCTTATTATCAGAAAAATAAAAACCGCATCGCTCTGTACAATCGGCAATACTATTTAGATCACCGCGATCATGTACTTGCTTATGCGTCCCAATGGCAAAAAGCGAATCTCGACAAGGTGCGAATAAAAAATGCGAGATGGGGTAAGAACAATCGAAACACGACGCGCGCTACAACAATCAGAAAGCGGGCGCGACGGCGGAGTTTACCTAACAAATTTACCGCTATCGATTGGCAACGCGCCCTCGATTACTTAAATGGTTGTTGTGCTGTATGCGGGCGTCCGTTGCGCGACTTGTTCGGAACACACAAACCCGCCGCCGATCACTGGATACCGCTAACCGATCCGCGCCCCGATAATCCCGGCACAGTCCCGACCAACATTGTCCCGTTGTGTCATGGGGTAGGGGGTTGCAACAATCGCAAGTCTAACCGCGACCCCATCGAATTCCTCGAAACCGAATTCGGCAAACGTCGCGCTCGTGAAACCCTGAAGCGCGTTAACGCTTATTTCGAGTGGGTAGCAAGGGATGAGCAGGCGGCGGACGCGGCGTAATCTGTCAAGGTGCGCCGTGTGGTAGAATAGTAATAGGTAGAAATGCACAAATCGAACGCCGCAAGGCGTTTTTTGATTCCGGTAGAAAGGGGGCGCAAGGTGGTACAACGCAGACAGTTCAGCGACAACGACAAAGCCGCCGCGCTTGCCGCTCTCGACGCGAACGGCGGGAACGTGTACAAGACCGCGAAAGAGTTGGGCGTATCGTATTCAACGCTGCATTCGTGGTCGAACGGTGTCGGCGTGAACAGTGATGTGTCAGCAGTTCGTGACGAAAAAAAGATTGAACTTGCCGACAAACTCGAAGCGGTCGCGAACCGCTACGCCGATCATCTGCTTGAAGACGCAACCGTGTTAAAGACGGGCGCGAAAGATGCCGCGATTACGGTGGGCACGGCAATCGACAAGATGCGATTACTGCGCGGTCTGCCGACTGAGATTATCCAAGTCATTCCCCCGCTAGTACAGGCGTTAGAGGACGCGGGGCTAAAACCCGCCGAAGTGTTTAACGCGATGCTAGCGAGGCTCCATGCTCACAGTCAACAGTCTACTTGACGACGTACTCGGAGACTTCGGGTACGCCGCGAACGAGTCAACGCTTGATGTCAGCGTATCGTTAGCCGACTACTGCAATGCCATGTATCGCGGCTACGTGCATACTGATTATCAGGTGCTACTCGACACGTACCTGATGCAGGTTGCCGAGTACGTGCGGTCGGGTGGTAAGCGGGGGATCGGGCGGTTCATGTGCTTCATGCCGCCGCGACATGGGAAGACGCTCAAAATCTCGCGCCTGTTCCCGTCATGGCTGTTAGGCCATGTGCCCGACTTGCGCATGATTACCGCCTCGTATGGCGCGGTACTTGCCAAGCGTAACAGCCGTTTTGTGCGCAACGTCATCGACAGCGACCGTTACCGCGAGTTCTTTCCCCGTGTACGGTTGTCCGCAGACACGGCAGCGGCGAACGAATGGGACGTTGACGAATACGGCGGCGGCATGATGGCGGTCGGCGTGGGGACGGGTGTTACCGGACACGGCGCGCGGCTCATCATCATCGATGACCCGATCAAGAGTAGAGCCGAAGCAGAGAGCGAGGTCTACCGTGACCGCCTGTACGATTGGTACACGGACGACCTGTTAACGCGCCTCGAAGAACCCGGCGGCGCGATCATTGTCATGCAGACGCGCTGGCATCAAGCCGATCTCGCAGGATGGTTACTCAGCGATGAACACGCGCACGAGTGGACGGTGCTCAACCTGCCTGCGCTGGCGGGTGACGATGACCCGTTAGCGCGTGAACCGGGCGCGGCGTTGTGGCCTGAACGCTACGACGAGCAGTGGTTGAACAATCGGCGGGCGCGGATGGGGGAATACTCGTTCGCCTCGCTCTACCAGCAAACACCGCTCCCGTCTGGCGGCGGGCTATTCGATGCAACCAAGATCGAAGTGGTCGATTACGTTCCCGAATGCAAACAGGTTGTCCGCTTCTACGATCTCGCGGTGACGGCAAAGAAAACGAGCGATTACACCGTCGGCTTGAAGCTTGGCATTACCGCCGATGAGCGCCCCGTGATCCTTGACGTGTACCGCGCTCAACGCGAGTTACCCGACGTGCAAGAGGCGATTGTGCAGAATGCGCAGATGGACGGCGCAAGTGTGCCGATCCGCCTCGAAGCAGAGAAGGCGGGGATCGTGCAACTGCAATTCCTGTTACGGGATGCGCGTATGCGTTCGTTTACGTTGGACGCGAAAGCGCCCGAAGGCGATAAGTACACGCGCGCCGCCCCGGTTGCGGCACGGGTGAACGCGGGGCGCGTGCTGATGGTAAAAGCGGCATGGAATAGAGCATTACTAGACGAGATCGCCGTGTTTCCACAAGGTGAACACGATGACCAAGTAGACGCGCTGTCAGGTGCGTATGGCATGTTAGAAAGCATGCCAATGGCAGCGCCGACACGGATAAGGTTAGGTGGCAAATGGTAGCAGCGGCGTTACAAAAATTCATCAGCGGCGAATCGCCCATGCAAACGCCGCTCCCGTTTCCCGATCCCGTACCCGCGCTGACGGTGGTCAAGTCACCGCGCGTCAAGGCGGCGACCCCGGCGGCGTTCTACTGGGGTGCGGACGGCATCCAACCCGTCGCGCTCAAATACCGTGACGGGGAGTTTCACAGCTCGTTCGGCGCGCGGGCAGCGCCCGGTTACAGTGCACGCGATTTCAGCGCGAACGAAGACGGTTACGCGCGCGCGTATCTGACCTGTGTGTGGGCATACCGCGCGATCAACGTGTTCGTGCAGAAGGTCGCGGAAGTCCTACGGCGTGGTCAGGTGGTCGATAAGCAGACCGCCCGCGAAATCCCCGATCACGCGCTTATGCAGGCGTTCGACCTCGCGTTCCGCTTCTATCAGCAGGACATCTTTGAGTATTGGCTTCTCAGCAAACAGATTTACGGCGAAGCCTACGTCGAACTCGTGAACGCGTTCCCGTTTAACGCGCAGTCGATTGGCGTCCCGCGTGCCTTGCGCGTCCTCAATGCGCTCGGCGTTGAGCCTGTGATTCAGCGCGGCGCGATTGTGCAGTACCGCTACAACGGCGACGACGAGGCAACGACGTTCACGCCGTATGAAATCGCGTTCGACCGCTACACGAACCCACTAGACGATGTTCGCGGGTATTCGCCGTTAGCGGCGGCGCTCGACAGCGTGAACGTGGATCGCACGATTGTGTTGTTCACGCGCTCGCACCTGAAGAACAACGCGCGACCCGGCTTGATCTTCACGCCGAAAGAAGGGCGGCTCTCACAGGCGGACGTTGACATGATTCAGTCTACGCTCTCCGAAGACGTGAAGGGCGCGGCGAATGCGGGGAACCCGCTGCTCATGCCGACGGCGTTCGATGTCACGGTGGCGCAGCCCCCCGCGATGGACGACCTCAACGCGCTCACGGATGAGCACAAGCGGCGCATCTGCTCCGCGATTGGCGTGCCGATTGCGCTCGTGGACTATACCGATATGGCGTTCCAGTTGTCGCCAGAGCAGAACAAGACGTTCTACGAACTCACCGTCATCCCGGCGGCGGAGAAAGTTGTCCGTGTCATCAACACGCAGGTGCTCCCGTTCTTCGACAGTTCGCGCAAGACCGAATTCAAGATCAACGTGGACGGCATTCGCGCGGGTCTCGCTGACCCGAAGACGCGTACTGAGATCGCGAACCTCCGTTTGCAAGCGGGCGGGATTACGTTGAACGAGTACCGTGAACAACTGGACATGGCCGCTGTTACCGACGGCGACGTGCGCTATGTACCGATGGGCGTACAAATCGTCAAAGCGGGGATGCTAGGGCAAACACCCGCGCCGCTCCCGCAAACGCCGCCAGCCCCCCTTCTTGGGGCAGGAAACGGCAGCGTAGCAGACGCGCAACCGCCAGCCGTGAACGCGGTTCCGATGAAAGCAGAAGCGAGCGCGGAAATCGTCAAGGAACTCAAAGACTGGCGTTTAGTCGTTGGGCGCAAGGGGATTGAATTTCCGTTCGTGCCGCTTCATTTGCCCGCCGTCGTGTCGGCGTATGTCCGCTTGGCGCTCGATGACGGCGAAGACGTTACCGACGTATTCAAGGCAGCGCGTGAACTCGCAGACGGGATCGCGGCGAAAGCGTTCATCAATACAAGGGCGGCGTTTATCCGTGACATCAAACAGATCATCGGGGACGCTCAGGCCAGCGCCGTAAGTCGCGCAAAGTTCGGCGGGGCAATGCGTTCGATCATTCGCAAAGCGGGGCTTATCGCGCTACGAGATGGAATGAATGAGGTTCAATACGATCCAGAATCTCTAAGCGTCGAAGAACTTTCGGCGTTCCGCTCGTGGCAAGAGGAAGCGAGTTTGCGGGTAACGAACCTTGGCGCAGAGATCTTCAAGCAGGGGATTAGTGAGGCAGAAGTTGCCATACGAGCGGAAATGTGGGCTAACATCACATTGGAATCGGCGCGGCAACTCGGCATTCTGCTAGGTAAGCCTAATCAGCTTATGGAGTGGCAGCGCGGTCCGACCTCTGATTCGTGCGAAGACTGCATCCGCCTAGAGTTCCAAGTACATACCATGAAGGAGTGGGTAGACAGCGGGTGGACACCGACAAGCCGCAAAACTGCATGCGGTTCGTATAATTGCTTATGCTCACTCGTGCCGACCGATAAACCCAAGCGTGGTGAGTTCTGATGATTACCCGTGAACAGTGGGACGCCATGAGCGACATTCAGCGGTGGGATCTCTTTAACGCGATGCAATACGAGATCGCGGAAGCGGACAACGCCGTTGACGCTGGCGACGATGACGAGGACATGACGTATGAGCGCGAAAAGCCCGATCCAGCGCGCCGACCGAAACCGGGTGCAAACGCAAGCGCGAACGAGTACCCGCCACCGCCGCGCCCTGACCCCGCAGTTAACCCCATTGTCGTAAAAGGGGAAGTGGGCGGCATTTTTAGGCGAAAGCGGTAGACGATGATCCGCAGTAACACAGTCTACAACCTGAAAGCGCTCGATAACGCTTACGCGGTCGCGCAGCGGTTCCCCGAACACGCGGCAACGTTTGGCGAACAGTTGTTTCGCAAGTATGAACCACGTTTTCTTGAGGAGGTGCGGTATCGGCCTGCGCAATCGAAGAACGGGCTGAACAGTGGACGCCCGTTTGAGTGGTCTCCCGATCCCCGCGCTAACGCCCGCGCTCGTGCCTACTTTTTCGCAAAGTATCCCAATGGCTACCAGCGAACAGGGAAGTGGGAACGCGGGTGGGTGCTGCGCTTTGACCGCTCAGGGAATACGTTCGGTTTCACGTTGTTCGGCAACGGGCGCGAGAAAGAGTTTACGAGCGGCTTCCTCAATCGCACAGCGCCGAACCGTCCGATCATCGGTCACGCGCGGTCGGGTTACATCCCGATCAAGAAAACGGTGGACTACTGGACAGGCGCATATCAAGACGAGTATTCACGCGAGTTCCCCGTTTTCGTGAGCGGGTTACTCGGCAAGTAAAAAGCCCCGCTATTCACGGGGCTTGAGGTTGGGATTACCGGGTGGGCGTCGGTTGCTGTACCAATCGTCAAAATCATCGGGCGTGAACACCCATGTTTTACCGATCTTGTCAGCGCGCAAACTGCCATCGGCGCAAGCGTGTTTGATGAGGGCAGTTGAGAGGCCGCTTTTGCGGGCGGCCTCGGTGACGGTCAGGAGTTTCATTAGCGCAACCGGAAGGACAGATCGACCAACTGCTTACGGATGCTCGGCAGATACCGCTTGCTGTAGACCTTCTGTAAGTCGGTCGCGCGGGCTTTTGCCTCACCGAGAACCATAACGCGGCTGTAAGCCCAATCAATCATCTTGTCTTCGGCGGCGCGCAGCGCGGTGTAGAGTTCGTCAGACTTGAGTTCGTCGCTAACGGTGATCTCGATGTCAGTGTATTCTTCGATGCCGCTGTCGCTGTCAAGCAGGTGGGCGAACGGGGTGAGGCGGGCAGTCTTTTCAGCAATCATGATTTCATAAGCGGTCTTAGCGGTCATGTAAGCTTTCTGCGTGCTGTTCATTTCGTATCTCCTCAATCACTCAATCAATAACTCTATTATACCGATAACGGTACAATTGTCAAGTACCTAGTTTCATCCCCCTACAAAATAGGGGTAACAACCTATCGCATATCCTGAGAGCGCTGGCGGGACGCTGGCGGAAGGAGCTATCTAACCGAAAGGCGATCCCGCCATGCACGAGAAAACGTGTTCCGTTTGCGCGTGTACGTTTTACGACGACGACGTGCGCGCGAACTTCAACGCCCACCCGCAGACGGCGGACGGGCTGCGGCCTGACTGCAAGACGTGTCAGGCGATTGACAATGACATCTACTACGACCGCAACCGCTTCGCGATTCTCGATAAGCGCTATGAGGAATATCACGCGAACATCGAAGAGAAGCGCGCCTACTTCGCACAGAAAGCGCGCGAACGTCGGGCACGCCAGCGTGACGCGCTCCAAGCTACGGCTTAAATGTTCAATCAGGCAAACCGTAAACAAACGCATACGCTGTGTTCAGACGCAAACGTGAACACAGGAGCGCCGCTATCGAGAATGACCCCGCAAGCGCACAACCCCATGTACAGAGAGAGTAGGGCGTGATGAGTGACCTGATGAGCGATACCTCAACCGAACAGAGCGCAGACAGCACAGGCGAACGCCTGATCGCCTTCGGCGGCGCGATCAAGTCCATCAACGGCAACGAGATTGCAGGCTTCCTCGTGGAGCCTCCCGAAGACGGCGTAAGCGATTTGCAACGCGAACGGTTTGCGGCGGACACGGATTACGCGCTTGACCTGTACGCCGAGCGTCCGCTCCTGTTTCATCACGGCCTCGATGATGGCGTCGGCACGAAGAAGATCGGCGTCATCAAGTCGCTAACCCCGCGTGACGGCGGGTTGTGGTTACAAGCCATCCTTGACGAGCGCAACGAATATGTGCAGTACGTCAAGAAGCTGATCGACATGGGCGCGTTAGGGTTCTCTAGCGGGAGCCTGCCGCACTTAGTCGAAATCACGCCCGACGGCACGATTAAGCGTTGGCCGGTGGTCGAGGGGTCACTGACCCATACGCCCGCTGACCCGCGAACGAAAGTCATGACGGTGAAATCTTATCTCGACACGATCCCGCACGACGCCGACACGGTAGGGCAGAGGGGCGTTGACGCGCCCGCCGAACCCGTGAAAGCGGAAACCGAGATCGCGGTCGAAACCGAGAACGAACAGCCTACGAACGAAGGATACAAATCGATGACCCCAGAACAACTTTTCGCAATGCTCTCCGGTGTTGGGATCAACCTGACCGCCGAACAGCAGGCGATGCTCCAACAGCAGCTCGGCGGCGAAATGCAGGCCGTAGATACCGCCAGCATGAGCGAAGATCAAGTCATGGCGAAGGCGCAAGAGATCGCGGCGAAAGCGTGGGATCTCATCGAAGAACAGCGCAAGCGTGAACGCCGGATGCAGACCGAAGTCGTGAAGTCCCTGCAAGCGCGTATGAAGGACAGCGACGAACCGCCCGCAAGCAAGGCGGCGGGGTATCGCGGCAACGGCAAGATCGAAGTGGGCGACGACATGCGCTATCATCACCTGTCCGCTCAGGATATGGTCTTCGGCGCGAACCTCCTGCACACGGCATACAAGTCGGGCGTGGGCGGCGGAATCAGCACGGATTTCCTGCGCGCTGCTTATGACAAGGTAGACAAGGCGACCGATTACCAGAAAAGCGGTTACGGTGACAACGTTGCCGTGAAGTCGGCTCTGCGCCGCGAAAGCGCGATCAAGGCGGATGAAATCTTCGCCGCCGGGTTGACGAATAACGGCTCGTACTTTGTCGGCGTCGCTTACGAAACCCAACTCTGGGAAGCGGTTCGGCAGGCAGTGATCTATCAGGATTGGCTCAGTATGGGGATGATGGAAGTCACCATCCCGCAGGGCTATAACTCGATTTACATCCCCACCGAAGGTACTGACCCGACGTTCTACAGCCTCGCGGAACTGAACGACGAAACCAGCGATGAACGCCTACCCGTTCTCGCGAAGTCGAGCAACGTGACGGCAACCCGTCGCCAGTTGACGCCCGGTTTCATCGGCGCGCGTGTGTCGTTCACCGATGTCGTTGACGAAGACAGCCTGATCCCGGTGCTCCCGTTCCTGCGCGGCAAAATGGAAACGCGTGGACAGGAAATCATCGAATATCTGATGCTCAACGGCGACACGGAAGCGAGCACGACCAACATCAACTATGACGGGTCGGCGGTATCCGGTCTTGCGGATGCGAAGGGGCGTAATCGCGTCTTCACCGCGTTCGACGGGTTCCTCAAGTATCCGCTCGTAACCGTGACCGCGCAGTCGCGCTCCGGCGGCGCATTCGATGAAACGGATTTCAGTGAAACCCTGAAGCTTCTCCCCGCCGCGCAGCGTACCGCCCGCGAACGTCTTGCGTTCGTGATTGATCCGGATACGCACATTGCCGCGCTCAATATCCCGGCCTTCAAGTCGCGCGATGTGTACAACCCCGCGACCATCGAAGCGGGCACACTGTCAGCGGCGTACCGCGTTCGCGTGATGGAAAGCGGACAGATGGCGACGGCGGACAGCGACGGCAAGATTACCTATAACGGTAACGTTGCCGAGCGCGGGCGTATTCTGCTCATCCGCCCCGATCAGTGGGCTATCGGTCGTAAGCGCGAAATGCGGACGGAAGTTGCCCGCGACATTGACGCGCAGGCGACGGTCGTTGTCTCCACCATGCGCTTCGGCATGACCTACCGCGCCTCGACGGGCTGCGCCGCTGTGACCTACAACCTCACGATCTAGCGCAAGCAGGGCGGGGTAACACCCGCCCTATAAGGAGCAATCATGACGAGTCGGTTAGCAGTTATCAAAAACAAGGGCGCATATTCACACCCGGTCGATGAGTTGACCGCAACCCGCGCGATCAGTATCAAGTCGGGGGTCGTGCTTCTGAACCACATCAGTACGATTATCGCGGCAACCTTAGCCGCACCTGAACCCGGCGACGAACTGTTCATCATCGACAGCAGCGCCAGCGGGACGGCGGCGCATACGGTTACACTACCGAGCGGCGTTACATGGGACGGCACAAACAACACCGCAACCCTGAATGCACCCGGTGAAGCACTGCATGTCGTAGCGATCAGTACGACGCGTTGGTTCATCATGGAAAACATCAGCAGCGTCGGTCTCAGTACGGTCTAAGGGGTGACACATGACGGTATCAAGCAGTACCACGAGCGGTTATAGCCAGCTCAATCTTGCGCAACAGGTCTTGACCGCCAGCGCTGCGATTAAGAGCGGCGTCCGCACGATCATCCTGAACAGCGCGACCGCGATTACGGCGACGTTTCCGAGCGCCCCCGGTGACGCTGGCGAGGTGTGGTTCGTCCACAATGTCAGCACGGCAGCGGCGGCAACGCATACGCTTACGCTGGCTAGCGGCGTGACCTTTGACGGCACGAATCAATCGGTCGTCTTGTACCCCGGCGCGAAAGCGATCCTGCGTTCTCTGAGTACCGATCAGGTCGAGATTGACTATATCGGCAACTCGTTTCAAGAATTGACGGCTACGGGTGCTATCCGTCCATCCCGCAAGGGGGTGATTGGGCTTAACCATGCCAGCGTGATTATCGCGGCAACGTTGGCAGCTCCGCAAACGGGTGACGAGTACTTCATCATCGATACCAGCGCGACGGGCACAGCGGCACACACGGTGACGTTGCCGAGCGGGGTGACGTGGGACGGCACAAACAGAATTGCTACCCTCAACGCCTTGGGGGAAACGCTGCATGTCGTAGCGATCAGCCCCACGCGGTTCCTTATCTTGGAAAACATCGGCTCGGTGGCGTTCAGCTAACGATCAGAGTAGGGGCGGGGTATCCCCGCCCTGAAGGATAAACGATGGGTGAATATCGGCTTTCGATCACTACAACAAGCGGCGGAAGTACAACCGCTGCAATAACAACGCAACCCGTTCGCGGATTTTTAACCGGGATGCAAGTTGTCAACGGGGGAGCGGCAACGCCTCAGTTAATCCTCTCGGAAACGACCGGGTTAGCGCGGACGCTGTACACAAAAACGCTGGCAACGGGTACGTCGTACCACTACCCATCAGCTACACAACATAAGTCAGACGGCACAGATGCGACATCACAGCAAATCTACTTCATTGGCGGCGACTATCTACAAGTCAGTATCGCTAATGGTACGGCAGCAACGCATACGATCATCATACAGACAGCGGAGTAGCCAAGATGCAAATCGAAGTGCTGCGCAACTTTCGCGGACGGATGACGGGTGAACAGTTGATCCGACCGGGTATCTACGACGCCGACGATCCCCGCGTTTACGGGATCGCAGACTACCTCGTCGCCAACGGGCACGCCCGCGTGATCGCCGTTGACCCGCCTCCGGTCGCAGACGTGGAAGCCGAAATCGAGACGACGGAAGCGGAAGCGGAAGCGGCGGTCGAGTTTGAACCGGTCGAGAACACCCGCGCGGTTAAGCGTAAGGCTAAGTAGCCATGAACTACGCGCCCGATCTCGTTACCCTCGACTACGTGCGTCAACACCGCCGCCTGCAAACGACGGAAACGACCGACGACGCGCTGTTGCAATCGCTCGTCAGCGAAGCGAGCGCGGAGTTTCAGCGGCAGATTGACCGCGTGTGCTTGCCGTATGTGGTGACGAACGTGTTCGACTATCAAGCGCCGTATACGCTCACGTTTCGCGGTTACGATTTGCTGGCGGTGACGACGCTGACCAACGGTGACGGGGCGACGATCAGCGGGAGCGAGTACGTACTGCGCAGCGCGAACGTGTATCCGAAGTGGCGGATCGAACTCAAGGCGAACGGCACGTCTACGTTTACGTGGGACGATACGTGGCACGAGGCGATCAGCGTCGCGGGGGTGTGGGGCTATGTGCCGAACTATGCGGCGTTCTGGACAGACACGGGCTATGACATCCCGGTCGGCAACATCACGTCTTCGAGCACGTCGTTTACGCTGGCGGCAACGTCGGCTTTAGAAGTCGGCATGTACATCAAAGTGGACAGCGAAGTGATGCAGATCACAGCGCTTGCGCCGACGCAGGTCACGCATACCCGCGCCGAACTCGGCACGACGGCAGCGGCGCATACGGCGGGCGCGGCGATCACCCGCGCGAACGTGTTAGCCGACATCATGTTTGCGGTGCGCGAACTCGTGGTGTATCAGTACCTCGCGAAAGATCGCGCGGGCGGACGGGTGACGGTTTACGACGGCGGCACGGTGGCGGTCGAAGACCTCGATCCCCGTGTGCAGAGAGCGGTCGCGGATCATCGGCGTAAGCAGATCGTGAGCGTGCGCTGATGACGCTCATTGAAACCATTGGCGACCGTATCCACGCGATCAACGAAACGATTGCGGGCGTTCGCGCTGACCGCTATTTTGACACCAACAGCCAACAGGGGACGCTTCCCGTGCTTGTGCCTGTGGTGGGGCGTATCGTCTCAACAGATCGCTTGTATGAGGGGTTCCGGCGGATTACGCGCCAATGGTCGCTGTATACCTATGTCTGGAACATGAACGCGGGGTTGCCTTCACGCAGCGCGCAGAAGAAAGCGGAAGCGCTCATCGAAGAAATCGAAGGCGCCTACGACGTGCGCGACCGTTTGCAGTTGAACGGGGACATCCCCGACTATGTACACCGCGCGCTGTTGGGTGATGACAGCGGGATCACCGTGCGCGATGACGGGTTAGCGGTTATCGAATTCCCGCTCTTGGTAACGTATGACCGCGCCGTGACATTGGAATAGGCGCAAGGAGTAAGCAATGGCACTCGATAATATCACGTCGTGGTTTGCAGGGGGGTTCGAGCGCTGTCAAGCGGGAACGATTGACGGTGACGGCTATTTCACTGGCGACGACGGATCACCCGCATCGCTCACAGGTTCGGGAATGCTGCAACTGGCAGGCGCGAACGTTGCGACCGTGCCCGCGCCCGCCGCGCGTTCGATTACGCCGGAAGGCGACGACGGCAAGGTCGGTACGATCATGCTCGCGTCGATTGACACGATCCAGTTTGAACTCGGTCTCAAGGTTCATAACGCGACGTTTTCGGCGCTTGTGCAGGGCACGACGAACTATGCCGAGGAAGAATGGACGTTTACCCACTTCGATCCTGACACGCCGACGTTTCGCACTATGTGCCTCGTGTTCTCGCGTAAGGCGCAGTCGAAGGTTGCCGCGTCGCCGGGGCAGGGGTACGAACATTTGATCTTGCCGAACTGCCAGATCAGCTTTAACGGCGTCGGGCAGTTGCAGACGGGTGTCAACGAGGCGACCTATAACTACTCGGTCACGGTTGACCGCTCTACCAAAACTCCGTGGGGTCGCGCGTTCTCGTTGACGAATGACGGCACGGTTGCCGTTAGCGGGTTGACGTTCTTCACTGAACATCGTTGGACAATGCACGCGTTCACCGGGGATAACAGCGATGTGAGCGTTGTCGTGAATTATACGCCGATTTCGAGCACGCTGAACACGAAGAACCTCGTCTACGTCAACGGCACGAAGGAAACGACGGGTGTCACGATCAGCAGTAAGACGTTCACTTGGGGCAGCGCCCCGGCGTCGGCGGCAAAAGTCGTGATTGCTTATGAGCACTCGCAAAGCTAAAGGATAACCGATGACAGAACGCACGTTCACTTACCGGGACATCACGGTCGTTATTCACCGTGCAAAGGTTCGTGATCGTCTGGTGCGTGATACGGTGCTCGGCAAACTGCAACGGGACGGCATTGGAGATGCGCCGTCCCGTTTTGCGTTTGCGACCGCTGTCGCGCAATCGACGGTCACGGGGATGCAGTGGGTTGACGCCAGCGCGGACGCTGAAGAACTCAAGGCGGCGTTTAATCGCTGGTTAGACATGGATGGCACACTCTATGATGAGTGGGATCACGCGCTCTACGTCGTCAACCTGCCCATGAACAACCCTGATTTACTCCCCCCTGAACAATTGACAGCCGAAAAAAAAGACGAGTAGCCGATACTCGTCTCGCGTTTCAGGGTGACGCCGAAAGCGTGATCGAGCGGTTTGCAAAATCGCTCATGGGGCTAAACACTGACACGAAAGACGCCAATCTTCAGGATTGGGGTTTGCACTACCCGTTCCACTACATCTACCCGATTTTCGTGCGCTGGTATCGCTCCGATTTCCACGCGTTACCGGACGCGGGCGGGTATGACGATCAAGACCCTCAGAAAATGGACGACCTCTATATCCTGCTTGGCCTGTTGGATTTCCACATGCGCAAGTTAGACCCAACGCGCCGACAGGACGAACCAGACCGTTTCGACATCTACGATTAAGGTAACGCTATGTCAGAGAGTCGCGTGCAGCTTCTTCGGTTGCGTATGCAACTAGAAGGGGAGCGGAATCTCCAAACCGCCGCGCGTCTGGTTGACGATCTCCGGTCGGAGATGGTTGACTTGTCGCGGGCGGAACAACTGAATACGCGCATTGCGGATTCTCTCGAAACCGCTGTCAAACAGCAGAATACCGCGATCCGGTCAACGGTGGACGCCTACAACGATGCCACGGTTGCCGCGAAACGGTACGGCGATGCCGCCGACGATGCCGCGCGTAAGAACTTAGAGAAATCCCGTCAGAGTATTGGCGATTTCTCAACGACGTTCGGCGCGGCGGCGTCCGCGTTCGGCGGCGGTGGCAGTGGCGCGTTATCGTCGGTTGGGGACTTGCTCGGCTTAGTTGAGTACATTCCCTTAGCCGTACAGGGGCTATCAACGCTCAACCCCGTAATGCTGGCGTTAGCGGCGGCGGCGGGCGGTGTCGCGTTGGCGTTGGGGGAATACAACCGTCAACTTGACGTGCAAAAGAAAGCGCTTGAATCCGCATTCACGGCGCAGGATCGCTACATTGAAGCGCTGAAAAATTACAACAGCGCACAGGCGCAAGCGGCACTCGACGCCGAAAACGAAAACCGACGGTTCCTTGTCATCGAAGCGAACAACACGCAAGCGGCAATCTGGGAAGCGTGGGATCAAGCGGTCGCGACGTTTGGGGAAGTGGGCGCGCGGTCTTTGCAGGCGCTCGGACAACTCCCCACGAACGCGCTGCAAACGCGCCTTGATGAACTGAACGGGCAGATTGCCGAGAGCGAAGGCTACCTCATCCGCTTGCGGGGTGGTCTCGAGAACGGCGCGTTCGCCGCCAACGATGCCGCCGAAGCCGAGGCACGGCTCGCGGCAGAACGCGAAAAGCTGGCGCAGATCACCACAAGCGCGGCGGTACGTGCGGACGCGCTGACCGCCGAACAGCGCGAAAAGCGCATTGACGAGATCAACCGCGAAATCGAACTCTTGCAGATTTTCGGCGGGTCGAGCGAAGAAGCCCAAGCCCAGATCGCGAACCTGACCGCCGAGGCGGACGGGTTGCGTATGGTGTTTCGGTCTACCGCAGACGCGGCGGCGGAGTTAGCGGCGCGCACGGCGGCGATCAATCAGCAGACCGAGAACTATTTCGACGCGGTGACGGCAACCGTCAAGGCAGAGGAAGAACTCTTTAAGGCGCGGCAAGAATCGCAGACGGTCTATGATAAGTACGTCGCTGACAGTCTCAAGATTTCACAGGATGCCGAGGAACGCTATCAGCAGATCATGGCGGACGCGGGAGAGAATCGCGCGAAAATCGTTGAGCGTACCGAGAAACAGATCGCCAAAATTGAGCGTGACAGCGGACGTGAACGGTTTAACGCCGTTGCCGAACGCGACGCGCTCACGGCGTATCTGGCGGCGCAAAAAGCCGACGAACAGCTAGAGGATGCAAAAGACGCGCAGGCGGATCAACTCGAAGAGGCGCAAAAAGCGCAGGATAAGCAAATGCAATCCTTGCGCCAAAACCTCAATAAGCAAACCGCCGCTCTCGACGCGAGTTACCGCGCACAGATGCAGATTGCCGCTAACGCGGAATCGCGCAAGCTCGTTGACCTCATGAACGCGAAGAACACCGAGGCGCAGATCGCACAATACGGGTCAGGCGGTATTCGCTCGATTTACTCTAATTTTTGGGGAGCGCTCACGTCGGAAACAGTGAACGGCGTCACCGCGATCCTGACGCAAGCGCGGCGTCTGGTGGGCGGCATGGGCGGTACTCAGATGTACGTGAACGGCGTGAACGCGGGATCACCCGCCGCCTATGATCTCTACAACGTGAGCAGCACGCGCACGACGACGCAACAGGTGTTTAACCAGATGTTCGATACGCGTTTCAATCAGACGATTACCCAATCGCGCGTCATTACGAGGGACTAACCATGTCACGCTATTATGCCATTGGCAGCACCCTCGCGGGTATGGTCAACATGTCCACGTATTTTCGCTACCCGCCGAAATCGGTTCGCAGCGCACAACCCGCGCCGCTGCTCGGCGGCGCGCGGCGGCGGTCGCTGGCGGGGCTAGGACGCGCGGACGGTCACATCAACAGCAACCTCGTGTTGGACTTTGCGTCTCAATCCGAATACGAAACGTTCGTGTACGCCGTGTTCGGATCGTTCACGACGTTCTCGGTGGCGCGGTACTTCACCCTGTTTGACACGAGCGGACACTTTAGCCCGTACTACGGATACATCGAACAGCCCACGATCAATTGGGAAACCTCCGACGCGCTGACCAACGTTGTATTTCCGCTTGCCAATCTCGTTCTCCAATCGGCAACGAAGACAAGCAACTTCACCGTCACCACGAGCACGCGCCT
>ERZ869929.206-NODE-206-length-38511-cov-24.958914_pt1 | contig 38511 bp, 60 predicted proteins | sample MGYA00579312_ERZ869929 | MGnify/ENA primary metagenome ERZ869929 (study PRJEB32216, sample SAMN09231818) | wastewater metagenome | place: USA: Maryland | collected 2016-08-09 | study: EMG produced TPA metagenomics assembly of the PRJNA472060 data set (Reclaimed... | reverse complement strand
TTTAAATTCATCTATGCTGAGCATTTAAGATCCTTTCATAAGCTCATCTAAATCTGGTTTTAAAGGTGGAGCCTTTGTTGTTCTTGCAACATTCAATTCGCACAAAGGTTTTGCTGAAAATCTATTTTTATTTTCTATTAATGAAAAATCTTTCAACCCATCAACGATCTCTTTTTTGTTCATAGTATATTTATATTTTTTCATCTTTTTGTGAATTTCTACGTGGTATTGTTGAGGTAACATGATCAAATTTGATATGTCGTTATTTTTTGGATTTCTATCTATATGGTGAATTTCAAAACCATTTGTAATTTTGCCAAAATGACTCTCATAAATAAATCTATGCACACGTAATTTTCTTCTCAATGCACCAAACTCCTTAAATGACGCTTCGTGATGTTCTTTTAACCGCATACACGTATCCTAAAAAGGCTTAAAACGGACGAGTGATCAAAAAAGTCACTACACACTAAACGCTATGGCTCTAGCTACTTCTCGATTTGGCCCGAGACTTGACTAGGTTCTAAGGTAACGGCGCTGGGTTTAGTCCAGTCATGAGTAGTTAGTCGTAGAGCCCGTGCGACAGGATTACGTTCCAACCGAGTCCGTCCCTATATGATGTTCTCCCCCCTTGACACTGCATTGCCCCCAGATGCCCATGCTCAATACGCTGACACAAGCTGTGCTCTTTCTCTTTCGAGACGTACCCCCCCCAAGAGGGAACGTAGATACCCCGCTGTATGGGACTTAGCTACGCTTTAGGATTTCTGAGAAACCCCCAAGTTAATATTTTAATTTCTGATTTTATTCACTTGCTTCTATGAAATGCTCAAGGCATACTAGGCGCAGGTTTTTTAATCAGAACCGAAAGTTTAGAGCCGCTGAAGGTAAAATGTCAACGGCTCTTTCTATTTTTACACCTGTCTTTTTATCGACTCAGAATCAATCTTCAATTCAAGATAAATTGCTTGGAATTCCTTCTCTAAAACTGAATACTTAAGCCGCTGAAACTCATACAGTGACTCAGTGCGAGCAAGTTCTTGGTGAAACACTAACCACTCCTTGGTCGCTTGAGCCGAAATGGTCTTTTCTGCTGTACTCTTACCCTCGCTAGCCTTAATAAGCGTAGCCTCGTGATGTCTGCGTTCGGCTTCCTTTAGAAGGTAAGCGTGCCGGGCCTTGGCTAAAACCTTACCTTGGGCCTCTAATACACTCAAGATAGGGGATAATGAATGGGTTTGTTGTGGTTCAAATTTCATTTTTCCTCAATTTAAAGTTTCACAGACTATTTAATCAAAGCTTTCACGTACAACCTTTCTATAATCTCAGCAAAAATCTCTAGTCTAATCGATACCGAATCATTAACTCCTGGCTCATTTATAATCTCTTTTAAAATTATACCCATTAGAGGAAAGACGGTCTCTTCGCTTGGAGTAATCCCAGACTGCTCCAACTCTGCAAATATGCGCAGTATTGTGGCTTTAATTATAGGATGACTCATTTCTTCTCACTCCAAGTCGCGACAAGTTCAATATTGCAATGCACACATCTTATTCTATCGACTGAGCTATAGTTTTTCGGTGGCTCGTGCTGACAGACCTTAGCCTCAAGCGGCTCAATATTCACAATAAAAGCCTTGTACTTATCACTTGGCAATCGATCAGTATCCCAAGAGAAGTCCTCGTTAACTTCTTTTTGTCTCCCAAACACCTCGACGCTGTTTTGCGAGAGCCAACGGGCAAGCATTTCATTTGCTTTCTTGGCCGACTCTTCTTTTGTCATTCCAAACATAACTTCACCATGAGAAGTAGCGCCTATGCTGCGCTCAAAATCCTCTGGCTTAAACACTAGCTTGCTCATTATTTCGTTGCCTCTCTAAATTCTTCTAAGGCTTCAAATGCGGCCTGCTTGGTCAGCCGCTCAACCTTACTTTGTTCTGTGGTAAGACCGCTCATTATTCTATTTAAAGCCTCGACAAGAATCTTCGCAGTTTCGAGCGCGTCTTGTCTGCCAGCCGTGAAACCTTTTTCAAAGAACAAGCTAAAATCATTTGGGCCGTAGACATCCGTAGGCCAGTCTTGGCAAAACTCTCTAGCCAACTCGTTCATTTTATTCTGCTAGTATTGGTTCGCTGTCATAAATCACCCTTAATATTAAGTTGAATCAGCATCCTTCTGCTTTGCAATTTGGTTTCTAAAAACAATAAAATCGCATCCAGCCTCTTTTGTTCCAGCTTTGTTTCAATCGCTGTCGCGCATAGCCTGAGTAGGTTTTCAAGTGGCAATGCTTCTATTTTTTCAAAAACGCTTTGTGCTTTGCTCATAACTCTCCTAGATAAATAAATGCGTTCCAATTTTTAACACTGCTCACAAGGATTGAACAAGTGACGTTGTCTATGACCGTCGACATGGTATATACATGTCTAATATAAATTTCATCCAGCTTCGGGTAATACCAAACTTTCATTTCTTCCCCTTGTCCCGTGGCTCAGCGGATTGCTTGGCTTTGTCCCATGCTTCATGCTCTTCAATGCCAGAGTAGGCAATAAACTTTTCTCGTACTTGTTTAACGCTGTATAATGCCGATGGATTGCTAAGCGCTATAATAAACACCAGCGCATCTAAGTTACCTAAAATCTCATAAGGGCTTATACCGTTTCTTTCATCACTCATTCGCCCACTCCTTATATTCCTTAGCCAGCTCCATAGCCCTCCAAAACCCATGCTCTGGGATCTGTTCGATTGCGTGGGCCATGGCTTCTGCATGGGCTTTAAGCGCATTATACTGCGGCAAATAGATTTGCACTCCGCACTTCTCACATTCAGGGCATCTACCCGATGCGGTTATTTCTTGCTCTGGAAAACCTTTTCCACATCTAACGCAACTCTCCCAGTGGCTCATTTATTCGTACCAACCCATTTCTTATTAAACTTCTCAACGGCAACCATTCGTTCACTATCTTTAACTCTAATATCTATACATGAAACGATTGTGACCAGCGCATCTGCAAGTAGCTCGTCGTAGTGCTTCTCTAGATCCGCATAGTCTTTGTAGAACATAAACTCACCCTGTCTTGAGTATGATCTTGCGTTATAGTCGCAACGAAAATCAAATCTTGATGGTTGGGTTTTACTCATTTTACATCCATAGCTCTTAGGAGCGAACTTCTTGCTATAGCGCCTTTTTGTTCTAGTGCGCTTTTGTATTCACCTTTAAAGTCTGAAGAGTAATGCTCATCAATAGAGTAAAATCTAAGGGCTGTTCGCAAGATAAACTCTTTTTCTTTTAGAGCCGCTATATGCTGCTCTAGTTCTTTGATTTTTGGAGTAGCATACATTTGAGCTATGGCCCAGTAACCGTCGATTGTCTCTTCCTGTTCTTTTTCTGAAAGGCCATCCCAATCTGCCCAGCGTCTACATTCTTCTAAAATGTGTCTTTCTATTTTCTTTATATCGTTCATGCGTAAATTCTACCCCTAAATCTTTCTGGTTTATTATTGGTGCAGACGGAGCAAACTTTCACTCCGAGAATCTGCGGCTCAAAAACTCTCCGTTCGACATGGCAACTAGCTTTGAAACCAACACACCAAACACAAGGTAAATAAAAATGTAAAGTGCAACAATCATGTCTTTTCTCCATCGTAAAAATCCACCGATCTATAAAACGTCTCAAGCTCTTCCCACACAGCGTCTTCACCCTCTGCAATAAATATATCGCCAATTCGGTTTGCCGCAAGACTTGAACCGTCTAAGTAACAATCCTTGCCATCTAAAAATGCGCAAGGTCGGCAATTAGGAGTTTGGTTTTCATATAACGGGGTTAGGCTATGAATATTAATATAGCCCCCAACTGCACTTGGGACTACCTTGGAATCCTTGAGTTCTTTTTGGGTTTTAGGCAAATACATGTTTGTGAAAAAAGAGAAACTGATTGCGCCCTTTTCTTTTTGTAAAACAAACGTGATATCCATTCCCTGAATACCGAAATTTTTTTTCGGATCATCGCTTCGCTTGTCAAACGCTGGTGTAAATATAATTTCCCTGTTATCGCTTTTCATTTTCTTTCTCCTGTTTTCAATCACTAGATTTATTGGCCAATACAATATCTATGAGCTTAGCAAGCCTTCCTTTTCTTATCAAATTCCTTGGGCTAATAAAACCAAGCTCGGGGTTATCTATAAGAAACCAAGTTTCCAGTTTATGGATATCTCCATCAAAAAAATCTGCAACGTGTTCACACAAAGACAACAACTGGAAATAAAAATTTACCTGTTCTTGTGGAATCTTTTCATCAAACCTTATCGAGTCCACCCCAACGCTAAACAAACCCGCAATGTCTTTTCTTTTTAGCCCAACAACCTCAAGCATACGTTTTACATCAAGAGTTCCATCTTGCTTTTTAAAAGCTGGAATATCTCGCTTGCTTATTGTTTGGAATATGTCCTTCACTTCTTCGCCGCTCGCTTCCATTTATGACCGTGACCATGACCCTGACCATGACCCTGACCCTGACCCTGACCGTGACCATGACCATGACCGTGACCGTGACCCTGACCCTGACCGTGACCGTGACCGTGACCCTGACCGTGACCATGACCATGACCCTGACCATGACCATGACCCTGACCCTGACCATGACCCTGACCGTGACCCTGACCAATCAAAACCAATTCTATTTAAAGCTTGGTTTTTCATTTGGCCTACTTTTGTCCTTTAAACAAAGGATGCGGCCATGCGGTAACGTCTATTACCGATCCCATGGGAATTTTAACGTCATCTATAAATGATTCATATTCGTTGCATTTTCCTTCTCTTAGAAAATCATGAAACCTACCAGTATCAGCAATCCAAGAAGCCTCCGACAAAACCAGCCATTGCCCTATAATTTGTTTTATCTGTCCAGTATAGTAAAGAGTTACCGTTCGGATGAATACCCTGTCGCCAACTGACAATGGTATTTTGGCTGGTTGTTTTGCCCCCAATAGGCTTTGTATTTCTCTTAGTTCCTTTAGCGTTAAACTTTCAATATCCATTTTCGTCTCCTTTTTATTTATTCTCTTTTTTCTGTCTTTTCCACTTATCCAAAGTACTCTTACCCACCCCAAATGATTTAGCCACGTCAGCAACCTTCACACCTTCAGCAATTCGCCTCAGTGCCCTAGCCTTGGTTTCTTCTGAATGTTTGGGTACGCTACGTTTTGGCATGGCTAGAAGGGGAGCTGATCGTCATCAGTTGGCATAGGGATGTCTTCGGCGTAGTTTTTAACTTCTTTCTGAGCTTTGTTGAGCACACTCAAAGGTACTTTCTCAATCTCGGCTAGTTGCTTAGGAGTGAGAGGATCTTTTGCGGGGAGAATATTGTAAACCGTGTCACTCATACCAGAACCATGGCGAGTGATTTTAAGTTTGATTTTTGTCAGGTCCCCATATTCCTCATGAAGGTCCGCCAACTGGTTGTTGACCGTGACTGACATGTCCCAAATTTTTGCGACAAACTTGCCGCCTTCATATACGACAAAATTAGCTTTATATCTCGTCCTGCCACCTGGCTCATCATTTCCCATTGGGATAAATTTCTTATTCTCCCATCGTCCATAGCTTTCATAAAGCTCACCAGCCAAAACACCAGACACAGATTCACCGTCCGATATTTTTAAAAATGAACCACTGTCGCTCACACTGATTGTCTTTTTTTTAAACTCCATTACCTTAGTCTCCTTTTTTTATTGTATCCCGCTGCTTTTTGTTTTTTTCCATTGGTCGCAAAATTTTGAAACATCGCAGTAGCCTCGGCACCGATTCGTATTCCATGTCTGGCTCGGCGTACATTCAGGCAATACTTTTTCTGCGTCCTTATGCGCTTTTATCATCTCAGAGACCATTTTTACAACGTCTTCTCGTGGCATGATAGGGATTTCATGGTAAGCAATTTTATTTGGATAACCCTTTTCTTTTTTAGCTTCTCCTGGCCGCCAATCGCGCAAAAGTCCACATACCCTGAGCCTCTTTGCGTCCATTCCATTCTGTCTTAATAGCTCAAGCTGAATATTCATTTGAAGACACCATTCGCCTTTAGGCTCTGTCCCTTTTTTAAATCCATACACTGTAGTAAACTTGTAATCCATAAGTGTCCCTTCATCATCAAGACAAAGAGAATCTATTTGAGCCGATATTTTGTGTCCATCAATTACCCCAAAGAAACGCTTCTCTACTAAATTATTCTTGTTGGCTCTCTCAAGGACCAAGTGACCTATTTGGCCATACAGAATAAAAATCCTATCGTCTACATCTAGGACTAATTCAGAATCGTGTTGTTTTTTTAATTGAGTTATTCTTGGAGGCTCGTTAAGACTTGTTGGAGTGAACTCAGAGTCGCCACGAGAATAAGGATCATTCTTAATAGCAAGCTCCACTGCCTCGGGGTAGTTAAATTTATTCGTTAACTTCATTTATCTACCATCCACTTTTTGTTTAAAACCTACAAGATCGTAAACACACCAAGTGATAAAAAGAAAAATCCAAGGCATATTAACTCCTTTTAAAAGCAGCGTAAATGTCATCAAGTCTATCAGCTAAATAGGCAGCGTTCTTTTTCTCCCAATCATCACTTGCTGATTCCATAAAGGTTCTCTCCGTAACCTTCTCTTTGATCGCAATCTGATCTTCTTTTGGTAGGGATTCTATTGGGATGAAAATATTATGATCTTGATCATAGATAGAGATTTCTCCGTTATCGTAACGGACCTCGACGAGCTTACAAAACCCACCGTCATTGATACTTGTGTCGAAATCAAATTTGAAGTTCATTTAAAACCTCCTGCTCACAAAAAGAACCCGTCCCTCTAAGTGGTTTAGGCTTAATGGATGAGGGACAGGATTTGTATTGTATATTAAATTGCCTAAACCGAGATCAGCATACGACACGTTAGGTCGAAAAGCAAGATAGTCTCAAGATTGTATCAAAGTTAGGAGTCGGTTGGCCCTGTTTCTCCAACCTTTGAGGTAGATGCGGAGTTCTGGCTTGTTTCTTAAGATTAGATTGTATCCTGCCAGAGCAATCACCACGTAAGAGCGTATAAACGACTCTGGATCGACGCTATTTATAAACGCCATAGTCCGAGGGCCTATGATGCCATCGACGTCTAGATGCCCTTTTAGGGCCATTAAAACCCGTTGGGCATATTTTACAGCAATTGAGGGGCCTCGGTTTATCGCTACATCCAAAAGGCATGTTGCGATGGCGTCGTTTGTAATGTGTTCAAGGCCGATTTTATCCCAATACAGGTGACGGTAGATTTCGGTTGCTTCTTCTTTGGTTAGATCACGCACCTCTTGTTCTGTAACTGGTGCGTCTCTAAACTCAGAAATAACCTTTAGGGTGCAACCAAACTTTGTGGGGCCCCCGTTATCAATAACGAATCCCCCTTCATTTCTAAATACGTACTCGATGCAATCTTCAAGTTTCGCCATTACAACCCAAAAGCATTGAATCTAATTGACACGACACCGTTGGTTGGTTGAGCGCTTTTTGTGAACACGACCCTCATGTACTGATAACAAACCTCCTGCATAGGAATCAAGAAGCTTGATTGAGTTGGGGAGCTTGAACACACAACATATGAGGCGCTTCCAAGCGTGTTCCAATTAGTTGGAGAAAACTGATTAGCGGGCAGCCCCACAGCCAAATCATTAGACCCTTGTAATTCAAATGTTCCGTTCATAGAACCAGAAGAAACACTCACTTGATATGAGCATCTTACTATATCCCATCCCCATACGTTTGAACTATTGAAGCTGTTGCTGCAAGAGACGGCATTGGCAATAAGTGAACTTGACGGTCGCATTTATACCCCCTCAGAAAAGTCGCTTGATATTTCGTCCTCAGCCGACTTTCTTGCTAGTTCTGTTTTTATTTGCGCCCTGTGAGATAGGGTCACATCTCGTATGTAAACCAAAAGTTTTTCAGCCAGAAAATCTTCTTTAGATTTTGAATTGGGTACCGAGACTAGGGCCCCATTTTCGTCTGCAATCGTTACGGTTTCTTGGTAACCAAAGGCGCATAAAACTGAATCACAGGCTGTTTCTTTAATTTCTAAACTTAATATCACGATTTTCTCCTAAGTTGAGGCTATGTAATTAAACGTACACATAAGCTGACTATTGTTAGCAAAATTTGCATCCCCCATATTGGTTGTTGATGAAGCTACCGTGTATTGCAAGGTCATATCCGTGCTTCCTGAAGTCAAATACCCTCCAACCAAAGATGTTACCGCATTTAAATTTTGATGATATCCACAAACAAAGGACTGAAAGAAGGCTCCTGTTGTAAAAGGTAGAGAGGCAATTGATGCCGCCCCACTTGAGGCCCCTTTATTTGACAAAGTCAGATATATTTGTGCTGTCACCATTTTGCCGACTTTTACATAGTTACCTGACTGAGTAGAATAATGAATACCACTACCAACCCCACCAAAGAACAACCTTGGGACCCATGTTCCCTCTTCGTAATCATCAAGAGTGTTAGGGTCCGACGATGCATTCTGAGAGACAGGGAATCTTATCTGTCCACCAGTAAGGTCCACATATTGAGTGGTAACCGATCCAACGACCTGTAAGGATGTCGCTGGGGCAGTTGTTCCTATGCCAAAGAAGCCCCCATTGTTAATATAGGAAGAGTTCCCTGTTCTCGTGTCGATCCTTGCAGCCAAAGTGCTAGTGCCGTCATACATTTGCAAGATACTGCCGTTGGTTTGTGAGCTAAAAACCACTTGGCCAGCCGAAGTGCTGCTTTGTTGAACTGTAAGGGTTTGACCTGGAGGTCCATTTACTACTAACGGCGTTGTGGGAGTCGTTGTTCCTATACCAACAAAACTATTAGTGCTGATCGTTAATGCTTGAATCGTGCCATTGCTATAGAGAGAAAGTGGGCCTGCAGAGATCAAATTGATGTAGTTGCCCGAACTTTTGGTTATCGCGTCTGTTTGTGCAACACCATTAAGAAAAATTTTAGTGCCGTTTCCATTTGGCATTGTAAGGTTACCAGACGTTACTATGTTTCCGATAGTACTTACAGTGAATTGATTGCCACTGCCCACACAGAATTGCTGTGACGGACTCGTTGTCCCAACCCCCAGAGATCCTGCAAAAGAGCTTGACCCAGATTGAACCACGATGGGCTGAGAGAATGTCTTAAGCCCAGAAAAAGTCTGTGAGCTTGAGCTTACTAAGCCTGGCAAAACAGAAGTAGCTGCTTGCATGTAAAGCGTATTGGAGCCAATCGTAGCACCTTGAGCGTTTGCTGGGACGACGTCATAGACCACTGTGGTTGGAGTTTCTCCTGGAGACGAAGACCAACTTAAAGACCCAACACCGTTATTTACAAGCGTTTGACCTAAGCCACCTTGAGCAACTGGCAAAACCAGAGAATAACTGCTAGGTGCGGCTGGCGCCTGCATCGTCACAGCACCAGAAGTAGACCCTTTAAATACTGTCGATAATGTAGCACTTGAGCCAACCACATCCAACAAAAAAGAAGGTGTTGTTGTTCCCACTCCAATAGGACCCAAAAAAGAACTTGATCCAGATTGAACGGCAATTGGCTGCGTAAATGTTTTAAGACCTGAAAATGTTTGGCTTGCGCTACTCACTAAACCTGGAAATATAGGGCCAGCTGATTGTAGAAACAAAGAGAACGAGCCAATTGTTCCGCCCGTTGTGTTTGCAGAAGCCCCGTCGAGTGGTCCTACAGTGTAAGCGACATTTGAACTAGACCCAGAAGAAGAAGACGAAGAGGACCCCGTTGTGTTTGGAGGATAATAAACATATATTCCATCACTCATAAACTACCCCTGTGTCTTTGCGCAAAAGTACCCAGTCAGAACACCACTTGAAGTTGAGTTGGTGTACTGCACTCGAATCCAAGGGAACCCAATGTCTGCTAGATTTGCTAAGATTTTAGTGCTGCCTGATCCAATTGTGATGTCAGCGCTAGAATAGGGAGCCACGATTATTCCCGTCCATGTCCCCGCGTTGTACGATCCTTTTGACTGTGGTGTACCAGGGTTGTAATCAAGAGACCCTTGAATCTGAAAGGTCCCTTGTGGCACACCCGTCCACTGAAGCTGAAGGCCCACGGTGTTTGAGTACATAACATTTGAAGCGGAGGAAGTAATCGTCGAGGTGCCAGACATGACGCCAGAAGTAAAATTTTGGTATGGGAGAGAAGCATTAATCACGTTTTAGACTCCTTTTGGGTTAAAGTGTGATTCACTTAGTCCTAATATAGAGTGAATGGTGCTAGTCATCAGACCGTCCTAGTTTTGTCCTTTGCCCTAAAGACAAATCCTGCATGCCTGTTTTAGAAACTTTTTGTTGTTGAGAAAAAGACATGAACGCATTCTGGTTGGCCATAATTCCATTAGTCCTTAACGAAGCATGTAGTGGCGCTCCTAGGAATTTAGACAGAGAAATTTTTGTGCTATAGGGAATAGAAATTGGATCTTTAATCCCCGAAATCTTATCATAGGTCTCTTTTTTCATATGATCGTAGAGTTTAGGATACACCGCTGTAAGCGCCTCTAAATGCTCTGAAGTAAGCGTGCCGTCCTTTAGGTGCTTTAAGACACTTAATGGCTGGTTCACGGTCTCAAAGTATCTTGAAAATCGTGCTATTTGAGTTTTGCTCATAACGGGTTTTTTATCAAAAGGGCCAACGTCTGGTTGAATCGGGATTTTGGAATTCAAGAACGCTATCCCATTCATCATGTTGGTTTGAAGCGCTGAGGTAGCATTAGGAGCATACTTATACATTTGCTCGGTATCTTTTGACACTTTCTTTATTAGCGAATCAGGATTAGACGCGTATTCTTGAATTTGTTTTGTCTTCTTCTCGTAATCTTCGTTGTCGGCGATTTGTGAAGCGCCCGAGGCTACCAAAGAACTCAACCTTGGGCCCACGTTTAGTATCGCGTTTATCCCTTGGCTAATTCTGTTGTTTGTTTTTGCTGCCGATCTTTCAAGACCTACGATTGTATTTATAAGATTTTGTGTTTCAGGACTGCCCTCTAAAAGCCCTTTGGCCATTTTAGTAGAAAGCTTGCTAAACTGATTTTTGGCTAAGTAAAGAGCGAGTGGAAGCGGGCTACCAGTAGCAAGAGCGAGCGAAGCCGGTCCAAGATCTAAAGCAAGATTTTTTGCTTTTTTCATCCACTCCAAGCCCTCCGGAGTTCCGGACGGACCGACCTTGTCAGGAAGCATATTGATCCACTTTTTATAGGTCTCTATCTTTTGAAGGTCTTCAGGCTTAAACAAAAGCTCAGTCACACCCTTTGACATTTTCTTTTCGTGGGTGATTGAGTCCATAAGAACTCTTGGATTGAAACCCTTTTTTAAGGTCTCAAGCCTGTAGAGCTTTGCTTTTTGTTGCTGAGCAAGCGTTTCAAAAACCTCGGGGAATTTTTGTTTAAGACGTTTTAATGCTTCTGCATTTCGTGGATCAAATATTTTATCTAGAAATTTTTCGTCTGGAATATTGCCAATTGTTTCATCTAAAGCAGATAGACCCTGTCTTGCTTTTTTGCCAAGTTTTAAATCAGAAGCAAGCTCCGCCATGTCAGACTTAAATGACTTGTATGATTTATTTAATTCTTTTCTCGCCTTAATAAACTGCTCGGCAATTTCTGGAGCATCTTTATTTATTGCCCTTGCATTCTTCTCAATTAAATCGTCACCAAAGTTCTCGATGTGTTCAACCAGATTACCTAAAGACTTTCCAACTTCGTGATTGCCGTTTTGAAAAGCTTCTCTTGCAGAAGATTTTACTGAAGATGCAATACCGTCTAAAGTATCAAGTGTGGCGTTTTTTTGGTCTAAAATTACATCTAAGAATTGATTGACTGCTTTCTCGCCCGGCGATCCCTTATACTTAGCCACCTCACGCACGCTTTTAGAAACATCTTCGTGAAGCTTCAGCAAATCCTTTTCTCCAATAGATAACGCTTTTGCTTGAGCCTCTTTGTCTCCATATAGGGCTTTAAAAGGTTCGTATAGTTTGTCTCGGTAAGACGTAATTTGGTCCTTAAGCATTTTTCCGGCTTCGGCAGGATCTCTCCCGGCGTTTGCTTCAAAAATATTCGACAAGCCCTCGTCGATAGTCTTATAACCCATGTCCACAGCTTCTCGAACTGAAGCTCCCGTCTCATCAGCAACCTGACTCAAAGCAGAAGCCAGCTTCTTTCCATCTGGATGGTCAGAAAGTTGACCTATAACCGTGGGCAGACCTGCGTCGGTAAACTCTTTTGTAATTTGGTCTGCGTTTTTGACCCTTTTTGAGAGCTTTTCAAAGTAGCCTAGTTTTTCGCTAGCGGGTAAAGCAGTTTTTGAAATAATCCAAGCCTCTGAACCCGGTACGGCGTCACTTGCTATTTCGCTGATGGCGCGTTTTTGTTCTGCTGAAGAAGCGTCGGCTATTGTTTCGACTACCTGTGCAGCCTTCCTACCGCTAATGCCACCAAGAATGGAGCCAATCCCCCCAGAATATAAAGCAGATAGTCCCACGTTAGATAACGTCTTCTGTGAAAGTAGATCATGGTCCCCCAAGGCGCTTTCACTAATGCTTTGACCAACCCCATAAAGTGCCCCCTCTGCGCCAAATCCAATGCCCTTAGCTGCGCCCTTAGATAACACCCGCCCTATGACTCCAGAAGCCTTAGGAAGAAGAGCAGCTGCCCCACGCTCTGCCGCTAGTCCTAACTTGGCTGCTCCCCGTACGCCTAATCCTAGCGCGCCTAAACCCCCTGTTGCTACTAGTGGAGCGGCAACCCCTGCTATCTCGCCAACAGTCGACGCAACTGGATTAGCTTCTTTCAGTCCAGCGAGAGTTTCTGGATTAACCAAGCCTGATTCAGTTAGCAGAAGATCCGATGTGCCAAACGATACTCCGCGAGCGGCCCCCGCTGCTCCAGCCAGTAACTCATTCTTGGTCCCACCGAACTCACCTTGCAAATCAACAGTGCTATCCCACGTCGGTATGGGACCCACGGCTTGAGTTGGCCCCGATGCCTCAACTTCTTCTGTAGTGTCCCACGTAGGATTTGCCATTACTTATATCCTAGAAATTGTTTAGTTGTTGGGTCAAACAAAGCGATCTTACCACTAGCCTTATCCATTCTTTCAACAGGTTGAACCTTAGCTTGAGCCTCTGGCATACTTAAATCAACTCCGTAAGAGGGATTAGAAAGAATTGGGAGCTTACCGGCAAGTGTGGTCATGATTCCACTTTTCAAACCAGCAATCTTTTCGTTCTTAACTGCTTCGCTATCTGTAAACTTAACTGAGTTAGGTTCAACCATTTGTCTCACGTCCGCATCTGACAATCTTTCCCCCACAATTCCTTTTATGACTGTAAATAAATCTGAAGTGGACTTGTCTAAAAGAGAATTAGAACCAAACGGGCTTCCGACTCTAGAACCCACAGTTTGTAATTCATATTGACGATTCAATACATGATCTATTTTGTTTAAGTTAGCTTGAGCGTTTTTAAAGTCACCTATTTCCTTATAGGCGTCTTTTTGTAACCCCTTTGGGACAAAAGCTTGAATGGCCATGTAAGGATCTACCTTTGCACCAGCTTTTATCTGTTGTTTTAATCCACTCACAGCTTCGTATTGAGCTTGTTGCGCAAAATAGGGCGCCATTTGTGCTCTTATTAACGCCGATCCCTTCTCTGCTTGAGCTAAAAGCACTGGATTATTAGTCTTAGCCGCTGTGGCAGCAAGTTTTGCTTGAGCTACGCCGAGCATATGGAGCTTAGTTTGATTCTCTGCCTGTTGCATGTTTCCGTATTGACGATAATAGTCGCCAAGTAAGGTTTGTTTTTTGCCCATGTCTATTTTCTGAGATTCAATGTCTTTGTTAATACTGTTATCAAGAGATTCAAGAGCCATGTTCTTAGCATTTGGACCTTGTAAACCTGCACCTAATCCACTTAAAAGGGCTGCAATTGTGAACCCAACTTTTTGTCCCGTAGTTCTGCTATTCCAAAATTGGTCTGGATCAACTTTCTTTTTAGCAATATCGCTTTGTAAGTCGTTTATGTTTTTTTCTATTGGAGCTAAACGCTTCGCTGACTCCTCAGCAAACGTTTGTTGAGCTTTTGCTTGAGCCTCGTAGTGACCAGCTAAAGCATCATTCTGAGCTGCCTTTGCTTTTCCTTCAGCCATAGCAGCATTTTGCAGATCTTGCATAGCGCCCATAGGATTATATCCACCGGCTTGTGGAGGAGGAGCCATTGGTTCAGCCATGTCGCCAAATTCAGGGGCCGTCACCTCCTGTTCTGGTAGTCTAGAATAATCTAAGGCAGGCTTGGGCTCCGGCTCTAAACCAGCAGGATAAATAGTTGTACCCGCTAGCCCTTGTTCTTTAGGCTCCATAGGAGTCATGTATTGCTCTTCTTCCTCTGCACCCCAACCCCCGTCGTACATCTTCTTGGCTGTTCCATATCCCTTCACAGAGCCACCACAGTAGAGCTTTTCAAGATGATCGACTCTATCTTTTAAAGACTTTTTTGCACTTATAACACCTTCATATCCCTTTTCTTCTTTCTCAGCTAAAAGCTTTTTAACAAAAGCAGAGGCGGCCTTTGCAGGATCTTTTGATTTGGTCACTGAAAGAGGAAGAACGATTTCCTCTGGTGAAAGCAGTGCTGGAACCCTATCGTTTTGAGGAGAGTCTTTATTGACCTCGGGAGTTCCTGGAACAACACCACCCTCAGCCATGCCAGCAGCGCCTCCAGACATACCCTTAGCAGCCATTCCGCCACCCGCCTGTAAGAGCCCACCAATCAAACCGCCCCTTGTTGTCATGTTATTTGCTGCAACTCCTGAATTGATTGTATCAATCCCAAGTTGAGCCCTGTTCTGATCCGCTAAAGCACCCTGATAAATCCCCTGTTGTTGAAGATTCTGCCCACCCATCATATTCTGTTGTTGTTGTAAGGCCTGTTGGGCTTGGAGTTGTTGTTGGGCCTGTAAAACAGCAGCCTGTCCTAACATGCCCTGTTGAGCGTTCACACCTTGCTGGGCTGCTTGTCTTGCTACCAGAGCAGGGTTCACGCTTGCGCCGCGCTGAGAGGCCATTAGAGCGGCCTGTTGCTGCATATTTTGTCCTGTGCCTTGAGCAAGCATTGCTTGGGCGGGATTTGGTCCTACCCCTTGTGATTGGTTTAGTAAAGTTTGGGCCAGATTTTGTTGTTGAGCATAAATATCTTGTTGTTGATTTTGAGCTTGATTAATTTTAGGCATCAAATCTTGTGTCGGTAAGTTACGAGCTTGAAACGTATTATTTAATCCAGCGGCATCCGAAAACCCACCGACAAGACTTCCAACCGAGCTACCGAGTCCTCCGCCTACAAGTCCCATCGGGCCAGCAACAATCCCACCCAAGTCGTAATGCTGTACACCGCTTTCAATGAGGGCTTTTGCAAGACTCTTGCTCATTACTGCGTGCGAACCTTTTCCTTCTGCCATAAATTTCTCCTAAACTCGTTTTGTTGGGCTGATGTTTCGTGGGTATTGTTTTTTCACGCCCGCTACTATGTTCACACCTGAAACCGTAAGCCCAGCCCCTGCGGTAACACTTGCAACCGTTGAATCGAAATATTCATTAAATGTTAACTGTATTGATTGGCACTGTTGTCTTTGGAAATTGATTTGCCATTGCTCGCGAGTCGTAGACCCACCCCATAGAGGATTAGAACCCCATAGAGCGCCAACACCCCAAGGAGCCGAATAGTTATCAGGAGAGATAGTTGATACCTGAGCAATCGACGAGTCAAAATCATAAGCTATTCCCATCGTCAAAGTGTGAGGTGTTTTGTACGTGCCAAGCAAATACATCTGATAACATCTTTGATAACCCTGAAGGCCTGCTAGATTCATCCATCCTGTAGTAAAAGACATGAGAACAGCATTTGATCCATCAAGGTAGGTGCCAACAGTTTCTTGAAACGCTTGCCCGTAGGAATCTATGAACGAATGCAGGCCACCGTAAATAGTGCTCGATATCCCAGAGATCCCTTCGAACACACCCCATTGATTTACAAAATAATCATACATGAGCGTAAGACCATTATTTAACGTGAATCGAATTTGATTCGTCTCTGGCACAGCCACAGAAGAAAGAACCACTGCGGAGTTATAAGCCTCAACGGGGGATCCGATATAAGTTGTGTTTAGGTCTCTTCCAAGTAACCAAATTCCCTTGTCACTTTGGAACATCAAACCGTTAGGCGTCTGAATAATAGAGCTTTGATTCGAACACCCAACGGTTGATGTAATTAATATCGGTTGTGAGTATTGTGAATTCGCTCCTGTAATATCAGGACCTTGACCATTAAAATAATAGATCGCATTTTTCTTAAAAATTACTAGTTTATCATCAAGAGGAGCAATGCACCTCATAGGACCTGTGGTTATTTTTGTCGAGGTTGTTGGCGGAACGTACATTGTAAGAAAATCACTCATCTCAACTGGAGTGTTTTGAATAATTTGCTTTGAATACCATAGTTGGTTTTTGTTTTCTGAATCGATCAGCCACAGTCTGTTATCAAACAGAGTCATGGCGTCTGATCCAGGGGCTGAGATGTTTTCTAACACCCCACCTGTCGTATATAAAACGTTGTTGGCAAAGATCTGAGCATCGGAGAGACGATCGACAAAAGCTATGTTGTCGTTATCTACTGCCAAATTCACGATCGTTGGATTTGCGATACTTGTGACTTGATAATACGTTTGTTGGGCCGTGCTCCAACGATAAATTTCTATCTTAACAGGGTTCTGCGTTTTGTATGTAAGACGGTAGGTGGGCACGTTCACGGTTACTGTTGAAGTTCCTGAACTTACAGTCACGGGTGCAGGAAGAGATGGAGCCGACCTGTAGATGTTGCCTTGATTATCCGTCCAAGCATAAACTGCTTGATAATAATATTGTTGTGGAGCGAGAAGCCCAGAGGAAGAAGACCCTGTGCATAAAACATCATCTGGGTAAACAAAGAACCCTGATTCGGTTGGAGAGTAACCATCGTAGCCCCACAAAAAACCACCGTTTAGAAATAGATTACTTGCTGTCTCACATGGGCTTAGATTTTTAGATCCAAAATTAAACTTAGCTAAATTTATGCCTGTTTGAGTATAGATCCCACCTAGTTGAGTTCCTGTAGGGGGATTGGTCTCTTTGTTCACAGCTTCGACTAGATCTTTTATCAAGTATCCAACGTTTGCCGTGTTTCCTGTTATAGAAACAGAAGGAAGGCCTTGTGCAAGGTATCCACCACCGTTTGAGTAGGCAAGTTTTGCCACAACCATTCCTGTAGAAGAAATCATGAAGTAAGAGGGTTGATATGTGGAACTGAAAGCAGAGAGAAAGTAACTTGAAGAGTTTAATATAAAACCCTTTGAAGCTAGCCCCACTCCGCGGGTGATTGTGGTCGTAGCACTTAAAGAGCCCGTTTGTGTTGACGTGATTTTATTTACTGCGTTTGAAACAGATCCGTAAGTGTAGAAGTTTGAGACCTCGTGGAATACGTTCAAAATTCCACTTTGGGCGGTTGTGGCTATATTTAAGATTTGTGCCGAGGAAGAAGAGACAAACTGTTTTGCAGCAAAAAGAGTAGTGAGGGCCTGGTTAGTTGCTACGATCACGCCCGAATTTGAACCTGCTATATAAGCCGAGGTCCAGATAACAGGGCTTGATTGAGACAAATCAGCCGTCACACTAATAATTGAGGCCGTGGCTGAGGCGATGGCCACTTCACTTGATAGTGTAAGCCCACTTGTTAAGTAAGCCGATCTAATCCCAGTGTTTGAGGCCGCATTCCAAGAAAGATACAGCGAATTGTTCGCCACGTACCCGTCAAAAGCCCCTCTTGCCGAAGGAAAGTAGGATGTAGACACGTCGGTAACCGATCCAACCACACCAGGAACCGAAGAACTTAAAGCTTGGTATTGGAGGTGATAAGTCACGCCATTAAAAGCACCAAAAACAACGATGAAATTATTTTCTAACGCAAATACTCTAGATGAAAAAGACACTGTCCCAAATGTTGATATGATTTGAGTTGGAGGAACAACGTTTTGTCCTGTCTCGTAGTTTGCTATGGCGTATTTATATTTTGGAACCGTGGTGCTTCCCACCGTCACGTTATCAGTAAAGACCGTACATACAAGACCGTTAGGAGAAATTGCAGTATCAACGGCTGATTGGTTGGTATTACTTCTAATTAAGGGCATCGTGTCTATTTTAAGACTTTGAAATGACCCCTTATTTACCCATGAAACAGTTGATGGAGAGTAAGCAAGAAACGCGCTTCCTATTGCAGTTAAATTTCCATTGAATGTGGTTAGAAGGGAGGAGTTAGTATTTGGAAGGGCGCCCAAATATCCAAAACCGTTTCTTTTTGTTAAGCGACTAATTTTATCAAACACAGAGTTCTTAACTAGAACGAATTGACCAACAGGAAGATTGAACTCGTCAAGCTTCGTTTGAATCCCTGAGCCAAAAGTAAAACTAATCGCTTGTTTTTGTAGCATCTAAATCTCGTAAGCTAAAAGAGCCGTGTTTGTAACCTGTATCGTTGCATCACTCGATGAAACCTTAACAAATAATTGGTAATTGTATGTTCCTGCGGCAGGACTGTCTAAACAAGAAATCGAAGATGAAGGCCACGACGTTATCCCAAATTGATTTAGTGTCATCGACCCGATCCCACCCGTAAAAGAATATCCCGTGGAGCTAAAGTCTGTCTCATAAATGTCAACTCCACTTCGCGTGATTTTAAGACTACCTTTAGTTCCGATCAAATTTCCGTAAGTAAATATATTGCCAGGTTGAAGCGAGATACTCACTGGCCTTCCTGTGGTTGAAAGAGTTACGTTCACGCCAGGTATTGCAGTGTAAGTAAGAGATGAAGTTGTGAAGTTTGCAGTCGTGCTAGAAACCTGAAGTCCGACGGCTCCCATTTTGATTTGAGTGATGCCACCATCTTTTACTTCAAGTTTTAATCCTGCGCTAATGTCTATGGTTTGGTTGTCGACAGTAACGTTTGCCGCTTGTGTTCCGCTTGAGTCTTGAGTAACAAAACCAGACGAGGAGGAAATTGTTGGCAGAGTAATTGTGTAATTTGCACCCATAGAAGGAGCCTGAAGCGTAAGGCCAAACGAACTAGCAGCCGAGTTTCTTAGAATGACGTTTCTTACATCCATGCTCGCTGCCACGTTAACGTCTGACTGCCATACAAAGGTTTGATTTCCACTTACGTAAGAAGCAGAGGCTGGTGAGGTCAGTCCAGAGATAGACCCAGGAGAACCAGCAAGGCCTCCGTTTTGGGTTATGCGAATTTGGTTTCCACTCACGTCGTTAAAATACAAATCTGATCCTGCAACATAGGAACAGGCAATATCAGCACTGCTTGAAGCAACACTCAACGGCACAGTGTTTATGTAGTATCTTGTTGATCTTAGGAGTGTAGCGTTGGTGTTATTAAAAGGAAGATCCGTGTTGATGTTAATCGCATTGGGAGTGATCGGAACACCGTAACCAGGGGCATGAGTGTGCGCATCTAATCTTGTCAGTGCTGTGTTGATGTTCGACGCATACTCGGGGCCACTTTGCTGAGAAACTATCGGGAGGACTAGAGTCATGTTTGGTGTTGTTGTCGTATTAGCCATATTTCTCCCTTAAAAAATCCAAATATCTATTGTGACCGTAGCGTTTGACGTGAGTTCAAGTGTTTTAGCGTTAAAAGGTTTACTTCTATAAATTGAAGCAGAGGCGTTTTGACTTGTGATTATATAACCCTGCTGAAGTTCATCAAGCAAAGTGTTGATTGTATTTGGTCCAGAAGTCAGAACAACGTCTTTTAAAAACAAACCCTGAAGAATTGGTTTTCCCAAAATAGGATCAAGTTGGCTTTTCCAGCTTGTCTGAAGTTTATTCAACTCTGGGAGTGAGGTTTGCCAGTAGGATAACATTAAAACCCCCACCCGCCACCAGAGCCGTATCCCCAGCCAGAATAACCTCCGTAACCATCATTCCAACCAGCAATAGATTGAACGTCTGTTACATGCTGAGCTTGACCAATATCTCTCGACTCCCCCATACCTTCAATTCTCTTCATGAGTTCATTGTATTGGTCCGCAAGCCCCGTGTAGTCAGATTCTTGTTTTGTGAGTGCTTTAATCGCTGCTTCAATAATAACGACTTCTTCCCAGCCAGCGATTCCCTCTAAAAGAGTTGAGTCTGTCCAGTATGAAAGTGTTGCGGAAACGCTTGTAGCAAGAGCGTTTTGAGAAAGAACAACCGAGGTCGAAGCAATTGAACTAATGACCGTATTGTCTTGAATTCCTGTCCCTGAAACGTTCATTCCTACAGCTAAACCAGTGGTGTCTAGAATGGTGGCTGTAGTTGAGCCCATCGTGAGACCTGTGGAGAGAACGAATTGCAGATTTGTAGGAGCGGGAACATACCAGATTTGCATGAGTTGGCCTGTCTGTTGACCGGGAGGGAAGAAAAGCTTGTCCCCTTCAATTCTGTAGAGGAGCCCCTTACCGTTCTGCCAATTCCAAGCTGCTGAAGTCTGATAACCCCATTTGTTTCTCTCTATGAATTCAAATCTTTGAACAGTTACCCATCCATTGGGGCTTGTTGAATACTGAGCGTCCACTCCTAGAAGCTTGTAAAACTTTGCAGCAGTATTTCCATTAACATCAATATAAGAAGGTGAACCGTCAGGCAATGCATACTGTTGCGTGCCTCCGCTAAGATTGAACTGATAAGGTGCTGCAACGAAATAATCGTTCCCGTAACAAGCAACCAATTTGTCGTAAAGGTTTTTATAGGAATAATTTACATAGCTGTTCCACTCAGGGGTAGAAACGAAAGGGTTATTTTGCATATCAGCCCTTTGTTGCGCAAAAAGACGCAAACCACCGAGACAAAGTTGGCTGGACGTGCTCATATAATCTCCCTATGAAGCTTAAAACTGCTTTTTTTGATCGCGTTGAAATGATCCCGTTTCATGATTGCTGGGAATGGATTGGATCCAAAGACACCGGGGGCTATGGGACTTTCCCAAAAAAGACAAAAGAAGGGTACACAAACTGCAAAGCGCACCGATTGTCCTGGGAAGTTAATATAGGGCCTATACCTGCGGGCCTTTGCGTGCTCCATAAATGCGACAACAGAGGTTGCGTTAGGCCTGATCACCTGTTTCTTGGCACGCAGAAAGAGAACATTTATGATATGCTTGCAAAGAAAAGGAACAAAGCTCCACAGGGCGCCGCTCACCATAAAGCTAAACTCTCGGATATCGACGTTAAGAATATAAGAGCGTCCACCGGTAGCCTTAAAGAGCTTGCGGCCAAATACAGCGTACACACCTCTCAAATATCCGCGATACGGACTCGACGAACATGGAAACATATTTAGTCTTCTTCCCCATATTCAGCGTGAGGCATTGATTCACACTGCAAGAACATAGCTCTAAACGCGCTCACCACCTCGTCTACACTCTTTGAGTGAACAGCGTCGATGAATTCTTGCGCTAAAGTTTTAAGTGCCTCGTCCTCACCCTTTACTTCTTCTTTTTTCTCTTCTCTAGGACCAAGAATGTTTGTGACGAGCTTTCGTCGATCTCCCATCATGATAATATAGCTACCCTACCTTGTTAGACTGGAGAGAAAGAAGTGATGGGCCTCTAACAAGCCCACCACATTCCATTTTAACTAAATCGCAGTCGAATTACAGAACGAGAATTGAATTCTCATTGTAGTTCCAGCCACGGGATTGAAAGCGACAAAGTCGTTTCCTGCACCAGAACCAAACTGCAATGATAAACTCGCATCTGTACTTCCAGAAGTCGAAACCTTTGGAATAGTCACTGTGTTGGTAAGATTGCTCACAACAAAATAACCAGGAGCTTGAGGAGCTAAAGCCAAAGCTGTTAGCGAACCACTAGCACTAGCTAAAGTCATGTCGTAAGAAACCTGCACACCTAATAACTTATTGTAAGTATCAAGCTTCATTGCTTCTTGCGATCCGAATTGGAACAAATATCTACCACCAGAAGCAGTAAGTGTAATACCGTCTCCAGTGATAATATTCTGTTTAGCCATAGTGATTGTGTCACCTGAAGCTGACATACTAGCAATTGTATTTGTGCCAGCCATCCCAGTTCCAGAAACAGTCATTCCTCTATACAGTCCTGCAAAGCTTGATACAGTTCCGATAGATGTTGTTGAGTTAACAACCCCACCAGTTAACATCACGCTTTGTTGGTGAACGGCACAGATACCTTTTGAATTGAGAGCATTCAAAGTTGGAATGCCTGCTCCGTCAAAAGTAACTTGAGCGTAAAGATGAACGATGTTTTTCTCTAACCCAAACATCACGGGCGTGTAATATCTCATTGCCATAAAAAATCCTTCCTCGATAAACGAGTGGGCGGTTTACTGCTTGCCATGGCACCCCTGCGGGCAAGAGGAGCCCCAACGTAATGTCAGGGCTCGAATTAAAAACTAAATCAACTTGAATAAACTCTCATTTCCTTGTATGTAGCCTCATGTTTAACGAACAATTTCTTATTCGATTCTGGTCTAAAGTTAACAAGTCTTCTCCCAATGAATGCTGGCCATGGACTGCCTCCGGAAACAAACACGGGCAAGGGCAATTTCGCGTTCATTACAACAAACGAAAAATGGACCTTGCCTATAGAGTTTCTTGGATGATTAAACACAAAATCATGATCCCCGTTGGAATGGAGATCATGCATTCGTGTGACAACTCTTCCTGCTGCAACCCCCGACATCTCTCCATGGGCACTCATGCCGATAACATTAGAGATATGATGAACAAAGGTAGGCACCGCACAGACAACAAAAAAGGCGAAGAACATTACAACACCCAGTTTACTGAATCTGACATTAAAAGAATCAGAGCGTCCAAGCTTACTCAACAAGCGCTTGCCGAGATCTATGGCGTTAGCCAAGTTCAGATCGGAAGAATTAAGCTGAGAAAGTCTTGGACACATATAATCTAATTCCTTAATAATATCATATACTTATCACACCGAGAGCTTGACATACATCGAATGACCAGGAGCCGAGCAACCGAGCTGTCCGTAACCAGCAAGCCTGAACTCAAATGAGTCCGCACTTGTGCTACGTAGGAAACTCACACCGTCGTCATCGACCACATGTGGAAGATCTTTAAGTGAGTATAGAGCCCAATCTTCCATGGAGAGCATGAATGCTGTGTATGGAGGACAGTTACGATCTGCAATCACTGTAAAGTTTGAACCTGCACCTTGGATTGTGATCCCTTTAAAGTACAAGTGAGCGTTTCCGTTCTCATCTTGAGGACCTTGAATCTCAGTCTCAAAAATGTTTCTAGCTGCACACGCTTTTTGTAGAGCAGCGTAAGCATTTGGACCAACGAAACAATGGCTTGGGAAACCACCTTCCATAAACAAGCTTGTGCTTGCATCATAGAGAGCTTCTTCAACACTTTGTCCGTTTGTGCTTCCGTCGTAGTAACCACCAGCAAGCCTCCACGAGTCTTGTGATCGGTTAACACCAAAGAACACGTCTGAGGATGCGATAGTTTGGCTCATACCAACCCATGCCATCAAACCAGTCAGAGCAACAGGTTGATTTGCTGATCCAATGCTTGGCCCAAAGAGAGGTGATGTACCTGAAATTTGGAGGTAGTCGCCATTTGCCCATGCAGTAGGGCTTTGAGCAGAGGCAGGGTTTGCAGCAGCGGCGTTACCGATGACCAATGTGCCAGCGGAACGATTTAGCGAAACAACATAACCAACGCCAGAGCGTTGAGTGACTGTTGTAGCACCTTGAATTGGGTCTTTATCAGTAGCATACATTACTTGACCAACTGTGAAATAACGAATGTCTGTTGGGTTAGTAAGAGTGATTATTCCGTTAGTGGAAGCACCTGAACCGATAGTCAAAATCTGACCAATCGAACCAGAGCCAGAACGATACAATTGAGTGGAAACAAGGTTTGATACACCTTGAATCATTGCATCCATCTGAGCCATTTGACCGTTCACAAACGAACCGATGTTTTGGCTAGCTGAAAGCATTGCTTGACGATCAATCACGTGCACACCGTAAACAGCAGCGCGTGTGAGCATGAATTTTACAAACTTAGCGGGACCTAAGTTACCGCCAGTGCCCGAACCACCGTTGATTAGTTGGTTAGGAAGTTGAGCGTTTGCAAATACGTTTGAGATACCTGTTGGAGTCTCAAGCAAGATTGGGAGGGGATAAGTCTCACCATAGAAGTCTGTTTTCTTCTTGACCATAGCAAACAGGGGGTTGTTCTTGTAATACAGAGCAGCCATCTTTTGGCCATCATATATTTGCTTTAAAATACCCGAGATCTCTTGCATTCCAAGAGCGCCCGAGGTGTTGGGTGTAAATGGTCCGTTGACTACGCTACCCGCACCTTCGTTGTATGAACCCACAAATGTGGTAACTGTTGACATGATAAACCTTCCTTACGGCCTTAAGCCGCGTGCAAATTCTATTGCCCGCTTAACCCTGTCCTCATCCGTTATTGGCTTAGTTGGGGGTTTAGCCGGGGTTGATGATAAATTGTTAGTTAATGTTTTAGGCGGCTTAAAGTCTTTTCTTGTCTCTGCTTTTGCTGCTTCTGCTACACCCTTGGGCACAGCCGCCCACAAGGATGAGACCTTCTTAAGCTCTTTGGCTTTTTGGTATTTTTGCTCAAGATGCTGCTCAACCTTGTCGCAGGCATCAGCTATGGTCATAACTTTGCCTATACCTGTAGTTTCGTCGATTGTGCGTTTGTAATGCTCGTCTATCACATCAAAAACCAACTCTTCTTGGTTCTCGAATGCAATAAATTCATAGCGCTCATTGTGCTCTTTCAAGTAAGAATTAATCTGACCTTTAAAGTCAGCTACCATCTTCTGTTCTTGAGCTTCGGCTTGGCGTTTAGCATCTTCTGCACGTCTCTGTTCGTCTGCTTTTTGAGATTCAACGTATTTATTAAACTTCTCTTCTATCTTTTTTATTTTTAACTCAGGAGGGAGCTCGCCTTCTTCTGCAAGCATTACTTTTGCGAGTTCTTCCTTAGATAAACCTAAAAGCTCTAACGCTTTTCTAGGATCTTCTTTGGACTTCTCAAATGCCTCAAGTCTTGCTTCTCTTTCAACAAGCAGTTTCTCTTTATCTCTTGCTGCGGCTTCAAGTTTCCTTGCTTCGTTCTCTCTTTTGATCAACATCTCAAGTTTACTAGAAACTTTCGTGTCATCTGGTTTTGTGTCTAACACCGCTTCTGGTGTTGGGGTTTCTGGTGGGGTCTCCACAGTTGCACTGTCTAATATTGCGCTTGCTTCGCTCATCCTAAATTTCCTCCTGCTGGTATTTGGACGTTTGGTATAAGGTCACTTGTCGGTGTCTGCTCGGGATTTGCCATTGGTGCCACGATTGGTGCCGCTGGCTGTGGCATGGCGGCCATTTCCAATGAATCAATCTGTGTCATGAATTGTCTGAGTAATTCTAAACGATCTTCTCTTAAATTATTGAGTTTGCCGCTTGCATAGTATTCTAGAGCTAGTTCACGTGCTTTTTTAAGGTTGTCGAATGGTTCAGGAGGTGTAAATTCGCCGTCCTCGACCATTTTGTCTAAGATCTTATGTAGATAATCGATTGAGGAGTTGGCCAGATTCTCTTCTGCTTCCAAATCAGGATAATCAAGGAGCCTTTTGCCTGCTTCGGGGCTGATAAGCCCACCTTGTATCATCTCTTGAATGGTTTGAAGACGTCCTTCGGGGTCATTTGGGAGTTTAGATACAGGATAAATCTGTAAATGAAACTCATCGTCCTCAAGATCGACTTCTTTCCAATCAATGGTCTCAATAAATCTTTTGCCTGGAACTTTTACAGAGAGTTTGCCTGTATCTGAGTAGATTTTCTTGGCTACAGATACGGAAATCTTAGCTAGGTCAACGAAAAACTGTTCATAACCTTGGGCCACGGTCTGAAAACGCTGTACTTGGTTGTCATCATAGGTCCTGAGTGCCTTACCAGAGTCTAAACCAAGGGGTTTTACGTTACCCGCACTCATTTCTGATACACCAGCCAACTGATAACCAGAGGATTTCATGCTTTGAAGATGAGAATAAATCTCAGGTTGAACTAATTGAGGGACAAGATATTGAGGAGGTGTATCGCCTGCGTATTCAATGAGAGTACCAACAGCGTTATCTAGGTGAGTTTTAACAATCTTAGACCCTGCTTTAATAGCGATTTTGAATGTACCACCTAAATAAAGGCTTCGTTGAATAGAAATCAGTGTGCGATTGATCTCTACTTGTGTTGGAACTAACTGTTCAGCCATGCCTTGAGCGTAGAATCCGTACAAACGTGGCGAATATCTCATTATAGCAAAAGGGAAGAAGTCGTCGTTGTAATCTTCTGACTCTAATACGCAGTTCTCAGTCACAATCACATGACGACCAGGTTGACCCCCAACAGGGAGTCTCCATGCTTCAATTACTGAGACGGTGTCAGATACGGATCTCTGAGAGGCAGAGATATACCAACCCGTATTATTCATTTTTGAGATCTGTTCAGCGTGCTCGGGCCATGCTTCCATTAACTGAGTGCGATCTATATTTTTAATTCTAAATAATGATTTTGTGCTTTCAGGACCGTAATGACTCTCTAAATAATCAACTAGGAGCTCATAAGGGAGCACGCGTTCATATCGAACCCTCCCACCTTCTGCGTAGGGATGGACGATACCTTCACCGTACACAAGAGAATCTCTAAATGATTTAGGCGCAAGCGAGTAAAGACCATTCTCGTAATTTAACCCATAACAAAAAGCATCTAGCTTCTTTGCTTTTCGCTGAAGCTTTGAATCACCCGCTTGAGTGAGAAACATTGGCTTAGGTTTGTTCTGTGCAATACGTGAAGTCAGTGTATCAACACAAGACTGGACTATGTTGTATGTGAGCCTATCTTTCATAGGAGATTGAGGTCTGCCAGAATTCGCTAACTGGTACCCATTCCAAAACGTAGGAACGTAAGTTCCGTAAAGCTTTGCGTATGTATTGTAAGAATCAATCCTGCCTCGATCGGCCTGAATAATTGAAGTCACTTGAGACATCACAGCGGGAGCGAGTTCCTTGTCGTCGGCTAACCACCACCTGATCCCTGGTCCCATCATGTTTATAGATTTCTTGGGCTTCTTGCCCTTCTCGGTAAACTGTTCAAAGTCAATCTTAGGAGAATCTTGCATTAGGATTCCTCTCCAGTTAATGGGAGCGGTGCGTCTTCATTAGGAGCGGACCAATTTAGGATTTTGTCGTAGTCAGTCACCGCGTCGGTGCGTAAATCTGGGGGAAATATTTCCTCAGAAACGGGGATCTCTTGAACCCCCTTGGCAACATCCATGTCTCTAAGATGTAGCTCAAGAGTCCCATCTTTAAAGATTGAGACTCCGTTAGTTTTAAGTAAAGAGAGAAGTTCGGATAATTCTTTTATGTTGTGCACAACCAAACGTGTTTGGTGCTAGTGGAGGTGAAGATCCTCTGGTGGCAAGTAAAGCATGAGGAGTGAGTGTTTAACTAGACCACATTCGATGCAGTCCGACAACACTCCGTCTATAAGCCAAAACGTTGAGGCCAGCTTCTTACATGATGGGCAAGCCTCGGCTTCGTTTAGAGTTATGTAGTCGATGTGTTCCACAGACTAAAGTTGGCATCTAAAAAAACATTAGGCAAAACAAAACAAGTTCACTACCATTTTAGTCATGGACTTCATTTCAAGAATGCTTTCTGAGACAGGTGATATCAGCACTATGAGAGTAATGTCGTTTCTAAGCCTCCTAATAGGGGCTGCAATCGCCGTTTTTGGATTGTGGCACGGTAAGGACATGAGTGGGCTTGCGGTTCTTGTAAGCGCGTTTGTGGGCCCTGCGTTTGTAGGCAAGGCGGCTCAATCTTTTGCTGAGAAGCCAAATGGTCAATGAGGCAATCACCATCATTGGGATTGCTTTCTTCATTGGTTTTTTGATCTTCATATTCATCGAACTGCGTAAACTTAGAATTGAGGCCAACATGGCCAAGGTGTTAAGACTAAGAGAGCAATTGAGGGAGGATCTAAGTGGGATATCGAAGTCTGTTGATAGTGCTGATCTTAAGTCACTTATCAATGAAAGCAACGAGCGCCACAGAAGAGATGATACTAAACCAAAATGACAAGGCTCCCTACGATGGAGTGCTGATTCCTGAATCTAACTACAGGGAATATCAAAGCTTAGAAAAACAACTCACTTTCATTAATGAAAAATACGAAGATTCTGTTCAAGTCTGCACTCGTTGTGACGACACTGGGATCATAGGAACAGGAACGGCTTTCATTACTGGCATGCTTTCAGGAGCACTTCTAATAATTCTTCTCAGTCGATAATTTTCACATTTCCATAATGTTCTTTTTTGGTCTGTTTAAGTTCCTTCACTGATTCTTTTATAGACTCAAATGATACTTGGGCGGTGGCATCGAGTCTTGTGATTCCTTTTTCTACTTGATTAATCTGTTTACTTAACTCGTTCTTGTTTGAATCAATTCTATCCATGAGGTTCACTGTGCTTTCTGTATTTTCTTTCTTTACGTCGGATAGTTCAGCGTCTAAAGAATTGAGTCTGCTTTTTATTTGATCGAATGCGTCTTTGATCATGTAAGCAGAGAACCCTACTAGGCTAGTGACTAGAAATGCCATTGCCCATTTAATAACCTCTTTAGCTTCATCCATGATTCACCGATCCTTTAGTTAAATCCCATGGTGGGCCAGGTTCGAGTCTCCGTCCTGTGCCCCACCTCCTAAACCCGCCTTAGTTTTCTCACACCAAAATGATCTACCACGTGAAAGCCCTTAGCAAGCAGGATCTTTTCTAGATGAGGGAATCGATCAACGAATTTAGGGAACCCAAGTCGGTGCTGAGTTTGGTGGCAGTATCTACACATGAGCAGAAGGTTGTCAGACTCCATTCCCCCACCTGCACCCTTTGAATGAATGTGACATCGGTCCAACTCGCTCACTTTCTTGCAAGCTTGGCATGGGCCTATCATGTTCTAAAATACCCAGCCTTGGGTGATTCAATCCAATCGTCAACAATCTTAGGAAAAGCTGCCTCTGGCTCTATGTATGGTAGGTACGGATCAAACACATCTAGGTTTATGAGTTCAAATATTTCCTTGTCTGTGTCTCCACAGCAATGACTATGGCCAAGGAACTTGAAATAGTTATTAGCGCCAGTGCCGATAAATTTAACATTAAGTTTTTGCAGTACCACATCATTTCTAATTTGCTCCAATGCTCTGAAGGCTAGGAAGTTAATGATTGAGTAGACGATGGGTTTAAGCCCTGCCATTGCCATTCCTGCGGCTATCCCAACCGTTGCCTGTTCCATCATACCCATGTTGTAAACTCTATTATGGAACTTCTCCTTGAACTTGTCTGCCACTCCAAAACCCATGTCACAGATGAGGAGTTGGATTGTTGGGTCCTTCTCGGCGTAGGGGATTAGAGCATTGATTATTTCTTTTCTGGCTAGTGATATTTGGCTCACTTCATGTCCTCTTGATTCTTAGAATCAACCATTTTTATAGAAGGATTGTCTTGGAAAATAATCTTAGAAAGAAGATCTTCACAGTAGCGCTTTTTAAGCCTCTTGTCATATTCGGACTTAGATATAAATCCAAATCGTCTCATTTTTATATTAAAGATTAAGTTCCTAATAAAAGATATCACTTAATCACCTTCCACACGTTGTGCATTGTCTATCTGGATATTTTCTGTTCCCGCAGATAAGACAGATCATTATCATTTTAGTTCCTCCTCCACCATTCCAGTCCTCCTGTGTAGGCAATGTAATGGCTGGTTTGTATTCTGAGTCAGGTCTAGACCATTTTGTCTTAAAATGGATATCGAGTTGTTTTAACTCTGCTTCCATGGCTTCTTTAGTCTCACAAGCGGCAAAAAGACGAATCGAGTCCTTGAGCCTAACATTTACACCAAACACGCCACAAAGAGCGCCTGGATCTTCAGGAGAATAACTAATTAGCTCGTCTTCCTTTATTCTTAATTGACCTAGACAAATCCAGCTCATGTTTTTAACTCCTCCTCAGTAGGGACTCTAAAGTGAAACTTAGGTACGTTCTCAGCGCACTTTAATCTATATCCCTTAATCGTGTTAGCAAATAAACACTGAGGCTTCCTTGTCTCTGGTGCGATCTTTCTTTTGTTGTTAAGAAGATGAACTATTTGATTCAAGTCATGCCCATCACAATCATGAACGTCAAAACCAAACACAATGATTTTTGTCATTAGACCATTCTCATGGAAGGGAGTAGTGATAACCTTATCTGTGAAGTCCATGGCTTGAAGCTTGTTGTTATCCACTATCAATGTGAGGTTATCAAGCTTGTGCGTAGCTGCAAAGCCCATTGCTTCCCAGTTTGATCCTTCTTGAAGCTCACCGTCACCCACTATGCAATAGGTGTGTTCAGGTTTACCTAGGATCTTATTAGCGAATGCCATTCCTACAGCCATAGGAAGCCCGTGGCCAAGCGCTCCAGTGCCTGCCTCAATACCATGCTCGGGTGATCGTTCAATGCAACCTGAAAGGAATGAACCCTTATAGAAGTTCTCCCAATCTTCTTCTTTAATCTTACCGATGTCTTTAAGGATTGCGTACAGAGCATAAGCCCCGTGAGCTTTTGAGAAGATTAGCTTGTCGCCTTCCTTCATTGCATCGTAGTAGAGCGCCACGAGCAGGTCCACTGAGCTTAGGCTTGGAGCTATGTGCCCCGCTCCATTCTTTACGCACACCCTGATCACGTCATCGGCTATAAATTGAGCCTTATCATGTAAATTCATAATTCCCCTATAAAAAAAGCCAAGCATTTTCTCATTTCTTTCTCTCTAAACGAGTTCACCATAAAATAAGCACAAGCATAAGGAGATAGAAGCAGTTGGTCTACCTCTGGGATGTAATAAACAAACATTAGTAGCCAACATTCCTATGCTTGTCTAAAGCCATATGACATGAGGCTAGAACCTTTCTAAAGTCTTCGTTTGTGAATCCGCTGACTCTTGTTCCCATGTCTGAGAGAAGTTGAAACACTCTCCTACACTCATCAAGAGTATCGACAAGCTGTTGGATGTCTGATTGCAATTCTTTGTAGCTTGGTTGTTCTACTTCCATGCTTCCCCCTATTTAGTAAACTCATTCAGCTTATATAATGTATCAGGTGAGATCCAGTGCAACACAAAACGTCTCATCAAAAGAATAAACCACTCAATAGGTGGCATGACAGCAGTTAGAAGTTTGTTGGGTAAGGCTATTAAGAATGGAGCAGAGAGAATCATAAACACAATCATGACTGAGAAGTAGATTAGGAGCACGAGTGCGTCTGTTATGAAGTTAAGTATTCTCATATTATTCAAATACCATCATCGTTCTCAAAGTCAAACATCCCTTCATCTGGCTCCCAATCGATACTATGAGGGTTAAGTTTTTTCAAGGCTTCCTCTTCTAATTTCTTGATGTGTGTTGGCTCCCACTGTTCTTGTGAACCCCAAACAGGAAGCTTCTCTGGAACATGGAACAGATATTGATAAGCATAACGCCACATATAGAGAGCGGAGTCAGCTAAATCATTATGAATGCTTGGGTGTTCTTTCCTTGGCTCAACTACTTGGCCCCCATCTGTTACCCAAATAAGCGTGTCGTATTCTTCAATAAGAGATTCGCACTGACCTGATAGAAGCTTGATCTTACCAAGTAAAAATTCATCGTTCATTAGCTTAATAAAGTCAGCCTTGCCTGTCTTGTCAGCTGGTATGAGCCCAAGGTTATGCCTGTTGTTAAGCTCTTCAACTGCCATTTTGTTAGCCCCGTCAACTACCTTGATGTCGAAATCATACTTGGTATTAAGTCTCTTAACCTCAAGAGCGCAGTCAGTGATGTCCATTTTGGCGTGCTTAGATGCGTAAACGATATAAAGCACTGGATCCATGACTGAATATGCCCCTACAACGAATGCTGTGGCGTCTGGGCTGTGAGCTAGATCAAGACCCAGTAAGTATGAGTACTTGCCATGCTGAGGAGGCAGGATGGGGGCTATGTTTGTCTGGCGAGTGAACTTATAGACCTTGGCTTCGTCCTCAACAACCCACTCGTTTAGGTAGGCTTGTCTGAACCTTGCAGTCTGAATCATTTTAGGCTGGTTAGTTTTTATGAACTCAATCTCTTCAGCCCATTGCTTAGCTACATGAGGATTGTCATAGGCCGTCCATTGATGGAGGGACCAACCAGGTTCTTTGTTGTTGGTTATATCATAGAACAGACCTCGGGTAATGTTTGAAGCCATGCCACTCATCACGAGTGTTCCACGTAAATCGGTGAGGGCAGGTCGAAGTGCCACATAAACAAGATCATGCATATCAATGTCAAAGAGAGCAGCTTCATCTATTACGACGAGCTTATATTTACGACCAAAGAGCTTCTTTCTTTCATTCTCGTCTGTGTCCACACCAGCGACATAGATCACAGAACCGTTAGGGAATCTCGCATTGAGTTCAGTCTCATTAAAAGTAATGTTGAGGTTACACTTATCGCTTATAACCTTTAAAACGTCCTTCCAAATAATGCCTTTAGCACTGAGTCTAGTTAGTGAGAGGAAGAGACAGTTACAGTTAGGATTCTCCATTGCTTCTTTGATTAAATAGATCCCATCGGTGAATGATTTAGCCCCCCTCCTTGTAGTGAACAGGGCTTTCATCCTCGCTGGGTCTTCTATAAAGGCTCGCTGCTTATCAAAGCATAGGGAGCGCCAATTGAATTTGGGAGCCTCTGACATGATTGCAGCTAGTAAAGCTATGTCTCTCAAGCTTCATACCCTTTAGGGTTGTCCTCTTCTTCTAGCTTTTTAGCCTCAAGTCTTAACATTTGAATCTTCTCTTCTTTAGTAAGCTTCTTAATCTCATCCACTTGCCTAGAGAGCTCTAAGTTCATCTCACCTGTGACTTCTAAAGCCTTACGTTTAGGGTAAATGTACTCGGCTAGGTCTTTAAGCATTGAGAACTTCTTAGGTTTGTCTGTGGTGAGCATAGCTATCTCAATCATAGCTTCAAAGATGTCGAGCCCTTTAGTCTCGCACTTCTCCATAAGAGTCTGGGTAGCTCTATTAGGCACGCCAGCAGCTCTACCAGAGCCAGGTACCTTCTCCCCTCTTTTCATTCCCTTGGGCCACGCCATATAAATGATCTCTAATTATTTCTACTCATTTCTACTTTTCAATTCTGCTGCGCTGCTTTATACTCTTTAGTTCTCTTGTCTATCTTGTCACTCTGAGTCAATTCTTGTTCTGTTGGTCTCTCTAGTTCGGTGGTTTGGATATTGGTGAAGGGGACGAATCTTATTTGACCGTTGGCTTTAAGGTGAATCACACCCGTCTCACCGTCATTGACATAAGCTGTATCACCCATGGATTCAGGGACTACGGCGTTCATTGGTTTAGGTCCTACGGTGGGATCATACATACAGCGGTACATTTTGCATTTCAAGCCTGCGATTTTAGTAATCTTTGTCATAATTCCTCCTGCTTTAAGTTAGTTTCATTTATATAGCGTGTACTAAATTTAGTTTGAACTATTACGAGGTGTTAATTTGATCTTACTCATGATTTTTCTCTCCTGCTCTTTAGGTTAAATGTGGTTGGTAGTTATAGTTTAGGAATAGTTGGGGTTTTATTTTAAGTAGGGCTGAGGCTTGAGAGGTTTTATGGGTGTAAATAACATGAGAATTTTGGGGGATTGTTTTTGTGAGGAGTTCGGTTGCTATGCCTTTTGCTCTTAACGCATCCTTAACATAGATATAATGAAGGATGGTTCTTTGAATATGTTCTGTGGTCCAGTCTTTCTCTAAGGCTATCCAACCAAGTATGTGGGTTGGGTCCTCGGTGTTTGAGCATATGACTACGGTGGCTGAGGGTCTAAGAAAGAATCTGTCTCTTAATGGTCTGTGGAAGAAGTGGAACTCTTCGGGGGATATGAACTTATGGGACTGAGAGCCCTTGTAATAGGATGTGCCCCAAGATGAGCAAATAAAATTGATATCGTCTTTGGTGTAGGGTCTTAGTTCAAAACCTGCTTGCATACCTAAGCGTAGATGGTGCTACTTTTTGAGACTTGTTTTTCTATTTTGTGTATTTTTCTGGTAATTCGGGTGTGATGGATGCCAACTATTTCACTTATCCTGCGTCTAGTGAATCCTTCGGAGTGGTATTCCCATATGATTTTATCGATAGGGAATTGAAACATTGCATTATTTAGTATATCTCGAGCCCATTGATAATATGTTTGGTTGGATTCGAAGGCTAGTTTTGAGGTGAGGTTGGAGTTACCGTTAGATGAGCCTTGTTTCTCAAAGTCTACAAAGCCCATCTCTTCGATGTGATGATACCAGATGTTCTTCATGTGCACACAACCCTTGCATGTGGTTACAAAGGAGTAGTGGGACTGGGAGCAAACATCAGACTGGTGCACCTGTTACCTCGGTTGTCTCGGCTAGTTTTTTAACTTCCTCGGCTAGTTTTTCTTTTAGCTTAAGTTCAACCTGTTCATAGGCAAGCATTTTCTGATCATGGGCCACTTTATTGACCTTAAGTCTCTTTGCTGGATTGACTATGTCCAGTATGGGCTTTTTGAGCCTCCACGCTGGGGTTGATGTGATCGCTCCACAGACCGTGTGCCATATTTCTGGTGAGTCCTCGAGATCGTAAAGATCAATCAGAGTTTGTTTTAACTTCAAGAATTCCGCCTCTGTACGCGGGAGCGTAATGGGGCGTAGTTCAATGAAAAATCGCTTGATTAATCGAGATAGTTTTTTGATTGTCTGCATTTGTAGCACATCCTATTGTCTTTTTGGTTAACCTTAAACACATCTGAGCATTTAAGGCAGTTTCTAAACGTTGTTTTTATTGTTGGTAAACCCACGAGATCCCTTGTTCGGTTAACTTCTCTTAACTCGTCTTCAGTTAGGTCATGGTAACTGGTTTTTTTGAGATTATCTAAAGGTGGCAATGATCCCTCTGTTGATTCTGTTATGGGCGTGATCCTTCCAAAACGATCCGTCTTTTGGGTGGTCGTGATGGTAGGACGGGATGTTCTTGTCTGCGTCTGTGACCTCACAGATGAATGCTATATCACTTGATGCGGCGTACCTTACCCTGTTTGGCAAAGTCATCCTTCCGTTTGTATCAAAACCAAGGAGTTTTATGGCCCAAGTGTGGTCCCAGTCTCCGAAGGAAATAGCGGTTTTGAAGTACTCTAAGTCCTCTGGAAGAAAGTCGGCTAAGTACACAGTAGGAAGAAGATGGGTTACAGCGATTGAGGAGTCTAAGCGTTGCCAAGTGACGCCTCCGATAAACGAGGAGTTTTCTTTGTGACCTTGTTCTGCGTGAGTCCATGATTTATGAAGGTGCTCCCATGCTAGGGTTACGAGTTCGCTGCGTGAGCTAGGTAAGGCTTTGTCTAGAATCGATGGTAAGACGCGGGGGTGGGGGGATAAGACGCAGTCACCATGGTTTCTGGAGAGTTTAACTAGGTTCTCAATGGATCCGTCTCCAAAGATAGTATCAGGAGGGGCAAGGAGTAGTTTGGACTTCTTAACTAAGCATTCGTTTATTTGCCAAACTAAGGCTGCTTGGATCGGATCGGTGTATGTCCTTAAATTCGATAAATCCCTCACCACTGCGTTAGCTGGTAGGTCGCCTAGTAGTTCTCGGGGTTGGTCTGTGAAGACGTTCCACGGGGAACAAGATATAGCTTCTTTGTTTTGAGGCAAGTTAAGGGATCTTAACAGTCCTCGTTTAAACACGTCTAGGTGTTTAGGGCCCCAGAAAACTGTGAGTAATTCCATCATTGTGCTACTCGAATATCAATCATGCCACCGATTTGCTTTGGGTCCCAAATATATGTACCCTGGTGAGCTACGATTGCGTTTGCATTTATGTGAATTGGGATTTTTAGTTTCTTGGCTAGTTCGGTAAAATACCAATCTTCTCCACGATACTTTCCGTCCATGCCACCCATTTTAAAGAACTCATAATGTTCTTCGTCTGACCCTCCGTCAAAGGCAAGGTATTTACCTACGTGGTCTTTCATGATTTCAAATACTTTTCTATCGATCATCATGAATCCCGTCCCTGCACGGTTGACTTCGATCTCACCTTTTGGATCACATTTCTCTTGAGCGAATTTTACTAGTTCCTCGACTGATTTGTTTGTGGTGTCTTTAAAATAAGATGCATGTTCTGGGAGGGGTTCAAAGTTAAAGTTTATGGGGAATCGTTTATGAGGGGTGATGCCAGATATGAGGAGTTTGTTTGAGTTGTAGAGGTGAAGGACGTCGTTTCGAGAAAAACTCTGATCTGAATCGATGAAGAGGAGTTTTTGGCATTTGGATTTTAGGAACATGTGTACGAGGGAATTTCTTGCGTGAGGGATGAGGCTTGATCCTTCGACTCGACCTAGTTCAAGGTGTTGGTTCATTTGAGCAAATGCAATACCTAGATCAAACATTCCAACGGCATAACCAAAAGCTACGTTTTTATCGTGAGAAGGTGTTGCGACCATGATGCCTTGTTTTGGTTGCATGTTGAGAACTTTCTGCACGTCTTTTTGCGCGTCGTTTTGAAGCCATTTATCAAAAGCTTCTTTGTCTCGCTTCCATGATTCTTCGGCGTAAACCTCTTTATGAGTATTGTCTTCGTTCTTGTGGATAAAAGCGTGATCGTGTTTGACCATGACATCAGGGAGGACTTGAAGGCATCCAGTTCTAGCTAAGACCTCCCATGCGTCATCGGTGAAAAGGTGTTTAACGCCTTTAGGAAAAAACCATCCAAGTTCACGGATGATTTTACCAGAGACGGCGATCATGCCACATATGCGGTGGGGGAATTTCATTCCGTCATTTGTCGAAACAATGTTGTAGCCCTTGATTTGAGCAAAAACCTTCGCGTCCCACTCTTCGGTCATTGGGATATGGTCATCATTGAGAATAGCGACTGCGTCAAGATCAATCCAACGGGTTTTAACCTCTTCGATCTTGTCCCCCATCGTAATACCTTCGGTTTCTACCAACTCCCAGCCTTGAGGCAATTGGAGGGCTCTGTAATCGTTTAAACAGAGGTCTGTCTTATCGACAAGTAAGAGGCCTGCAGCTGAGCCTTTGGTTTTGTGGTAGGCTTCAAAGAATCTCTTAACTAATGCAGGACGTTTCAAAGATGGTAGTAAGATAATGCTGTTCAAGTTAGCTCCTCTGTTGTTTCAATTTTAATTCTGATTTTGCCTTCTTTGGGTTTTGCTTTTTCCCAAAGAAATACGGACTGGCCTATGTTTTCAACCTTGTCGTTAGCGATAACCTTAGCCACCACTAAACCATCAATACAGTGCTTCCATGAACTAACAAGACCGTCGAAGTCTAGTTCCGAAGATGAATACCGAGTTAAAGTTAGTCTGGCTGTTTTTAAGTTTAAGTTGGCTATTCTGTGGTGTAAACATTGAAGGTGAATGAGATTGTGCCATTTTTTTGCATGGGAGGCTCTGTTACGGAAGCCTTTGCTTAACAAGACGTTAATAGTTTGAGGTAATTCCTCAATCTCAAACTCCCCAACTAGCTTCATTCCCCCATCCCCCTGCTTTTATGGGGCTAGTGTAAGATTTATATGTTCTGGGTCAAGAATTATTTATGATTTTTTTGAGATACGAGCTTGTTAATATTGCCGATGGGAAGGAATTCAACGGGAGTTAAGGGTTTTGCTCCTTCTTCAAGCATTTCCTTTTTTTTGAATTCTAGGGCGAGCTTTGCTTCGTCAAGGGAATCATACATGCCTACGTAGATATAAACGTACTTCTTCCAAAAAGCGACTCTCCACTTACCCGCTCTTTTGTACCAATCAATCCCTGGAATACCTGACTTACTTACATGCTTCTTTTCATTTGGTTTGCCCATAATGGATACCCCTTCCACTGATTACCTAAAGAACAAGTGCATCTAAAAGCAAACCTGTGCCCTTCATCGTCAATACCCGAAACCCTTCCCCAATCACAACAAAATTCTTTCCTCGTAATGGTTATTTCTGGAGGCTCTACTTTATACAAGATTTGGTCTACTTGGTATTTCACATCTGAAGGGTGGATAGCTTCATCACTCTCAAGCCATTTATCTACAAGAGACTTAAAAGAATCATGGTCTAATCTTTTAACGTAAGCCCAGATTTCATTAAGCTTAGACTTGTCTTCATAGTAAATCGTCCACTTGTCTTTAAGTCTTTGAACTTGAGATTTAAATTCATCTATGCTGAGCATTTAAGATCCTTTCATAAGCTCATCTAAATCT
>ERZ869929.204-NODE-204-length-38642-cov-105.258507_pt1 | contig 38642 bp, 62 predicted proteins | sample MGYA00579312_ERZ869929 | MGnify/ENA primary metagenome ERZ869929 (study PRJEB32216, sample SAMN09231818) | wastewater metagenome | place: USA: Maryland | collected 2016-08-09 | study: EMG produced TPA metagenomics assembly of the PRJNA472060 data set (Reclaimed... | reverse complement strand
ATTCACCAACCTGCCTCAATTCACTCACCTGCCTTAATTCACGAACCTGCCTTAAATGATATATATCATGAGGCAGTTAATTGTGTTTGGAATTTAACATATCAAAGTCATTCTTCTGCTTCGATATTTCCTTGAAAATTAGATAAGTCTTCAGATCAGATATAATAATTATCTGAATCTAGATGTTGTTTTGTGATTAAAAATGTTTTCATATTATTTTATATTAGTTAATAATTTTTTACAATAATTCTTTAATCAATTTATATAATTAGAATCCATAGTTTTGATTCTTTCATAAACTTGTTGTAATATACAATCCTTACATAATCATTCAAAGATAATTTCTCATTCATATATAGGTTGCTTACATTGTTTACAGTTTGTCATATTTTTTAAATTAAATTATAAATTTCTCAATCATTTCTCTTTTTTCAAATCAGTACTCTTTATCTAAAAGTTCTTTAAGGCTAAACTTGTTTTCTGCTTGAGGATATTTCCTGAACATATATTCGTCAAGTTTAAACATGTCTAACATTATTTGTCATCTCATGCTTGTCATTACTGTGTCGTAGCAATCTCTGAATATGTCGCTTGCTTCTTGTCTACCAAAAATATCTGTAAGGGTGGATATAGTGTTCATAGTTATTTAACTTTAGTTAATAAATTTAAAAATTGTTCTGCATCATCTTTTGACTGAAAATGCCAGCTGGTTCTACTGTTAAAGGTAATATCTTCTTTGTCTCTTACACAATATAAGTCGTAGTAGTTTGGGTCTTTGAATAGTTCGTAGTGCCTCATTATTTTTTGGTCAATTTTAAATTCTTCATTATAGGTAACAAAAGTAGATGCAGTAATAATGTCATTGGTTAGGTCGCTAAATAAATATAGCCATCATCAGGGGACTCTTTTTATTCAGATTCCGCCCTTCCATATGGTTTCATTTAGATTTAAATCATAAATTGATTTTCAATCTTGTTCTTTGATAAAATTTGTCATATTTTTTATTGGTTAAGTTTATTTAATTTTTCTAATTCTCTCTATTCTTTTATCAATTTCTTTTAGCTCATCATCAATCCATAATTCATAATCTTTTTCAAATACCTCTTTAAATTCATTATAAATTTCTTTAGTTATCTCCAATTTCTCTCTCCTAGTAGGCTCAAACGCCTTCTTAAACATCCCCATAATCACACTATAATTATCTCACCAATCACTATGTGTAATTGTTCAATCTTCATGGATAGTTCATTCGTGGGTTTTTCCGAAGGGATTAACGTAAGTAAAAGTTATTTCATTCATAGGTTTATTTAGTTAAATTTTGTAATATTTCAAATCTCTTTTCGTCTGAAACTCAAAGAATATCTAAATTCGCAAGCCATCTTCAAGAATTAGAGAACTTTATTCTTGCATTCCCCATATCATCAACAAAAAAATCTATTCAGAATTGCCCATTATAATAATGTCTTCATCAACTTGCATCAGGATTTTTTTTCAAATCTGTAAACTTTAGATTTTGAATGATATTATTTAAATCTGTTTTTAGAATTTCTTGCCTACAGTTATCAAATAGTATTTGCATGTTATTTATTAGTTTTTACAATATATTATAACAGTTTTTCCATATTGATATAATTCTGCATATCATCATGATTTTCTACAGTTTTCTATATCTTTATTTATATTATAATCACGTATTTTAATTATAATGAAAACAAATATAAGTGCCGATATAGTAGCATAGATAAGTATTTTCATATTATTTAGTTAAATTAATTTTTTGTCTCTTTTCAGCTTTTTTAACATCTTTAATAAAGTTATCTCATATATAGGATAAAATTAATATTCATATTAAGATATAAATTGTTATAAATATATGAGATACTATTGGTATCCAGTGAGTTATTGGCATGGTTATTATTCATATAAATGTAAGTACTAATATAGATCATACAAATAATCTTGTAATAATAAACCAAGTTATGAATAATAAATTTTCAATTTTTTTCATATTATTTAGTTAAATTAATTTTTCATTTCTTTTGATATGTGATTCATACCATGTTGCTCGTGAGTTATGTGATTTGCGTATATCTTTGTAGATTGTTTGTTCAGTACTGTTCTGAGTATATCATTTAAACCATTGTAAGCATTGATTAGCTTGTCATTCATAGTCTCACTTCTTGACACATTGTCTGTAAAGTTTATTGCATTGACAGAGTCATATAGCATGTCAATTATCTCATAATACATTCTCACTTAATGCTCAATTCTCCGTAATAAACCATGCTATCATTATTTTATGTTTCCATTCTTCTATTCATATACTCAAAGCTTTTTGTTTTAAATCTTGGATTCTTTCTTGTTTGTAGTTTGTTGGCTTATCTACTTGCCTTTTTGAAAAACTTTTCAATTTTCTTTGTCTATCATATCTTGAAGTATCTGTCTTTTAGCCTCAAGGATTGTGTATTGCTCTTGTGCATTCTTATCAAGTGACTTGTAAAAGTTTAGTTGAGATTCAAGAATATCAATCTGGGCTTTGTTTGGAGCATTCTTTTTTGAATTTTCTTCAATCTGTTTTACAACTTGATTAAGCTGATTCTGTAAGTCATTTGAATTGAAGGCATATACAGAGATTCATATAATAGCAACTAATGCTATTCATACACCGATAATTTTTAAGATTTTGTTTTTCATATTTTTAAATTAAATAATAATTTATATCTGTCCCTATTTCGCCAATCAATAGGAACGCTTTCCGAATCACATTACTTTGCAAACTTATATGTAAAATATATAAGTGAGAACATATTTCATAAATATAGCATGAAGTAAAATCATGAGAAAGGATAACTAATATATAGTTGATTAGTAAAATAAAGCAATATTCAAGATGATAGTAATCCGATAATAGATAATGTTGTTCTCATATTAGTTGTTGTTAGTAAATATATTTCATGATACAAGTAGAGTATTTAACTCCATTTTGTCTAGCTCTTTAGCTAGAAACTCCATCTTTTCAGAAAGAATATCATATTCTCTTTCTGTAAGTTTTCTGAATCATATTGGTCAGTTATCGTCATATTCTTCATGCCCTAAGTTTTTTAATAAATCTTTGCATGTTTCGTATTCTGCCAAAGTTGTTTGATAGGTTTTCATATTTTTCAATATCTAAGTCATTTAATAATATGCTTGAATTGAATTACGTAAATATTATATAGATTATTTATACAAATGTCAAATTAATTATATCACAAAATATAAATAATATGTTTATTTAATAAATGTCTCTTTTTTGAGCTTATCTAAGTATTCTTTCACTTTTATAAGTTTTCTGATATTTGGTGTTCTTTTTCAGTGAATATAGGAATATAGAGTATAAAAGCTTATTCAAGTAGCTCAAGCAATAAGAGCTATTGTACCTTTTCTTGATTTGTGTGCCTCTCTTAGCTGTTCTAAGATTTGATCTGTAAGTTTGTTTAAATCCATATTTATTTGGTTAATCTATATTTTAAATTTTTTCATTCAGACATATAACTACAATATACCATATATAAGTATTCTGCATGTTCTTTATTATATATAATTATTCAGTTTTCTTCTACATCTTGGCAAGAATTACACTTGCAAGTGCTTTTTTCTCGAAAAATCCTATTTCCAATATTATCGATAAAGTCTTGTTCTATTGTTAGCATATTAATTTTCTAAAAAATATTTAGGTCATCATATTAATAATTCTTTTGCCTTACATATAGTTATGCGTATATATTCTTGTCATTTTTTTACTTTTTCTTTTATTGCTACCATAGACTTAATCTGAATGTCATTGAATCAATATCTTTTTTGCATTACATCTAAAGTGGGCTTTACGCAGTTATCAATATCAGAATCTCTACTAAATCCAAATCTTAGCATAATTGCTATTGGTCAATCTGGAATTTCTATATTTGGAAGTAAATAATAAAATTCTCGTTCAAAGTCTATGTATTTTTTACTTTTAAATCTTCTACCTTGCCAAGCTTCATTTATTGATAATGGTTTAATTTGTATTTTCATAATTCGATTCGTTAGGATATGATAACACAACTCAATATTCACTACTCATCCATTTTCTTATTTCTTCTAAAAAGATTTCAAATTCCACGGTGTTAAGTTCTGTTGTCGATTTAATTTTAATTATCTCATCTCAATCTATTCAAGTAAATCTTTGTGATAAGAATTTATATTTAATTTCATCGTGCATTTGCTCTACTGATATTCAAAAGTATTCTGATAGTTCTTTGACAATTACTCAATGATAAAATTCATTTTGTGATAAAGTTCTTTTTTTATACCATTTTTTTACCTCAAGAATAAAAACACCGTCCTTTTCTTTTCAAAAATATTCATTAAACAATCGTTTGAATTGATCTGCATTAGTTATATTGCCATTTTCTTTAATAAGTTTGAATTTAAGCATTGTTTAATTAAAATATTTTCACCATTGTAGTTCAAATTTTCTTTCTTCTCTATCATTAATTTTAGATAAAATTTTTCATATGCGTTCTAATAATTTATTATTTACTAATAATTGATTAGCAATTACTTTCATATAATCTTCTTCCATTGGTATAAATTCCATATTTTTTAAATTAAATTATAAATACTTTTTTGTTAAATATTCTATAAACTCAGCTCTTTTTTCTTTCACATAAATTGAATCTATTTTTTTGTGACACATAATTGAGTCCACGAGTGCAATATTTTCTTTAATTAATCTAAACTTTGGATATTGTGATTTTGCAAGGCGATGAGCAAATGACCAACTTCAAGGATATAATATAGGGTGCTTACATATTTCGCATATATGTTCACGTTCATTCCAAATTTCTTTAAAAATCTCTACTTCACTTCATTGTTCTTTTAGCCTTTTACGTTTTTTATCTGAGATTTGTTTTATCATAATTTCTTTTTGATTTCTTCGATTTTTTTCTTTCACGTTTCTATTCAGATAAGGAGTTTTTTATGACTTTCCATATCTGGTAAAATTCTATGTACTATTAATGATTTTTGAAAATTTGGATTATAAGAAATATAATCACACCACTTTCTTCAAGTAATAAGTAATTGCATTTGAATTTGCCAAATGTACTTAGTATCAATCTCGCTTTCTCAATTTAATATTAAAAGAAAATGATTTTTGTCATTTACGCTTTTAATCTCAACTAGTCAATCATCTCATATTAATCAATCAGGAGAACATCATACATATTCATTCATTTCAATAAATCAAACATTTTCAATCTTAACTCATCTTTCAAGTTCGTATATGTCCCTTGCAGTTTGTTCTAATTCTAATCATCTTTCAATATCTGCATTAGTATATGTTTCTTTTTCTCAAGACGAATAATATCAAGACATTAGTTCAATAATATAAGTATCAAGACCTTTTCCGCAGTTTCAAATTGCTTGAGCATTTGAAGCTGTCATTTTTCATTTTCTGCAAGCAAACCATTCAGGTGTTTTTTGTTCAAAATTATGTATTTTCATATTATTTTTGATTAATAATTTGTTGTTTTCTTATACTTAAATATTTATCAAAATCCTTTCATTTACCTTTATTTTTATTATAGTATTCTAATAATCATTTTAAATCATTAATTGAATCAATTTCTTGTTTCCATTTTAAATCTAAATCAATCGGATTTTCTAAATCATAATTTTCATTGTCTATTTCTTCAATATTAGTAAATATATCACCAAAATGAAGCTTACAAGCCTTTTTCATTATTGTTTTTAAGCACATTTCCTTAAGCCATTGTTTCCAAATGTAATCTGTTTTAGCAGTTTTTCTGTGTTTAATTAAATCATCTGAAGATAAAAGTGTAATAAATTCACCTCTTTTATTTTTGATAATAGTATAAGCTCAAATAATATCTTCATCTTTCTGATTAAAAGGATTGGCAAAATTATGAGAATATATAATTTTTCAGTTTTCTTTTTTGAAATTAAAGTCATCTCATTTGAAAACTAAGTTTACATCAATAATACTTTCAGGATAAACTAAAAGCATTTTATTTTTTAGAGCTACATAATCAAAACTTATTCAAGTTGATTGTAATGTGATATGCACTCAATCAAAAACAAGTCAATCATTAGCAACTTGCTTAAACATACTGATAAATTTTTCATCAGATATTTTTAACGCAAATGGCATCTTTGGATCATTGATTAATTTTTCAAGATAAGATATGTATTTCGTAACATCTTCTTGATTAAAATCTTTGAGAGCCGTAATAATTGTTTGTTTATTCATAATGATAAGTTATTGCCTTCCAGTTATCTAAGTCGATATATCTTAATCGCTGAAACTGTTTAACGTGCTTATTTTATTTATATTTATACAAAAGTCAAATGAATTTATAAATTATCTTTATAAATTATTTTACGCTTATTACATCTCATACATTCACATACTCAAGTATGAAAGTAATAATTACATCGTTCATTGATGTCTTTGCTCCATTTATGTAATCACAGAAAGCATAGTATTTTTTTCATATTAATTTCAAAAATAAATTCATTCTAAGATTTCTTTTTTCTTTTTAACTAAAAAATATTTATCGTTGTACTTAAAATTTTCTGTCTTTTTTTTAAGTATTTTATCAATTTTAGACACGCTCCAATATCAAGGATTAGATTTGATTAGGAAGTATTTTAAGTCATTAATCCTACGATATAATTGTTGCAGTGTCATTATCAAAAATTAGTTAATAAATAATCACGAAGTAGTGCGTAATCTGTTTCATTTAATTCTATTTCAGAATTTTCTGAAAAAATTAAAAATCATCATCATCAATAATTATTATTCTTAGGACATAAACTTTCTATCATAGATAAATTAATTATTTTTCCACTATTAAATTGATAAAATTTCATATATGTTTAGTTAAATTGTAAATAAGTTTCTGCGATATTTGATATTGTTTCATCTTGAAAGGTTCATTTATTAAAATAAACAATTGCAGTTCATCATATTCCAAAATCTCTATCTTTTCATTGAATTAGAGTAAACTTAGCTTTATCATGCTTTGTTTCTGCTGTTAAATCTCTAAATCATATTATTACAGTATCTGCATTATGTATAATTTTAGAACTTCATTTAATTGAGTGAATACTCCTTGGCTTTGAGTGTGATTTTTCTGTTCATTTATTGTAGTGATGTATAATAATTACTGGTATTTTATTATAATTAGTAAATTCCATTAATTTTTTAGATTTATATTCGTCATTTTCAATATTCGTCATTCATTTTTTACTATCTATTAAATCTAAGTTATCAATATAACATAAATCGCATTTGCTTGTTTCTATTACTTTACAAATATCATCAACATTTTTAGATTGTTCTTTATTAAATCATAAAGAAAATAAATTGTCAATATTTTTAATTTTTTCTTTAAAATACTTGTACGCATTCTTTTGTGTTTCAGATATTTTATTTTTATCTCTCCATTGTTCTTTATCAATTCACGCATAACTTCTTGCAATTCTAGTTAATATATCTTCGCTATCCATTTCTAAACTTAGATATAAAACCCTATGTCATAATTGTGCATTTTTTATTGCCATATCAAAAGTAAATGCAGTTTTTCAGCTATTGGTTTCTCAAGAAAAAATAATTTGATGATGCCTTTCTATTGGGCTTATAGTCTTATCTAAAAGATGTGTTCACCAAGTAAAAGGATTTGATTCAATTATATCTATTGGGTCAATATAGTCTTTTTTGACGTTTAAAGTCTCAAAATTTGGAGAATAAAATTTTTGTGGTATCAAATGCCTGCAATTATCTAAAGTCCATTTTAAGAGGTCTTTTTTGTCTATTTTTCAATACCATAAAATCCATTGTATCCAAGTAGGTCATCATTTATCATTTGAACCTATTAATCAATTTCAATCTATCCAGCATCAAGTTTCTTTTCAATTGCATATAATTTGATTTTTATTTGAAAATTCAATTAAGTCTCAATTTACAAGATATGTTCAGCTAAGTAAGACTAGCATTTGTTTACTATCAAAAGTTGTCATTAAATCCCAAATATCATTTCAATCATATTGTTTAATTTGTTTTTTAATTTCCTTTTTAATTTCCTTTAATTCAAAATTATTTCTTATTTCTTCTTTTGTGTATAAATTTCAATTATAATTAATTACGTTTATTTTAAATTTTTCTCATTTCATGTGATAAAATCAAGGAAATCTAAGAACTCTTGCATAATCAGAAACTAAGGCTTGATCTCAATAAAAGTAATCTTTTAATCTTTTTTGTATTTCAGAATAACTTTCAGTATCTCAATCTTTAGCAAAAAAATAAATATGATATGACTTATTGCTTTCAATTATCATACTAGGTTTTAATGGAGATTTATTAATTAAATTCATTTGTTCTTGCTTGTTTAAGCTATCACATTCTACAATCCATGTATTTATATTTGTTGTATGTTCCTTATCTCTAAATCATTCCTGCATTGAGTTTACAGAAAAGAATATTCAACATCATTTTAAATTTAATTCTTTTACATATTCAAATTTTTCTTTTAATTTTGATACAGGAAAATGTTCAGCAATTTTATTTTTTTTATCATCGCTAAAAATCTGAATTGCACAATCTTTTAGATTTGGATAGCCGTTTAAAAAATCTTGTTGTAATCCCATAGTTAATTATTATCAATGTAAAGTCCAAAGTGTATACCACCTTGTATAATTTATTTTTTTTAATTCTTCATCTTTTCTTTCATCTTGTTTTATTATACTAAAACACTCTTTATCGCTTAATTTATCCCAGTTTATTTTTTTATTTTTCAACTCAAATATTCATTTCCATCAATTTTCAATGGATTGTTCTAATATTAAAATTTTATCTTCTTCATTATCTGCTAATTCATTTAATTTTTTTAAAATCATATCTTCTGCTCTTTTTGTCATTTTAGATTTTATTTCTCTTCTATGTAGTTTAAATTCTTCAAAAGTTTTTTCAAAATCACTTAATTCTTTATTAGTATTATTATTAGTATTCTTATTTTCTAATAAGGTATAGTTGTTCCCTTTGGGCACTACCAGTTGTTCCCTTTGGGCACTACCAGTTGTTCCCTTTTGTAGCAACTGCGTTTCGTCACTACTGGTACTTATTTTATTTCATTCTTTAATTACATTAATTAATATTTCATCATTAATAATATAATAATTCTGCTTTGGTAATCATTTTGAAGTAATAGATATGATTTGTTTTTTAATTAGATCACTAATAATTAATCTTTGCTGCTTAGGAGATAATCAAATTTCTTCTTCCATTTCCTTTTGAGTAAAATAAAATTCTTCTTTTCAAAATCTTTTTCTTTGCCTTATAAGTTCTCATATAAATCAAGCATGAGTAAATCAAAGAATTTTAGCCAGTTTCTTATTAACTGGTGTGTATCCATCTGAGGATAATAAATTGTTTAATAATTCCATGTATTTAAAAATTAAGATATAACAAAACAACCCTTACTAAATTTAACGGACTCGTTGTTTGGAAACAATTTATTACAATTATGATACCACAACAGTAATGAATCGAATCCGTTAAATTTAAAAAAGGTTGCTGGGATCATAAATATAATTAAAATTGTTTCCATTTCAAGGATAAATTATTTTTCATATAAAATCAAATATTATAACTTGCACAATCCTATAAAATTATTACAATATATCTGTTTTTCATATTAATTGTAACGCAAAGAATAGCTTAGTAATAGGCTATTTTTTGTTTGACTTTAGTTTTTATAAGTCTATAATTAAAGCAGATGTTAATCATAAATATTAACACATTTAACTAGAAGTCAGCACGCCTTATAAACTACTTTACTTGTTTGAAATGTATAAGGGAACTCGAGAAAAATCCCGTTTATAAGCTTCTAACTTACAGAGGATTTAAAACAAGAGAATCTGTATGTAGTTGCAAAGAATGCAAAGAAAGAGTACAATACATACAAAAAACTTGAAAAATATTAAGTTTAAAAGAATATGAAAGAAATAAGCAATAACACAGCTAAAATAGGTTTAAATATTTCAGAAGAAAGATTTAATGAAATATTTAAAAAAAATTTACCATCTAAACGATATCGTAAAAACGAACAATTAAGAAATTATATAGAATTAACCAAATAATACATGGCTAGACCATTATGAACAACAATAATGACAGAAGAAAAAATAAAAGAATTAGATTGATATTTTTCTATATGATTAACTGATGAAGAAGCTTGTTTAATGGCTAATATATGAAGAACTTGTTTTTATGACTATTGTTCGAAAAATCCTGAATACAAGGAAAGAAAAGAAATACTTAAAAGAAAGCCTTTAATAAAAGCAAAATCTAATATTGTAAAGGAATTAAACGAACAAAACATAGATGTTAGTAAATGGTATGCTGAAAGGAAAGGTAAAGATGAGTTTAGCTTAAAACAAGAAGTGGATCAAAAAACTACTGTTACAGAAATACCAGCTACAAAGGAAGAATTAGAAGCAGAACTAGCAAGAATAGAAGAAGAAACAAAGAGATACATATAATTATATAAGCCTTGATAGGCTTATATTTTTTATTATTTTGATATACGATATATGATAAGTATATGAACCAAGAAAATATAAGAAAGAATGAACGCTATAAAATACTTTGAATAATTAAAAAAATAAAACCAAATTCAGTTAAGTTATACTTTTGGAATAAAAAATTGAATATAAAAAACTCTAATCATATTATTCAGTACCTATGAACGATAAAAAACTCCTAGAATTAAAACAAAGAAGATTAGAAATCTTAAAACAAAAAGCTAAACTTGAAGCAAAAACAAGCTTAGTTAAGCACTATAAGACTTATCTTAGTAATATAGATGAATATGTAGAACCTGCCTCATTTCATTATGAAATATCTGATATACTACTCAATAGACAGTGACATTTTGCTATTGAGGCTTTTCGCTGAAGTGCTAAAACCTCATATGTACTTGAAGACTTTCCTGTTTATTGTTTGCAATTCCCGCAAACAATAAGAAGTTATATAATCATAATTAAACAAAACCAAACACTAGCAGAACAAAAACTAAAAGAAATTGCTAATAATTATTTATACCACAAAGAACTTAATACTAATCTTGTAAAAATTAACATACAATCTGCTAAGATTTTTGAATGCATAGTTAAAGATGATACAGGAAAACAAATTATAGTTAGAATGGAGGCATATTGAAAATGAAGTGCTTTAAGATGATTGAATTATAACGCAAGAAGACCTGATATTGTAATAATAGATGATCCACAAGACTTTGAAGATAGTAGAAGCGATGTCACTTTAGAAAAAGACTGGGATTGGTTTTTATCAGATGTTAAGCCTCTTTGAAAAAATACACGTATATTCATAATCTGAAATAATCTTTGACAAAAATGTTTAATTGAAAAAATATTTATTCACAAATTAGAGTTAAACTTTACATCAATGATAATCCCTGCAGTAGACGAACAAGGTAAACCTACATGGGAAGAACAATTTAATCTTGAATTTTTAAATCAAGAACGTGAAAGCTATACAAAAACTTGAAAAATAGACATATGGTATAGGGAAAGACTGTGTAAGTGCATAAGCCCCGATAGTCAGATATTTAAAAAAGAAGACTTTCAATATTTTACAGATGCAGATTTACAAGGTAAACAATTACAATACTATACAACTGTTGATTTAGCTATAAGTCAAAAACAAGATGCCGATGAAAGTGTAATACTAACAGTTGCTAGAGAAACTTGAAATCCTAATTGGTATATAGTAGATATAGTAAACTGAAAACTAACTCCTCATGAAGTTATTGAGGCATTATTTCAAACTTATGCTAAGTATAGACAATCGGTAATTTGAATAGAAAGTGTAGCATATCAAAAAGCATTACTTTATTTCATAGAGGAAGAAATGAGACGAAGACGTATATATTTACCATTGTCAGAAATTAAAAGTACAAAAAATAAAGAAATAAGAATTAAATGACTACAACCATTATACAAAACTTGAGTTATCTATCATAGACATAATCAATCACAACTAGAAGAGCAATTATTAACATTCCCTAATTGAGCACATGATGATTTATTGGACTGTTTAGCCTTTCAACTTGAAATAGCAGAAATAACAAAAAACGTCTCCAATAATGATACCATAAGAAGATGGACAATGTGAAAAAATAAATGATTATCATGAATACTTTAATTTGATTTTTTAAAATTAATAAACTATAATTTATACAAGCGAATAATTAATATTTATGAATAACGCAAATAACACGACGCTGAAGAAAGTAAACACAAGTCCAGTCTCAGATATACATAATCCCATTGTTGCAACTGCGATTTACACGATACAGCAATTTAATCAAATATACACAAATGAACTTAATGATTTAGATTCAATTAATGATTTGTTATTAAGTACTTTTGATATTACTTGATTAGAGATAAATCCAACGCTTACAGCTCAAATAAATAATCTACTTGTTGCAAAGACAAAAATACTAGATGCTAGACTTGAAAATACACAAGCTCCTGAATGGGTTAATTATAATGTATCAAAAGCAGTATTCGAAGAAATGAAAAATTGATGATACGTTGAAATGCTAAGAGATTGACGATGATGATTTTTTAAGAAATATACTTTTTGAGATTTCTTTTGAATGATGAGGGCCAATAGCAAAACTTGAATGCCTGAATACATAGAGTGAACAATTAGAAATATGTATTTTGATACTTTTTGAACTAAAATACTTACAAAATCTAATCGTAAAGTAACTAGATGCGTAATTGTATTTGAGTATGATTGGGACACTGCTTGTAGTTTATTTGAATGACTAGAAGAAAAAGCGACAGTGTGAAGATTGCCAGCAACTTTAAATCAATGGAAAGATATGGATATTAACGATATTCAAAAATCTATAAGAGAAGAAAGGCTTATTGAAGTATGATACTATTATGACATATCAGACCTAGAAAATCCAAAACAAGCTATAATTGCTTGACCTACTGCTGCATTGATAGAAACTAAAGAATGAGAAGATTATGATTATTATTATTGAAAATGGTGAAAAGATGATTTTGAGCCTTTTATCCCCGTGTTGCACTGGAGAGGTCTTATTTATGGTGAATGAATATTAAACAGATGATTTTGACACCTATGTTATAAGCCTGACAAGATATTAGCAAAGCTAGAAACCAAATTTATAATTCAAACAGATAAAAACTTCAATCCTACAACAGTTTATAACATACCACTAAAAAACAGTGCAGACCTTTTGGAGCAAATAGAGAATGCAGATAGAGCAAGAGCAAACAATCAATCTGCCGTTATTGTAAATGAATATCAATCAGTAAATGAAGCTTCTCCAATCAAAATAGATACACTTAGTATACCTGCAGATATAAGTCAAATGCAAACGCTTATCACAATACTTAATAACAAATTAAAAGGTTTCTGAATAAACGTAGAAATATTTTTTACTGATCCGGCTAAAACTGCAACAGCCATTGTTACTGAAGATGTATCACAAAATCTAGCAATCCAACAATTTCAAGAACAGAACACTTGAACATACGAAGCTGCGGTAAGGTTTGCTATTGCTTGTATACGTAATAATTGAAGAAAAAACGATGACTATGCTTATAAGTTTCAAGCTAAATGATTTGATGATCAATGACAAGAGTTTGACGTTAATGTCCCATTCACTAGATGAGATTTAGTAAAACTACTAAAAAAATATGATTTTAATGTAATAGTAGATAGTAGAAGTTGAAGCTATCCATCACCATTATTACAAAATAAAATAAGAACAAACTTTATAAACGCCTTTTCTTCTATTTGAAGGAATGACGTTGTAGAGCAATTAATATGAGATTCTGCAAAAGATTTTTGAATTAACTTGAATATTGCAAAAAAAGAGCCTATAATGGAAACAGGACAAGTACAAACTTGAGCAAAAGCTCCAATATTACAATGACTGCTTCCACAACCCTGAAAAACAGGTGAGCAAATTTTATAAACTAATCTAACTATTATGAGAGTACAATTATTACCTAATGTTATTAGAAAAAACACACCTAACGAGTATAAATACTTGTTATTGGACAAAAATTGAAACACGATTAAGACTCTAAGCGTATCAGCTGAAAAGTATATTGAATACGCAACAGATGTAAAAGCTATTAAACAACTATGTTGAGCCATCTACAATCCTAATCAGTTAATCGAAGAGGATAAACAAAGGCTACAAGAAGTTGAAAAAAACGAAGACTTAGAACTTAAAGAAATAGAGAAGACAGCAGAAGAAAATATTATTATTGCTGAAACTAAAGAAGAAGCAACAGAAGCAGTTGAGCAAATGGAAGTTCAAAAAGAAGAAATAAAAGAAGAAGCACAAACTAAAAAAGCGACAAAATGAAAGAAAAAATAAAAGAATTCTTTAAGTCAATTATTGGCTTTCAAGAAAATGAAGAAATAGACTTTTATCTGGATAAAGAATGAGCCTATTATGAATGTTGGACTAAATACTGAAAAGATTTAAAAAACTTAAAAAATAGGCTTAAATTCTTCTATTTATGTGATATGTGAAAACTAAAACCACAAAATAGAGAATGATTTGAACAATGAATTGATATTCTTTTTGACTTATTAGATAAGCTAGTGTATACTAAAGATGAAGAAAGAAAAAAATCTGAAATACAGCAAGTAAGACAAGTAAAAAAATCTTTCTTGTATTAAGAACATTCACATTAAAGCAAGCGATTATATGCTCATAATAGGGTAGTTAAATCGCTTGCTACCCTACTATAAGCACCTAATCGTGCTTTTTTTTAGATACTTAACTTTTCTTTGTATGAACACAAAAGACACCACCAATGCTGAGCTTGAACTAAATCAAGACACCAACGGTGCTGAGCCAAGTGAACAGGATGACACCTGAACATCAGCTGAGCATCAAACCAAGCTTAAAGATTTATTCTTTGAAAAACCAAAGTTAAATCCACAGAATCCAGAAGATAGAGCAGACTGAATTGTAAGCGACGTATTCCGTAAATACGTATCAGGCAATGCGGACTGAACTATAAATCTTGATCTCATTCCAAAAGAATTTGCTTGGACAAAGGACAAAATTAGACAAAATTACTTTAGGGAAAATCCTAAAGAACAAGAGGAAAGAATTAACGCCTTGGTGCAATCTGCACTTGAGAAACATCTAAATTCTCAAAAACAAGCTACCTATTCACAACAAGTTAATGAATTTTTATCAGACGATAAAGTTGATGACGAAGTTAAGGAATTAGTAGCACAAAAAGCAGATACACTAAGAAAATGATGACTTTCTCCTGAACTTGCTCTACAAACTGCTAAAGAAATTGTAATCTGACAAGGTAAAAAACCAAAATCATTTGCAACTAGCTTACACGTTTGAAGAGTGCCTACAATTACTAAAGTTCCAACTATAACCGAATCTGAATACGCTAAACTGCCACAAGCAGAATATAACAACGCATCAGACTTAGTCAAAGAAGGAAAATTAAAAGTTGTATCAAGCTAATTTTGTAAACAAAAGTTGAGTTAAAATTTTATTAATTTAACTTAACAACAATGAGTAACACAATAATCACGAAGGAACTCTTACAAAAAGAGGTAACAAAAAATTTAGATAAAAATGCTTCAATATTTCCTATTGCTAATAGACAATATGAATGAGAGCTTAAAAAACAAGGTCAAACTGTAACTGTTCAACAATTACCAAGTTTCGATATGGACCAAGGGATAACTGCTTGATGAGATATCACTGCAGAAGATTGGGCAATTACATCCGAGAACCTTACTTGTGATCAAGCAATGAATAAAGCTATCAAAATTCTAGATATTGAAGATACAAGATCTAATCTTGACTTAGCTTCAATGCTATGATGAAGATTGCAAGAAAGTGTAAATAGAGCTTACGATCAATTCACAGCTGTAACAGCAGTAAGATGAGCAATTACTGCAAACAGACTAGTTGAAGGTTCTCCTGCTACTGAATCTTCTAGCACTGCTTTTTGAACTGTTGAATCATTTAGATATACAACAGACCAACAAAATGTAAGTGATAATGTATTTCTATTTGTAAATCCAATATTCAAATCTTTCCTAAGGCAATCAAGTCTTTTAGATAACACAGAAACTTGAATTTGAATGAGAATTAATTGAGAAGTATGAAGAGCTTCTGATTTAAGAGTTATTATGACTAATAACTTACCATTTAAACAAAAAATCACACTTGTAACTATTCCTACTGCTTGAGATACTTTCACAATAACAGTATGAAGTACAACTATAACTTTTACGTTTGTTGCTTCTTGAACTGCAGCTAATGCTTGAGAAATTTCAATTTGAGCAAATGCAGCAGCAGCACAAGCTAATATGGTTTTAGCTATAAACTGAACTTGAACACCTTGAGCTACAACTTATATTGATTTAAGTGCAGCAAATAGAAAATTACTAAGAAATGCTTTTGTTCAAATGACTTCTTTCTCTTCTAATGTTTCATACTTAACAGCTTGAAAATATGTACTATTAGCAGAAGTTGTAACACCAGCTGACTTTGTACTTTGAACAGCTTCAAGAGTATTATTCTCAATGGATAATAACGCTGTAAACATTGCAAGACAATTGGTTTGATACAAAATGACAGATGCAGAAAAATGATTTTACAAGAATGTTCTTGTTGAAGATGTGTATTGATGAGCAGTACTTAATGACAATGATAAACGAATTATTACTAAGGAAATCGCCAATTGAGTCACTATTGCTTAATTGTTTTCAAATCGGGGAGCCTAGAAATAGGCTTTCCTATTTTGTAAATAATTAACCAAAACAATATGAATATCTGATATTTACACGCCCCACAAAGATGGAAAGTTACAACAGCTAGTGCTAGTGATATTGCACAAAAAGAAGAAGCAAGATGAGTAATAATTCTAACAGCAGTTACTGCTTTAGTTTTAGTTGTTCCTTGACTTTGAAGTGATACAGCAACTGAAACTTTAACTTTTTGATCTTTATGAGCAGGAACATTTATACCCTGAAAAATTAACAAAATTACAACTATTACTTGATGAACGGTAGCAGTAGCATATTAATATGTCATTAGAAAGAATTCCTATCGGCAGTGTAATAGGCCTGCAATCAGCTTTATCAAATAAGGTTGAATCTTCAAGTCTTTCTGTTGTGGCAACTTCATGAAGTCATTTAGATTTAAGTAATATTTGAATATATTCTCATGCTCAGATTGATTCTCATATTTTAAATACAAGTAACCCTCATAGTGTTACAAAAACACAAATTTGACTTTGAAATGTAGAAAATACGGCTCTTTCTACATGGTGATGAAGCTCGAATATAACTACAATATGAACATTAACTGACGTATCAATTAAAAATTGAATACAGTTTTTAGATGATTTATCATTATGATATTGATATATTGTAGATAAAAATTGAGAATTTAATTTAAAATTATCTTATGTTGCTTCTGCAGTTAATCAGATTTCAATATCAAATGCAATAAGTGGAAGTAGTCCTATTATTTGAGCAACTTCTGATATAGAGACAGATGTTTCCTTATGATTTTCTACTCAATGATCATGAGTATTTAATTTTTATTGAAATTCTACACAGGCAGCAGAAATAAGACTATACGAAGATACTGATAATTGAACAAATTATACAGCATTTAAAACTTGATCTCAATCTTGAAATATAACATATACCCTACCATTGTTAGCTCCTACGTCAAATTGATATGTATTATCGTGAACAACTTGATGAGATTTGAGCTGGATCGCTCAATCTTGATTTACGTGGTGAGCTTCTGTTTCTTGAAATTCTTGAACATGATTAACTTTAGTATGACAATCTTGATTTAGTAGAAATTTAGATTTACAAACAGATTATGATTGAAATCCTGAACTAAGATTATACAAAAATTCTACTACAGCAGATAATACACATTGATTATTACGCTTTGCTTTTAAAACAGATGACGGCACTACAAATAGAACAATTTCAACTATTCAATGATATACAACAGACAAAACAGATTTTAATAGCCTAAGATGATGACTATCTTTTAATGTTAGTGTTGGTACATCTCTTACTCCTATGTTTTGAATGGATGCTAATGCTAATTTTAGCATATGAGTTGTTAAAAGTGCTTTAACATGAACAAATTGAATTCATTTTATTTCATGAACTCCTGCAACAGTAACTAATAATACTTTTTGATTTTTATATAATAATTCTTGAACTTTAACTTGGGTTAATAAATGAGAAGATAATCAATTTGCCCTTAATATTCCAAATTCATCTACATGATGAATAAGTGGATCAATTATAACTATTTGAAATACACAATCTGCAGCAATGATATGATCTAAAATAGATGTATGATCATCACTACAAGATCATAATTCTTTATATATTACATGAACTAGGCATTCTATATATATATGAAATGCTGACCAAGCTCCTTGAGCAACAACAAATAAGTTATATGCAATATGATGAAATTTATTTTGGAACTGAGTTCAACTTAACTAATTATTAAAATAATGAATTTTATATCTTGAGAAATACCATCGGGTGCAATTAACTGAGTAAATACAGTATATACAAATGCTTATGACATCTATCAAGTTGATGATGTATGGGTAGATTGAGTTATATACTTTAATTACACAGTTACTTGAGACAATCAAATAACTTTAGTAGATGCTCCTACTCTTAGTATAAGAGTAGATTATTTTACTACATGATGAACCCCCCCAGTAGTATGACGAATAAGTGCAGATACTGCTAGAACTATTTTTACAAGGTGGAAAAATGACACTTTACCTAGAGTATCAAATGAGCTTTTCTATGATTTTTTAAATGATTTAAACCAAGATATTTATGTATACTTAAAAGGGATTAATCCATATGATTACACATCAGAACAAAGTATAGTATTATCATCTACAACTTCTACGTATTCATTAAATGGTAATTTTTCAAATGTTCAATGAAAATGATGTGGTTTATTTAAGCTAAACACAGATTGAACACTATGAGAACCTTATGGTAAAACTAGCCCTTGAAGTACATCTCAATGATATTACTTTGAATGAGATTATCTTAAAACAACTTGATGAATATCATGAAATGCTAAACTAAGATATTTTCCTACATTATGAACTATTAACGCTTGAAGTGATACATTGATATTAGATGATGAGCCTAGAAGCTATCCAGTGCTACGAAATTTAATTAATATGTTATACAATGGCTGGAAAGATAACAACTACGAAGAAATACGAAGTTGAAACAAATACATACAAGATGTAAAAAACTTAGCCCTATCTCTAAGAAAATGAAATGCAAGAATTAATCTAACTCAAACTTATGTATAATTTTTGAGCTTTACAGCCTATACCACAAAAAAGGCAAAAACAATATACATATTGAGCACCTAAGGGCTTACAAAATGTTATTGCTGTTGAGTTTCAAAATATGGAAACTTGCCAAGTTTGTGAGAATTATTTTCCAGAACAAAACGGTAAACTAGTAAAATCAAAAGGCTATACAACTCTTAAACTTTTAACAGGTATTTGAGCTTGAAAAGTACTTAAAAAATATTCTTCTGATATCCTAGTATATTGATTTGGTACAACCATTTGAATTTATACTATAAGTACAGATATACAAACTAATCTAAAAACTAACTTCACTACTTCCTGAGTATTAGAAAGTGTTAAATATAGAGAGTTTCTTTATACTGCTAATGGTAACGTATGAAATAAAATCGTAGTATCTTGTCTTGATACGGCAAAAGTATTTGTGGAATTTACTTGATGAACTGGTACAGCGTTTGCAGTATGACAAACTATTACAGACGTAAGTACAACTAAAACTTGAGTAATTGATAAGATAACTTTAGTAAGTTGAACTTTTTGAGCCTGAACTGCAGCGTGAGTAATGCTATTAAGTTCTGTTAACGGCACTTTTGACTGATGAGCATTATCATCTAGTTGATGATGAAGTTCAACAGGTTCTACATATCATTGAGCAAATTACGAAATATCACAAGCTCCAAAAGCTACTGCAATACATGAATTTCAATGACGATTATTCGCTTGAAACACTGATACTGCAACTGATGAAATTAAATGGTGTAAACAAGACACAGTATTTACAGAAATTCCTTTTTTAATTTGGACTACAACTAATAATCCACTAACAGCAACTGATCCAGCTTCTACATCTTTTTGATGAGCATGAACAGTAAAAAGCATAACTAATATAGGTACACAAATTGTAGCTTTTTATGAAGACTGAAAAAGCTGAATAAGAATAAGTACTATTGATGTGTATAATCTATGATTATGACAAGTGACACAAATAGATTTTAGTAAATTAGATTTTTGATGAGAGCGTGGGGCAATAATTACACCAGTTTGAATATTTTATCTAAATGAAGGATGATTATGGCAAATGTTATCTTGATGACTAGACGCACAACCATTTTGAGAGAATGAAGCAAATATAACAAAACAGGTGTTTCCTCAATCTTATGTTGATACTCTAGATTTTACTGATGCTGATATTGTTTATGACCCTATAAGTAAACGAATATACATAACTTGTAGAGAAGACAGCCAAACTAATAATCTAATTATATGGTATGATACAGTGAATAAAAGCTTCTGAAAACGTACTAATATGCAAATTGCACGCTTTTTACTAGATTGATGAACTATTTATTGAATATCTAGTTTAGAACCTAGGATATATAAACTTTTTGATTGATATGAGGATGATTGAATAAGCATAACAGCTAGATTTGAACAATCTATAAAATTACCTCTTAATACCTTACATGAACTAAAAAGAACTGAAATAAAAGGGTTCTTGCACTCTGATAGCAATATTGAGATTAACTACGATATTTATGACAAATTTTGAGATAAAATAACAGACTTTTTTGATACTTCTTTTACATTCTCAAATTCAACAATAAATATGTCTATGCATTGATATAATGAAACTTGATATTGAGAGGGGAATTATTGAAGCTCAATTTCAAATCCTTACGACATAGAATCACTTTGAACAAATACAACAAAAATAGATGAATTTACAAGGCTAATATTCAAAATATCAAGTATCGATAAAGTTCCTCATGAGATAACTTGGGCTTGATTAGAAATTGAAACAAAATCAGAAAATCCAACAGATATAAACTTGTCTTAATTTTCAATATAATGTATAATTTTAACAAATAATTTAAACCAAATGGCAGATATTACAGTTTTAAATTCAACGCTATATCAAGGACAACCAACAACACCATCTAATCCTATTCTTAAGCTTAACCAATGATGCACTGCTAGTGCTACAAGTATTACTGTTAATTTTTTACCAGTAAATAAAAGTGCAGTAGCAATTACAGCTCCATTTTATATTTGAGTTAAGAAAAAAAATTGATATGTAGAAACAATGTTAGTTACCAACACCAATAGTTCTACTACGTGGACAGTCACAAGAGGTATCAATCCTAATGGTTTAGATTTAACTACATGAAATGCTACATACGCGACTGAACACGATGCTTGAGATATTATTGTGTTCAATATTCCTGCAGTATTTATGCAACAAATATATTCTTGTTTACAATGAAGTATTGCAACAGGTAAAAATCTATTTAAAGTTTGAGATTGAACTGACGCAGATATTTATTTTTATATATATAATGCCGATGTTAATAAACCTTATATAAGATATGATGCATCTGATAGTAAATGGTATTTTTCTAACGATTGAATAACAGATTTAGATTTAGCAGTTTGATGAATAAGTACAGCTTGAGATTGAATTGATATTACTGCATGAACAATAACAGTTGATTTAGATACAAATCCTTGACTAGTTTTTGAATGATGAAAATTAAGAATAAATGAAGACAATAGTGATTTTTATTATTCATCTACAACTTGAAATGATACTTACGCTATTACAACGCATGCCTGACTTTCTGCTTATACAGAATGAATGAAATTTAGAATTAAAGTAGATACGTCAAATACTTGAGCTTGTACGCTAAATGTAGATTGACTTTGAGCTAAAAGTATAAAAACAAGAGTATGAAATGATCCTAGCAACTGAGATATTACTTGAATATGTGAGTTAATATATGACGGAACTAATATGGTTCTACAAAAAGAATCAAAAATAAGTTTATCTAAATTTTGATGAACATGAGCAGATTGAGCATTGAGTGTAACGAGTTGAACTACTACATTATCACTATCATCAGATAAATTAGTTAAAAATTATTCTTCAATATCAATAACTTGATGAGCATTGGAAATTACTTGAATTTCTTGAAATAATTGATGATTAGCAATTTTAAAATGTTCTTGAAATTTTACAATGTCAGCATGAACTATTAAAATAGACTGACAATGAGCTGCAGCATGATATAATTGAATAGCAATACATTGATGACCATTTTCTAATACTTGAAGTTGATTAAGTGCATGAGCAGCACAACAATTTTATTTATCTGCATATTGAAAAAATATAAAAGCTATATCATGAGCATGAGGAGTTTGATGATGAGTATGAGGATGAGTTTGATGATGAACTGCTTGAGCTTGATGAAGATGATGATGAATATTAATAATTGAAATATGATGATCTATTAATATTACATGATGAACAATGACGTCACATTGATCAAGTTGAACTTCATGATGAGCATGATGAAGCAATTGATGATGATGAGGCTGATGAGCATGATGAGCATGATGAACTATTGTAGTCATTTATAATACATTAGTATCTAATTCTTGAACTATAGCATGTAATTGATGAAATTGATGAAATTGATGAGCATGATGATGATGAATAGCATGAGCCTGATGAGCAGATTGATGATGATGAGCCTGAAGTTATAGTGCATGATGAGCATGATGAGCATGATGAGCAACAAACTGATCTTCTTGAAGTAATTGAACAACTGCTTGAAACAATTCTTTTTGAAACTGATGAGCATGATGAACTTGATGAGCATGATGAGCATGGTCATGATGATGATGATGAGGTTGATGAGCGCCATGAGCATATTATGTAGAACAAAATATAGATTTTTAATTTAAAATTAAAATGGCAAAAACACAAGATTTAACATTAAAGGATAAAGTTCTTATAAACAAAGCAAATAGAAAACTAGGAATAGAATGAACTACTAATCAATATACAGGTATACAAAATACCAATTCTTGATTAATACTTACTTGAAATATTAATCCTAATACATGAACAAGAAAAGAAACCTTATTTAATAATCCTAATATATCAACAGATACATCCAATATAATTAAATCGACAGCGGAACAGGTAAAACAAGATATTCCTGAAAGTGAATTTATTATTTGAACACCTACTACAAATATTACTCCTGCGTTAACTCAAGCAGAAAAAACAGCACAAACAGCTAAAGACTATTGATTAGAAATTTGAGATATTTCAACCTATTGACTAGTTGAAGAATTTAAAAAAAGACAGCAAGAAGATAAAACAAGTTTTGAAAAACAACTAGAATTGCAGGCAAAATTAAGAGAACAGCAGTCTAAAATAGAATCAGAAAAATTAATGAGAGCAGAAGCTTGAGCACAATCTGCATTAGTACCTTGAAGAGAATGATTAATTGCACAAGCTAATATAATGGCTGCATCTTGAGTAACTGAATGAGTAAAAAGAGCTTATGAAATGCAAGAAACTCAAAAACAACAATATAATTTATGAATTCAACAAAAGCAAACAGAGCTACAAAGAGCACAACAAGACTGAAAAACATCTCTTGCTAAGTCTATTCAAATGGAAATGGACCAACTTGCAGTTAGCAAGCAAAACGCAGAGAATGCTAAACTTAAACTACAGTCAGACGCAGAAAAAGAAATCACATCACAAGTACTATGAATGCTTACTTGAAATGAGACTTCTGAAGAACTATATAAAACTGCACAGAAATTTTGAATAAATCCAAATTTGCTTGAATTACAGGCTAAACAAAAAAAGACTGAAAATCTTACAGAAAAAGCTAAGCAAGAATTTGACAATAGGAATAAAGCATTTGATAATCTTGAAAAATTTGCTTCACAATGAATCGAAATAACTCCTGACTTTGCAAAATCATTATTTCAAGATACTTGAGTTACAGACTATGGCAACATCACATTAATGGCAAATAGTATTAGTAAACTTAAATGAGAAGAAAAGCAATTAGGTATTGATAAACTTAATGCTGAAATAGAAAAAATCAAAGCCGATAAAGATAAAAAAGATACATTAGCACAAACTACAGAAGCTAAAAACTTTGAATATTATGCAGAATTAAATAAAAAAGATCCTGCAATGGCACAAAAATTTGCAGAAATGGCATGAATAGACACAACACAATATCAATGATGAGCTCCTGAAGTTGTAGCTAAAACAAGTCAAATACAAGAATGACAAACATATAATCCATCATGAGTTGTTGATGAATTTACTTGAGAATGTGCAAGATTTGTAAATGATGTATTATGAACTCCTAAAATGTTTTGAAGTAGTCTATGAGATAAAACAAAACATATTAATTCACAAGTTCCAGCAGTATGAAGTGTATTTATTTCCAATCAAAATAGAACAGATAACGAAATATGACATGTTTGAATTGTAGAATGAATTGAAAAAGATGAAAACTGAAATACAATATTATCTATTGTACAAAGTAATATTAAAAAATGACCAGACTGAAGATGAATAGTTACAAGAGAAAAAGTAACTCCTAAAAGTGCATGAATTATTTGATATTATAATCCATCTAGTACAACATTAACAGATGTTGATATCTCTAAATTTAATGATCCTAAATTAGATCCAAATAAGCTTAAATCAAATCAAAAGACTAAATATGATCAATACATTACTGAAAAAAATAAAGTAATGTCTAATCCTGATGCAACAGTTGAGGAAATTTTAAAATATTCTAAATGATGAAAAGATTTAACTGATACACCAATTAATCAATTAAGTAAATATAATAATGCTATTTCTTCAATGCAAGAAATAAAAGATTTATTTGATAAACAAAAAACATGACCAGTTTTATGAGCTTTGAAATGATTAAATCCATATGATGTTAACGCTCAAGCTTTAGAATCTGCAATTAATGCAGCAATCCCAAATCTTGCTAGATGAGTTTATTGAGAAGTATGAGTTTTAACTGATAATGATATTAATTTATACAAAAAAACACTTCCAAATATTAGATCTACTGAATGAGTAGCTAATGCCGTACTTGCTCTTACTCTTAGAAAGATAAGTAATTGATATAAATGAATACTACAAACTCAAGCGTGAGCATGACGTGATGTTTCTTGATTTATTTGAGCATATAGAAGTATTGAAAATCAAATTAAATCAATAGAGGATAAATTACCTAAAGAATGAGAAATTACTCCAGACATGACAGACGAAGAAATATTACAAAGTCTAGCTAATAAATGATCTAATATTACCAAAGATAGTAGCGATGATGATATACTTAAATATTTAATTAATCCATAATATGGCAGATATAAATACACAACAGGCTTTTAATCAAGACGATGTTGTTAAGTTCAAATCACTTTTACAAAGCTGAATAGAGCCACAAAGAGCAAAAGCTTTAATTCAAAAATCAAAATGAATTACTCCTGCTTGATATGAAGAACCAAAAACTCCATTTATTAGAAAAAGTGAAGAGCTATTTAAAGAAGCATGACAGTCTTGAGAAATTGCATCTAAAAAGATTGAAGAATGAGAATATTTAGAATGAGCAAAAGAAGTTTGAAAAACAGCTTTAAAATGAATATGATGAATTTCTAACTGGGTATCAGAGAAAGCAGTAGAATATGCGTGAAAATTATGAGCAAAAGCATGATTAAAATTTGAAGAAATGAAAGGGACTATATCACCAGAAGAATGAAAAAGAATTTATCAAGAAATAGTTTCTGATCCTGAATTTTTTTGACAAGATGAACAAACAAAGGCAAATATAATAAATACAGCTTCTAGTGTACTTATACCAGTTTGAACATATTGAGCTTTATCAAAATGAGCATGAACATTATGAAAACTATGAGCTTGAGCATTAGCATGATGAGTGTGATCTACTTTATGAGAAATACAATTAGAATGAGAATTGCCTACTATGTGAGAACTAGCCACATGAGCTTGAATATGAGCAATAATACCTTGAGCCTGAATATTAGCAAGTAAAGGAATAGAAAAACTTACGCAGGCAAAATCAGTATGACTTTTATGAAGAGCTTTTAAATGAGCAGAATTAAAATGAGATATTCCTGAATCAGCTTTTGCAACTAAATCAATTGATGAAGCTGAAAAATCTATTTTACCATGAGTAAAAGTAGAAACAGAAACTTGAATAACTGATGATTTAAGAAAAGCTTTAAGACCATTAAAGGAAAAAAGAATATCAGAAGTAGAAGCAGTAGACAACAGACTAAGAAGATGAACAGCTGTTATTATTCAAGAATGATATAAACCAGAAAATCTACGACAGTGAGCTGACGCAATTTCTAAATCTAAAAAAAGTGTTTATTCTAAATATTCACAAGCTTTAAAAGAAGCATGAAAATGAGAATGAATTATACCATCTCAATCAATAGCAGAAGATTTTGATATTATAGCACAAGAATATATACAAAAATGAGCAGTAGATGATGTTCAAAAAGTAAATAAAATGATACAGGATTTTACTAATCCTTGATGAAAGACAAGGGATTTAGTAAGTTTAGAAGATGCTAATTGATTTTTACAAACTGTAATTTGACCTAGAATGTGAGTATTATTAAGGCAATGATGATGAACAGCTAGTGCAGAATATCAATTGCTTAAATCTGTATCGAATAAAATTAATAATACTATAGACGCAATTGTGGAAACAAGCTGATGACCTAAGTTTAGTGAACTTAAAAAAGATTATGCAGCATTAAAGACTCTTGAAAATTCTATAGCTTGACGTATATGAATATCTGAAAGACAAGCCCCATTTAATTTGGTAGATCAAATAACTTTAATTAATCAAGCTATGAGTGCATGAGATCCCGTATCATTTCTTAAAAATGCCTGAATAAATCTTGCCCTAAAGAAAATAAAAGAATTAAATAGTCCTGATCATTTATTTATGAGAGCTGTCGATGAAATGGAAAAAGAACTTATAAAGTGAAAATGACCTAAGACTTGAGTGTGAGAAATGAAAAAAACTATACAAGAATAAACAAGAAATTGAAATAGAATGATGAAAAGTTTTAACTCCTAAAGAAAAACAAGATATTCAAAGCAGATTAGATAAAGTGCAAAAAGAACTAAGTGAATACGATAAAGTAGTTAAAGATTGAAAAATTAAAAGAGAATCCTTTAGATGAACTACATTATTAGAAACTATACAAAAACTTAAAGAAAAACTAAAATAATTAATCTCAATTAATCAATTGTATAGCCCATAAAACAAGTATACATGCTCAAATAATTGGGAATACTATTGAAATACCTATTAATAAAGCCCATCATAAATATTGCATATTATTTAGTTAAGTTGTAATTTAGTTTCAAACTTTGGTAATATCTTCGCAAATTCCTCTAGTTCTTGCTTAGCTAACAAGTAAATCTCTTTATAATGTAATCAGTCTTTCATTCATCTTTCTAAACACTGTAAAACTTTTATTTCTGCTACTCATAACATTCAAAGCCAAATAGAATTTAAAGTATCTCTAATAGGCTGATTGTTTCAAAGTAATTCTAAGGCTTTATACGTTAATTTTGTCATATTTGAATAATAAAATTGTGCCTTAGTACTTCATTGTTTAGTCGCATAGTCTACAAATTCCTTTATTTTATCTGTTTCTTGTTTTCTTATTTCTTTTCATTGATTTCTTGATTCTATCCAGCTTGCGTTTTGTTTTTGCAATATAATCTGTTTCATCTCAAAGAAAGCTTGTATAATTTCATCTTGTACTATGTCAGCTTTTTTATATTGAGATAACTGCATTACTATTTTTACAAAAGCAGGCTCATTAATTAAATATCAATCATATTTTATTTTAGTCTTTCAATGTTCAAATGTAGTTTTAATAAATTTTTGTGGAAATTTAGGTGTTCTACCTGGAGCCCCTAAATTTTCTTTTCTTGAAATAATTTTTTCAATTGTTCTCAAAAAATTCTTATGAGGAACTTCTAATTTTTCAGCAATAATTTTGCTTGTTGTAAAAATTTCTCAATTCATAACCTGTACTAAATCATTTTGCAACATATATAAATAATTAAAATACATATCTATTATATACATCTAAGCACTAAAGTCAATATATTTTTTTATTTACATTTTATTTTTAATTTGCTACACTATATATAGTACAGAATAACTAAGCATTATGCCATTACTTAAACCTAAAAAATGAGCATCAAAAAAAGCTAAACAAAAGATAGCTTCTAAGAATATATCTAAAATGATGCATGAAGGTAAATGACCAATGGCACGAGTCATAGCAATATGATTATCAAGTGCTTGATTATCTAAGAAATAATTAATCAAAACAAGCGATAATACTTATTTTATGAACTGAATCGTTGCTTGATTATGAATTGGCGTTTGATTCCCATATATGGGGCTACAATTATGATTATGATGATGAGTAGATCCAAATACAGTTTGGCAAACTCAAGATTGAAATACTTGGCAATGGCAAGATGATTCTGATATACAAACTCAACAAGCTTAACTATATGAAAAAAAATTTATCTTATTTATTATCGGCATGAACAGTCTTACTATTATCTTTGATGTCAGTAAGTGCATTGAAAATTCAAGACGCAACAAACTATCCATTAACTAAAACATGATATTTACCTGCTGCAATCTCTTCTTGAGCTACTTATCTTGATTGAAATATAAAAATTCAAGACTTAACAAATAGAACAAATCATACATGAACTCAAGTAAACTGAACGATAATAACAGATAAGACAGTTTGAAGCCCTGATAATCTAATAACTCTTGAAGAGCAAATTAATCATTTCTGGAGCTGATGAGTAACAGATTGATGATTATTAACTGATAATGGGAGCTGAGTTGTAAGTATATCCCAATCTACTTCATTACTAAGAAAAGCTTTTACAACATCTATAACTCGTTCATGAAGTACTGCTTACTGAACTGCTGTATGACACTGATTTAAAGCTTGAGATACTATATATGTACAATGAGCAGTTCAAAGTGACTATAATTGATTCCATGTCTTATTAACTGTCCCAACTACTGATACCTTTACATATGCTGTTGCATGAACTCCTACAACTCCAGCAACTTGAACTATAACTTCTGTAGATGAACATTCTACTTTATATACAGTAATAGTCCCAGCACAAACTTGAATAACTCTTACAGATGCTGCAACTAATTATATTTATGCTCAGTATAATAACTGATCTCCAAATTATGCAGTAAGTACTAGTTTATCTGATTTTAATTGTTTAGATAAATGTATTGCATATAAAATAGCTAGAGAATGAACTACTCTAAGAATCATAGACTGAAGGGCTATGAATGTCGATGCAAATAGGAAAGACAGAAGAAGATTATTAGAAACACAATGATTCCAACATGTAATTTGATGAAGTATTATCTGAAGTAATACATGAAGAACTCTATCTGTAACTGCATGAGCTTATTATTATGCTTACAATAAAATTGAGCATCCTGCTTTTGATACGTCTTCTGGAACTACTATGTATTGATATTATAGAAATGGCTCATGAGGATGGGCAATTCAAACATGACAAACTGTTTTAAGTAATACTTCTTATGATGATTGAGATTGAACTCTATGAACTGTATCAGGTTGAAATTACTGAATATTTTGGGTGTATCTTTTATTAGATTCTCCAACTACATTAGCGTTCCAATATGGACAATGAAATTATAATACTCCAGCATTGGCAATAGCAGCAACTGTTCCAACGGCTCCACCTGCTATTCAATGAGTATGAGTATTGATATGAAGAGCAATTGTATTAAAAAATGCTGCTACTTTTTATCAATTAGATAGCTCTTACACAACAGTATTTGCATGAAGTACAGCAACTGAACACAATGGGCTTTCTTGATTACAATGATGAGCTGCTTGAGAATATTATCATCTTACTTTAGCTTATCTAAACAATCTTGTTTCTATGATAACAGCATGACTTCATAATCTTACTGCTTCATATAATCAAACTTGAGCAATAGTTTATTCTAATTGAAGTTCTTATACTGGATTACTTGCTTGAACTTCAGGACAAGTTTTGACTCAACAAGCTTCTTGATTACCTGCATGGAATACAATAAGTGCATGAGGATTAAGTTGGGGAAATTCTATAACTTGAACTACATGAACTTGAGTAACTATGACAGCATGAGCTAGTAGTAGTGCTTTGACTATATTGAACTTACAAACTAATAACACGCAAAGCAATGTCATAACGAGTTTAAATATAAACACAGGAACAAGTGACGTTGTTCAGTCAGCTTTATCTATAAATAGTATAACAACATCATGACTTTTAAACAAAATCGTTTGGTATGATTCTGCTAGACAAGCACAAAAAACAACTTGAGATTATTTTACTTTTTGAATGTGAAATAATTTTAATACTAGTAATGCTACATCTAATACTTTATTCTATATAAGAAATGAACAAAATTGATGAGCCTGAACTAATCGTTGAATATATATTGATAATGCAAGTACAGAATATACAGTAAGTTCTAATCACCGATGAGCATGATTATGAATATATCAATCATGAGCATGATGAACTTCTATAGGTATATATTGAGTTTCCAATGTCAATTCTTCCACCAACTGACTCTTTAATATAACTCTTGATAATACTCAAAGTGCTGCGAGTACTTTGGCGAAGTTGGATCTGGGAACGAGTGCACAAGCACATAATGGATTGTTGGTGAATGCTTATAATGCGAATACATCATCAAGATGAATAAAGATTGATTTATGAACTGCTTGAACTTGAATTGGAATGGAAATAGTGTGATGAGTCTCAACTTGATTATGAGCAGCTATAAGAATGTCAGATGATTGAAATTGAAGATTACCAGCAAATTTTATATGAAGTGATTCAGCTCTAATGAACGCTAATTTAACTCCAAATCATAGATTTGCATTTTACGCAATCTCTACAAACACATGAGTCGCAAGAACTTCTGATTTTTTCCAATTGGATGTTGAGCATACAGGTATTACAAGTTGAACATTTACAGATAATTATAATTGATTTTATTTAAAAAGATTAGTTTGAACATCTTGAGCAGCAACTGTTACATCGAATTGAACTGTTGCAAAATTTGAGAACGCAGTATGAGCAAGTTGATGATGAACCATAGGTGATTGAGTAAATGTAATTTATGCAGTTCAGGACGCAGACTCTACTTGAGCAATAATTCTAGCAAATTGAAGTTGAGCAGATGTTTTTAAAGTTTGACCAAGATGAGCGATGCTTAAAACTACAACTGATTTATGTATTTCTTGAGTACTTGAAACTGCAGCAATTTATTACAATGAAACTTCTAACTACTTCTGTTATTGTGATTGAACTTGAACTTGAGCTAAAATGAATGACCCATCCACTGATTGTTTTTAATTTTTAACTTATAAATAAAATGCTACAAAACATAGAAAAATGACTTACTATTACAGCAATAATAATCATCACAATATTCTTGTGATATATTGCAAACAACATCTATGTTTGACAAATAACTGCAAATCTAAATGCACAATTCAATCAAGAGCTTCAAAAAAATATTTGAAACTTGTGCGAACAATATTCTAAACAAAATTTATCAACTAACAATAAATAATATGTGACTTACAATGAATACAACTCATGACACACTTCCGGTTAATAATGCTTATTTCAAAATCGAATCAGTCAAAGTAAATGACTATATCAATTCTGAATGAGTAAAAAATTACAAAGTAGAAATCAATCTTAATACTTGGAAAGATAACACAAAACAAGTATGCCTAAGGTGAAATCCCATTACCCTTGAATGATTAAAAGAATCTGAACTAAATTATGATTCTTATTATTCTAAAATAAAAGAATTGCCTGAATATAGTACAGCAATAGATTCTTAATTTTTAATCCAAATAACTATGCAAAAAATATTTTCAAACATAAACGGTTTAAAATCCTCTATAGGTTCTTTAGCCCTTCTCTTATGAATGTTCTTTAGTGCTATATGACATGACATTCCGCAATCAGATATTGCTAATGTTTTAAAAACAATATTTGATATTCTAGATATTACCTTCACTTATGCTGGTAGTGTTATGCTGGCATTATGAGGTATACATCAATGGATAAAAAAATACTTCCCTAATTGTAGATTGAATAATGTATTAACTTGATTAGATAAATAATATGGAGGATAAATATGTAAAACATATTGAATGTTTAAAAAGAAGAGAAGACAATAGGCATGACATATATGATAAACTAAATCCTATAATAATAACTATGGGTGAAGATATTACAGAATTAAAAGTTTCATTGGCAAAACTATCAACAACGATGGAAGATCACATTGTTAGAGAAGAAAAAACGCAAAGCGATATTAATCAAAAAATAGATAAACTTATTAATAGTATGGAAAAAGCTGACAAAGAAACCTTGGAAAAAATAGAAAAATGAGAAAAAGCAATAGATGAAAAAGTAGAGAAACGAATTACTAAATGAGAATTTAGGTTGATGTTCTGAGGCATATATCTATTATGATTAGCGATGATTGGATATTGAATGTTTATGTTTTTTAGGGTAGAAGATATAAAAGAAGTACTACAAGAACACATGCTTAAGATTGATAGAATAGAAAAAAGTGTAGAGATACAAAAAAAATTTTGGAATGAATATCGAGAAAATGAATAATTAATTAATTTTTTATATTCTTCCATTAATGAAAGTATTTAATAATTTAAAATATATGATACTAGCACCTTTGTCCGAAAATTATCAAGTAACACAAAAATTCTGAGAAAGACCACAGTATTATAAGCAATTTGGTCTAAAGAGTCACGATTGAGCAGATTATTGATGTCCAATATGAACTCCAGTATTTGCAAGTTTTGATTGAATAATAGAACTATGAGACCAAGGAAAGACTTGATATTGAAAATATATAGTACTTACTGAGCAAAGCTGAGATTCAAGACGACAATGTCTATACGCTCATCTTTCTAAAATTCAAAAAAACAATTGAGATATAGTAAAAGCATGAGAACAAATTGGATTATCTGGGAATACTGGAAATAGTACAGGGGCTCACCTTCATTTTTCTTTTAGAAGAATAGATAAAGATTGAAACATAATAAACTATAACAATGGTTGGCACTGAAGAGAAGATATTTTTTGAAAATGATACTTTGTACAAAATTTAAAATCTAAATATTAGGAGAATCATTGCAGCGTTAATCTAAGCAAAAGAGCAATCTAAGAAATCCTTTTCGACTTAGTTATCATATAACGTTAAAACAAAAAAAGCACTACCCTTAATTATACGAGCCGTCCTTATAGAGGACGATAACTGCGATAATAAAGATAGTGCTTGTTTTATTCTTGAAGAATTAGTTCAAGTTGTATGATATCTCATGCTGAAATTTTGATATCTTCTGGAAGTTTAAATTTTTCAATTGAATATTCTTCTTCAATTTCAAGCAGCGATTTAAACTCGTTATTAGCCCCCTCTACGTTCTCTTTTGATATAATATACCCATTGCCTTCTTTTGTTCCAAATTTCTCAAGTATTTTAGCCTTAGCTTCATTAAATACTTCTTCCTTATCTTGAAGCTCTTTATAAAATTTTAAAAGAGAATAAGAAAGTTTAACGTCAAGGTCTTGCTTCAATAATTTGTTTAAAGAGATAATAAATCATACATTTGTAGTTTTATCATCATCTTTAATTTGAGTTGTAAGAAAAATTTTGTTTGATAATTTCATATATTTTTAGGTTATTTAATAAATTTGTTAGTTTTTCATGGAATATTTTTATTATTAAAGTTTCAATCCATGACTAGTATAATAGTTTTTCATTCATGTTCAACATAAAGTTTAGTTTGAGATTTGGGATCAAATAGCTTAGTTGTTGAAATTAGTTTATAGATTGGTGTTGAATCGGGTTTTTTCATATATTTTATTAGTTAATTTTTTCTTTTTTAATTTTATACTCTTTACATTTTCTACAATATAATTGTAAAACAATATCCCCTCAGTTAGTTTCGTATTTATTTACTTCTCTCCATTCATGGTTTTTACATGGTTGTTTTTTCATGATTATTTTTTGGTTAAATTATTAATCTGTTCAAAAACGAATTCTAAAGCTTTTTCTATACAGTTCATGCACACATATCACTTGTTGAGTTCTATAGTATGCTGTGCTTCTACTGTGCTAATGTTACAATATATACAATTTTTCATATAAGGATTAAATAAATAATAAATAAAACATATAGGACTCAAAGCATAATGTCTGCTTTTTTTATATCTTTTTCTACCGATTCTATTGTTTCATATTTGATTTTCATATAAAAAATAATTTACTTGAATTTTTTAGTTGCTTCATATTGCAAGGCGTACATCTTTCCCTGTATACTTTTGCTTGAAATGATATGCCACATACGTTACAAGTATATGCTTTAGTTTTTGGTTTTCTAAATTTTGTTGCAATGTTATATGTTCAGAGATTATTTGTATTTCATTTTGTTTCTAGCATAAGTTATTCAATAAGTTTAATATTTTTATAGCGATTCAATTATCTCAAAGCCTAAAAGCAGATAATACAGCCTCTACCATTCTTATTCTTAAGGCTTCTTGAGTAAGTGAAAGCTCTTTGCTTACACGTACTATATCATTATAGCAAACTCAATGGCTAACATCTAATCATGTCTCCTCTTGTACTATTTGAGTAAGCTGTCTCATTCTTTCATTTGCTTCTTCTGTGCCTTCTCAAAAATGGTGAGAACAGATGATCACCATATCGCCTCTTTTTTCATAAAGATTATCCATAAGTTATTGATTAATTGCTTTTTTTAATTCTTGAATTTGAAAATTCAAAGCTTGTACTTGTTGTGCTATTTCTTCATTAATAGGCTCTTTATATAATCTGTCTAATGTGGATATCGCAACTTCAAGCTGTATTCTTAAATTAGCTTGCTCTCTTCTTAGTTCAATATCTTCGCTTGGATTTGTTTCATTGTTAATCCTCATTAATTCTTGAAGATTTTGTGAGTCCCTTGATAGGGGTTCTCTTTGTATTGGTATTAGTTCCATATTTATTTGGTTAATAATAATAAATAATCTTGTTCGCATTCTTTGATAGCTTTTTCTGCGATTTCTTCTGATGAAAAAACTGGATAATCATTGCTCTTAAGAGTATATATATCATATATCCATAATTTTAAAGTATTAAGTTTATAATATACCGACCATTTAGCCTGATTTTCATCTTTCCAATCAGGTTTAAACTCTCAATCATTCAAAGTTTTCCATTTCCAAATATTCTTAATAGCAAGGAGCTTATCTCTGAATAATTCTGCTTGTTCTTGAGTTTTGAATGATAAAAACATATCTGATTTGTATTGATTTTTTTGAACTCGTCAACTTCATGTAATCTGATAACAATCAATGTCTATTTCTTCTCAAAGGTAAAGTCCATTTTCAGCCCAGTCATTATCTATTTTTTTATATCAATAATGATTAAGTAATGCCTCAATAGACCTAAATACTGGAGCAGTTTCAAAATCTACTCAATCTAAAATGTATCAATAATCGTGATGTCAAAAACAATCATCGTGACACGATACTTTTATTTGTCATTTATTTGTTTGAATTGTTGTAATATAGTTAGACATAATTTATTTGGTTAAAAGATATTTTAAACATTTTCATGGTATATTATTAATCTTAATATCTCAATATTCTTGAATGCAGTATTTTTTTTCTCATAGTATTTTTTCTGCATCTGATTGTCATATTGAAAATGCTAATCATATTAATATTACAGTCCAAAATATTGCTATAATCCAATCATCCATATATTTTAAATTATTTACTAAATCTTATTCCTCAACTATGAAGTCTGCCTTTTTCATCCCAATAATTTCAATCACTATCTTTGTATCATTTTAGCTTAATTGCAAGTTGATGTCTCACTTCCATTAGCTCTTGATGTGCATTAGTCTTTACTTCAAGATTGGTAGCTTCTGCTCTAATTTGCTCTAGCTTTGCGATTCTTTTTTCTTGTTTCATAATTGTTGTGTTAATTGAATAAATTCCATTTCTAAAATAAATCTTAGATTATCATACTGTACTTTTGCCATAAAATATTCGTATTGTTCCATGTTATTATTATTTAAAATGGTAAATCTTCAGGGTTTATATTAACATTTTCTTTTATAAAATATTTTTTTAAATTTATACGAAAATATTTTATTTTATCTATTATTCTAAATAATATTATTTCTAATAATTCTTTATTTGAATAATCTTCAATAGTTCTACAGTAACATTGATAATATTTCATATTAATATAAGTTATTTTGTTATTTTATTTAATTCTTCAAAGAAAGCATTCCAGAATGATTTAGAACTAGAATATTGATTGTGATTCTTTTTTTGCCATTCTCGCATTGTTTTTGTAATTTCTGTATCTGGTTTAAGGAATCAGTGTTTTTCAAGAACCTGTCTAACTGCTATGGTGCTACATATTTCAGATAAACTTTTAAATTCATCAATACATTTTTGAGCTTGAATTTGTTTGCATTCTTTTTCATTAGTTCATTCCCATCTTATTTGCTCTTTTATATCAAATATTATAGTTCATTTTATTTCTTTTCAATTCACAATCTCATCCCATTCTTCTAGGGTTAATTCTACTACATTATCAAAATACCGTAAGTTAAAACGCCATTCGGTACATTCAACATTATCAAAATTTTTAGTATATCAATAATAAGCATCAACCTTATTTCAGTACCACGTACTGCCATATGTCTTATTTAACCACGTAATATACTTTCTCCATAACTCTGTATCTCATGGATTTTTAATTACGAAATATTTAGGTAATTCTTTTTTTGCTCAATTATATAGTTTTTCAGTTATATATTTATTATTCCATTCTTCTAATGTAATAATAGAAATAGGCTTATTCTGTAACTCTCTTTTAAAGAAGGCTCATACATTTCATTTATCATCAATTCAGTAATACTGTTCTGATGTTCATTTGAGCTTTCTTTTGTGTGTTTTAAGATTAAGCCAGTTAATGTATGTTTGCCATAACTTAGAATTTTTGGAATCTTTTTTAATTACGAATGATTTCATAAAAGCTTAGTTAATTAATAAATTTTTCTATAATTAAATTATATTGCCTCTAACTTATGAGATTAGAGGCATTTCCGAATCTCTTGCTATTTTGTTTGCCATATTCTCACACATTCCTTGTAGCTCTTCTATTTGTCATTTAGTATAATATTTCATTGAGTTTTCTATTGACTTAAGAACGCAACTTCCACATAATCATTTATAGTTTATTCCTCATTCATAGATTAGTGTATTACAGGATTTGCATGATAATGGGATTAGTTTATTCATTAGTTTTTGTTAAGTTTATTTTCTATATATGCTTCAAAGTATAATCATGCTTTGCTATCATTGAGCCAATTATTATAAATTTCTTGCATTATCTTCAGCTTATCTTTTTTTGTAGGTCAAAAAGCTTTATCAATAATTTCATTAAATGCTGATTCTTCATCTTGTAAATTATCATTCCATTCTATTACTCAATCGTGTCTTATGTTTCAGCTATAAGCCTTATTTCAATCTATTCATCACCAGTATGTAAATGATATATGGCTCATAAGTTATTTATTAATTACTATAAATCTATTAAGTGCTTTTAGTTTTGGCATGATTTTTATTTATTAATATTTTCTACTTCTTCCTCATCTACAGTATAACATTGAATTATAAACTGCATATTCTGAAAAGTAATTATCTCATTATATAAATTAATTGCTTCCATTATATAATTTTAGCTTTATATATTTTTCATTCAATGTCTACTTCTATTTCTTTTCAAAAAAGGCTTGCTTCGTCTTGAGCCTTATCTTTAACTGGTAATCATATTTCTTTTAAAATTCAATATTCTATTACTCAATTTCATTCTTTTTTTCCACATGTGATTGTTTTTTCATCTTCCGATATACTTCTCCAATAGCATATTCCTGCAAAACATTTAATAGAAAAATTTAACAATGTTTTACATGTAATAAATAAACCTGCCTTAATTCACCAACCTGCCTCAATTCACGTACCTGCCTTAATTCACCAACCTGCCTCAATTCACGAACCTGCCTTAATTCACCAACCTGCCTCAATTCAC
>ERZ869929.202-NODE-202-length-38771-cov-13.396219_pt1 | contig 38771 bp, 51 predicted proteins | sample MGYA00579312_ERZ869929 | MGnify/ENA primary metagenome ERZ869929 (study PRJEB32216, sample SAMN09231818) | wastewater metagenome | place: USA: Maryland | collected 2016-08-09 | study: EMG produced TPA metagenomics assembly of the PRJNA472060 data set (Reclaimed... | reverse complement strand
GCGCAGCGCGGACCTGCGCAGCGCGAACCTGTACGGCGCGGACCTGCGCAGCGCGGACCTGCGCAGCGCGGACCTGCGCAGCGCGGAATTATCGGATACCGTTGCATTAACGGGCGATAGGCCGTTTTTCACAATTGGCCCTATTGGTTCACGGTCGGATTACATCCAGTCGTTCATTACGAACAATGGTGTAATCATCGAAACTGGATGTTTCAATGGGTCAATTGATGATTTTGAAAGAGCAATCGTTGATACGCATGGTGGTAGTAATCACGCAACCGAATATCAGTCTGCTATCACCCTGATACGTAAACATGCTGAATTGTGGGGGTCATGAAATGATTATCACAATCGCATGGGTTGCCATCCTACTTATCGTCACCTGGTTGACAAGGGGTGACTTGTGACAACACTCGAGCGCATCAACGCGGCGCAAAGCCGATTAGGTCTCAGTATCGACGCAATGGCGCAATATCTCGGTGTATCGGTACATACACTGCGTAAGTGGCAAAATGGCCAGCGCGTACCGGGTGCAATGGTTGACAGGCTTTTGAATGTCTTATCACTGGTTGAGTGCATGATGCCGGAGATACACGCCGCGCTCTTTCGTCACTGGCAGAACGATCCGCCAACAATCGAACCGTCGGAATGATTTAAAGGCCCCTAGGGGCCTTTTTAACGTCTGGTGTATGGTTCCCTTCACCGTCAATAATCAATGCCCTTAATCATTGTTCGTGAGCTTGTGGGGTTATCGGCATACATCTGTTCTACTGCCCGCTTCTTAGCCGCATTGGAGCGCGCACGGTAAGCTTTGAAACGTTCTTTCAGGGCAGGATCAATGGCCCACTCTGTAAAGTGCTTGCCTTCCTTCGAGCGATCGTCAATCCGCACAACCCACTTTTCATTTTCCAAAGGGTACATTGCATTGGTAATCAATTGGTCTTCCTGCCATGGTTGTGCGTCTTTTAGTTGCACCCTTGCGGATCGTCTCAAGTCGCTCAGGCTCACATATTGGGTATTGACGCAGTGCTGAATGATCCACTCACGAACCCATGTGTCAAGCTGTGACACCCCTGCGAGTTCGATCAGCGTATAGCGAAACATTGGCACGATGTAATGCTTGATCATCTTAGACACCCTGCGCACCAGGGCGGCGCTCACCAAGGGGCTAAAAGGCGACTCCAACATGTGCAGGACAAGGCATAGGCGACCGTGTAGCCCTTCCAACTTACTGTAAGCAGTCATAAACGTGTTTATCGTGAGTAGCAGGCGGTCGTCGTCCCTTTGAGCATAGTACCAGTCTTCATAATCCTCAAACGCGCTCTGAGCCTCATCTGAGAACCGATAGACCTGCACAGGCATGGCATGGGCACACCTAATGGCCTGCTCCCATTGACCCTTATTCAGCAGGAAGTCGGGGATGGTCTTACCTCGTTTGGCCAGGTCACCGTTGATTGCTGCAGGTATGAACCGCTGCAGTAAACCGTCGGTTTCTAACTTGGACATGGCGTTCTTGAACACTGAAGGCTGCACATTCCCATAGATCGAAACCGCGTGGTTTTCGGCCTTTATTGCACCTTGCACCCCTACGCGATCCATGACATACGAGCGGGAGTCATACCCTTGCACCCAGCAGCCGCGATCATCGCCGCTCTTTGGGTCGCACATGCGCCCGATCCAGCTTGAGAGTTCATCGAACACTGCCAGCAGTCCCATTGGGCGGTCGGCTGTCATTCGAACGAGTTTCTGAGAGGTCACATCGTTGATCGTCAGGCGTTTATCGACGGGCTTCGGGGGTGGTGTGGCATTGGTAGGCGCTACCACAGGTGCCAGTTGACCCTCGGCTGACGCTGCAGCTTCGAGCCATGCTTTGCGTACCCCGTTGCACATGGCCTCTACCCCCTCCCAGTCGAGCAGTGCCTTGGCGTACCGTTCGCGGTCCTCAGATTCGATTTGATTGATCAGTTCCAGCATCTCGGATGATCCGGGGGACTTTTTGTCACCGGGTTCGCCGATGGTCATAAGCCAGAGCACTGGGGGCACCTTGTAACCCGGTCTTATCTCAAGTCTCATACGCGAGTCGATCACTGCACAGGCAGCGCCCAGACCCGCAAACAACGGGATCATTGGGTCACAACCCACTGTTTCAGCGATCTGGCTGGCGCGGGTAGCGAGCACATCGGGCAACAGAGAGAAGTCAAGTTTCGGGGGTTTGGGGGTGAAGATGATCTGAGACTCGCCCTCAGTGACCAGTGGCTGACCGTCAACGGGCTTGAAGAACATACTGGCGTCGGGGATCGGCCTGACCCACCCGCCATCCTTCGCCAGCTTGAATAGAGTTCCGATGCGGATACCAACTGCCTTGTCGCCTTTGAATGATGCCCACTGCGTGAGTATTTCAGCCTCACCCGGATACCGCGCCTCACACTGCTTGCTCCACTCGTTCCAAAGCGCAAGGGCATTGTCAAGTTGATCTGTCCGGGTTCCTGCGAAGTGCAGGGCCATGCCTACCTTGATCCACGTATCACGGTCACAGTCTGAACTGATGAACTCCAGTGCTTGGTGTATCTCGTCCCATGAGGCATCGAAATTGGTATTGCAGGCCATGACGCGCTCGGTGTCGGCAGTCAGCAGGGCCTGCCACATGTTCAACAGTTCGAGCGGGATCGTCGGCAGACGACTCCAATGTCCGTTACCTGCCCACCGATAGGGCTGTTGTGTCAGCGGATGGATAGTCGGCGGGAGTATGTCCTGAACTGTTAGACCTGTTGCCGTGGCACAACGCAGTTCATAGGCGACTTGACCACCGATGATGATCTTCTTGGACCTTAGCGTGATACCTGCAGGCATCGCGTACAGCAGCTTACCGTGCCCCGCACGACCACTGTCAATGATCACCGCATCGGGCGCTGCATACAGCACGTTGATGTCCAGACCATGAGGGATCAGCGCACCAGCGGCCACATCCCAAGAGTCAATGTCCAGTGCCATGGTGCCGCTGTAGGCGTGACACAGACCCATACCGTGTCCGGGTAGGATGTCGGCCTGTGACTTGACCATGTTCTCCTTGTGCTGCCAGCCGGGTGTTCGGGGACCCTTCGTATTTGGCGGGATAGAGCACAGACCCCACCCATGGGAGATATACACGTCGGCGGAAGCCGGGTGCTGGATCACCTGATTAACTTGCTGAACCGCTGTCATCGTCACCCTTTGAAAATTATTTCAGTCATTGTGCCACTAAAGTTTGAAAAAGTGAAACCTTTGTGATACATTTACAGCAAATGGAGAAACAAATGGTTGAAAATCCCAAAACTAAATTCCTGAACACTCGGGTCACACCGAGTGAGCATGAAGCGTTCGTGAAGAAGAGCAAGCGGTTCGGTGAACCGTCATGGTTACTTCGCGAACTGATCACGGGCTTCATTGAAGACCGTATTTCTGTCAAACCACCTGTCACAACGAAAGAAGAACTGTATGTTAAGTAACGAAGTAATCATCACAATCGCACAAGCCATCATTGCCAACGCCAACGTGCTCCAGTCACTGGTCGATCACCTGCCTGTTGAAACCAAAGAAGCGGTTGCGAGTGTAGTGACACCCGCCCCTGCCGCGCAAGTGGTCAAGTCAAAGAAGGCTGAAAAGGTTGAACCTGCACCTGTTGTCGCCGCACCACTGCCTGTGATCGAACCAGTCGCAGCACCTGTGTTCACAGCACCTTCCCCGGTGGTCGCCACCCCTGCACCTGTTGCAGCACAGATGCCACCTCCTCCAGTTTTTACCCAGTTGGCACCTGCTCCTGCCCAAGCTGGTCCCACTGCAGTTGCCGCTCCATTCAGCGATCCGAAGGGCTTGCTGGCATACGTGATCGCATCGTACAACGCCTTGGGTGCTCAGAAGGGTGCTGGTATCCAGCAGGTGCTGGTCGCCAATGGCTACCAGAATATCAACGATGTGCAGCCTGACCACTATGCGGCCTTGTACGCTGGTATCGAAGCTCTGAAAGTCTGATCATGACTGATCACGCAACACTCTCACCGAGTAGCAGGAGTCGGTGGAAACGCTGCCCCGGTAGTGTCCGGGAGACTATCGGTCTGCCTGACCAGCCGTCAGGTCCGTCAGCAGTTGACGGGACTCACTCCCACACCCTGCTGGAGCACTGCATCAAGGCCGATCTCGCTGACCCTCTGAATATGGTCGGCGTCAAGATGAAGGACCATGACGGCGAGTTCGTTGTGGACCGTGCCCGTGCCGAACGTGTCAAGATTGCCATCGAGTACATCAGTGGGCGAGTAATCACCGACATGGTTCACAACAACCACAAGGTGACTGTCCACGCTGAGTCTCGGGTCAATCCTGAGCACCTGCTTGGACGTAAGGACTTGTCAGGCACGGTTGACGTTCGGATGCACATGTACAGATGTGTGGAGATCATCGACTACAAGGATGGGTTCAATCCTGTCAGTGCTGAGAACAATGATCAGCTTGAGCAGTACGCACTGGGTGTGTTGGCAGGGTACATGTTGCCGATCAATGGTGAGTACCCAATCGACACGATCACGATGACCATCATTCAACCTAAGTTGGTGCTGAGGGGTCTCAACCCGATCAGTTCACACACAGTGACGGTTCAGGAGATGCTTGGAAAGATTGGTCAGATCGTGGCGGAAGCTGCGGCAACGGACAACCCCAACGCACCACTGGTGCCGGGTGAGGTCCAGTGCAAATACTGCAGTGCTCGTGGTTCCTGTTCAGCACTGGCTACCAATGTCATGAAGGACATTGGTGTCATGTTCCAACCTATGGTTCAGTCTGCACCTGTCGATGAGATTAGTCACCAGACGGCATCGAAGGACCCCAACACGATGACTGATCAACAGATCAGGGAGATCATGGAAGGGGCACCACTGATGCGTCAGTTGCTGGACTCTGTAGAAGAGGAAGCACTGAAGCGGTTCAAGGCAGGTATCTCGATCCCCGGCTTGAAGGCGGTCAATGGTCGTGGGTCACGCAACTGGAACCTGCCCGATGACCAGATTGCCGAGAAGTTGAAGCGCATGGGTGTACCCAAGGATCACATATGGGAAACCAAGCTGGTCAGTGTCGCCAAAGCCGAGAAACTGACTTGGGAGAAGACCAAGGCTGGTGAGAAGGTTCGGGTCCAGTTGACAGAGCGTCAGCGCAAGACCCTTGATGCTGAGTATGTGACGAAGTTGGCCGGAAAATTGACCATCGTTCCCGAATCAGATAGCCGTCCTGCGGTTATCATGAATGCCGCTCCGATGTTCGCAGCGGTTGAAAGTGTACCAGTGGCGGATTCCCTGCCAGCATGGCTCTCGTAACTTAAAGAGGTAACTCAAATGTCAGAAATCATTTTTATCAGTAATGCTCGCCTTTCGTTCCCCCACATCGCGGAACCACAATCGAAAGACCAACCCGATGGTTCCAAACGCATCTCGTACAACTGCGAGTTGCTGACTCTTCCCGACCATCCCGGTTACAGGCAGTTCATGCAACTGTACGCCACCATGGCCGCTGAGAAGTGGAAAGAGCACGCCAACACGGTGATGCAGATGATCCACCAGGATCGCAAGTCTCGCTGCTACGGAAGCGGCAACGAGAAGCTGTCCAAAAAGACGTACAAGCCTTACGACGGATACGATGGTCACATGTACATCACCGTGGGCCGTGACACCCCTCCACAGATCATCCAAGCTGACGGTAAACCCATTGACCCGGCCAACACCATGGCCTACCAGCAACTGACCCGCAAGATGTACGGCGGTTGCCGTGTCAATGCTGCCATCAAGCCATGGTTGCAGGATAACAGTCACGGTCGCGGTGTTCGCTGTGACCTGATTGCCCTCCAGTTCGCTGGTGACGATGTAGCGTTTGGTGATGGTGGTACGGTCGATGTGACGGGTATCTTTGGTGCTGTTGCTGCACCTGCAGGTCCAAGTGCTGCACCCGCGATGCCTGTGCCCCCGTTCATGCAGGGGATGCCATCGTTCTTGTCGTGATTTGAAATAGTGGTGGGTCGGTAGTCCGTCCTAATCCCTGCTAATCGAGGCGGGGCACCTCCCCTGTAACAGTAAGGAGTAATGAAAATGAACATCTACACCATCAAGTGGCTGCACATGGACAGGTACCCATTGACAGCGGTGGTGATTGCCAAGGATATTGACAGTGCTCTTGACCTGCTCATCATCAGGCCCGAAAACCCACATGTGACGCTGATCGGTTATACGCTGTACGGGAACGATCACCCTCGTATCGTAGCGGAAGAATCCTATGAGTAACGACTTCATCTACGACATCGAGACATACCCCAACATCTTCACGTTGGCTGTTGAGCAAGCTGACACACCGTTCAAGTGGGCATTCGAGATCAGTCAGTGGCGCAACGATTCGAAAGAGATCATCGAGTTCCTGACCTACTTGCGCGACAACAACGCCAGGATGGTGGGCTTCAACAACCTCGGGTTCGACTACCCAGTGCTGCACATGCTCATCAAGATGGGTCACGCTACCGCTGACATCCTGTATCAGAAAGCCATGTCAATCATCCAGTCTCAGGACTCGGACAAGTTCACCCACATGGTCTACCAGTCTGATCGTTTTGTCGAACAGGTTGACCTGTTCAAGATACATCACTTCGACAATAAGGCGCGATCCACCAGTCTGAAGGTGCTTGAGTTCAACATGCGAAGCGACACTGTGGAAGACCTGCCGATCCGGGTGGGTACCATGGTCAAGGAGTCTGAGAGGAACCTGATCAAGCAGTACAACGCGCATGATGTACAGCAAACCAAGAAGTTCTATACATATTCTCGGGACATGATCAATTTCCGTGAAAAATTGAACACGTTGTACCCCGGCAAGGACTGGATCAACTTCAACGACACCAAGATCGGTAAAGAGTTTTTCACCCTGAAGCTGGAAGAGGCCGGGGTGTCCTGCTACGACTATGGTGCTATGGGGCGCACACCACGGCAGACCAAGCGCCCGACCATCGCGCTCAAGGATGCCATTCTCCCGTCGATTCAGTTTGAACACCCTGAACTGACACGGGTTCTGAACTGGCTCAAGAGTCAGGTCATCACCGAGACTAAGGGTGTGTTTGAGGATGTAACCTGCACGGTCAACGGGTTCACATTCGTCTTTGGTTTGGGTGGTGTGCACGGGTCAGTTGAGAACACGATTGTCGAATCAGACGATGAGTTCGTCATTATTGACCTCGATGTGAGTTCGTACTATCCTAACTTGGCAATCGTCAACGAATTTCACCCGCAGCACCTGGGTAAGACCTTCTGCACGATCTACAAGAACCTGTATGAACAGCGTAAGTCGTACCCCAAGGGATCGGCTGAGAACGCCATGCTGAAGCTGGCGCTCAATGGGGTGTACGGCGACAGTAACAATCCATTCAGCGTGTTCTATGACCCGCTGTTCACCATGTCGATCACACTCAATGGTCAGTTGCTGCTGTGCGAGTTGGCCGAACTGATCATGGAGTGGACAGATGCTGAACTGACACAGTGCAACACGGACGGGCTGACTGTCAAGATCAAACGGTCTGAGGTTGATCAATTGGAGAAGGTTCGTCATGAGTGGGAGGTCGCCACAGGACTCCAGCTTGAGGAAGCAATCTACTCCCGCATGATCATTCGAGATTGCAACAACTACGTTGGGGTCTACACCAACGGGAAGGTCAAGCGCAAGGGTGCCTATGAGCACGACCTAGAGTGGCACCAGAACCACTCTGCACTGGTGGTGCCCAAGGTGGCAGAACAGGTACTGGTCCACGGTGCACCAATCCGGTCCAGTGTCGAAGTACATCCTGACATCATGGACTTTATGCTGCGCGCCAAGGTGCCACGGTCTGGTCGGTTGACCATCGAGAAGGATGGTGAGCACCAGCAGATTCAGAACATCACCCGGTACTACGTTGCCAAAGGAGGGGGTCACTTGTTCAAGTGGTTGCCGCCCCTGAAGGGTAAGACCGAATGGCGCAAGTTCGCCATCGAAAGCAGTTGGGGTGTGCAGGTATGCAACGACATCAGTGATGCCGGAGAACTGCCTGTGGACTTCGACTATTACATCAATGAAATCGAAAAACTTACTTTGGGGATGACATGAGAACACCTGAACTGAACGATCCCAAAACCACACCTGACTTCGACCACTGGGAAAAGGAGCATCTGATCGTATTCGCTAAGGCGGCATACGAACGACTTCGTGAGATGCACTACGAAAACGAGTGCCTGAAGCTGGAACTGAAAACCCTCAACTCACTTTTACAGGATGACATGAAATGAGCGCAAGAGATTCACAAGTTGGGGGCACCCATTACAAGTCCCAGAAGGTCCAGCCGTGGGACGTAATCGACACATGGCCTGCGCAGCAGCAGGTGGGGTTCTACCGTGGCAATGCGCTCAAGTACATCATGCGAATGGGTGGTAAAGACCTGCCGTCAAACGAGGCTCGCAAGGCCATCCACTACTTGCAGAAGCTGACTGAACTACTGGAGAAAATTCCAAATGAAAAATCTTGATCCGCTTGAGAAGGTCATCGAGGCTGCTGTGTGCAAGTACGCCCAGTCCAAGGGGTTCCTGACGTACAAGTTCACCAGTCCTGCGAGGTCAGCAGTACCTGACCGTCTGTTCATCGCGCCGGGTGGTCAGTGCATGTTCATTGAGTTCAAACGACTCGGACACAAGCCAACACCTGCGCAGCAACGCGAACATGATCGACTGATCAATCAACATGTCGATGTGATAGTGATTGACAGTGTTGCGTCAGGGAAGTTGCTGATTGACGATTGTGTACACCCCGCATGGTTGGCGCGATGCTAACGCCTGACCTGCTCCACGAGTACCAGAAGAAGGCGGTCAACTTCCAATGTACCCATCCCAACTCGATGCTCTGGCTGGACATGGGATTAGGGAAGACCATCGTCACCCTGACCACCATAGCTCACCTGGTCAAGACCCGATTCCTCACGGGGGTCATCATCGTGGCCCCGATCCGGGTGTGCAGGTTGGTCTGGCGTCAAGAGGCTGCGAAGTGGGAGCACACCAAGCATCTGACGTTCAGTGTCGTCATGGGTGACAAGGACCAGCGTACTAGGGCACTACTGCGTCCTGCCAACGTCTACCTGATTAACTATGAGAACCTCGGATGGCTCGCTGAGACGCTGCATACATACTTCGTCAGGCAAAAGAAGGCCCTACCGTTCAACGGTATCGTCTGGGATGAAATCTCCAAGATGAAGAATAGTAGCACCAACAGGGTCAAGGCGACAAAGAAGATTCTGCAACACTTCGCATGGTCAACGGGACTGACTGGGACACCCGCCAGCAACGGCTACAAGGACCTGCATGGGCAGTTTCTGGTGGTGGACAGGGGTGTACGCCTCGGTGAGTCCAAAACAGCGTTTAAGCACCGCTTTTATCGCAAGATCGGACCGTATAAGGAGGTGCCCTACGAGGATACCGAGACCACGATCAAGGGTCTGATCGGTGACATCACGCTGGAGATGAGCGCAGAGGACTACAACCCGCTGCCCGACCTGATGATCAATGATGTGAACATCGAGATGCCTGCTGAACTTCGGGGTATGTACGACGAGATGGAAAAGAACCTGTTCCTCCAGCTGGACAACGGTGTCGAAAAAGAGATGTTCAACCAGGCATCACTGACCAATACATGCCTGCAGTTCAGTAACGGGTCAATCTATCCGGTGGCCGGGATGCCCCTGTGGGAACCGATCCACTCACTCAAGCTGGATGCCCTTGAGGACATCGTTGACGAGGCACAGGGTAGCCCTATCTTGTGCTCCTACGCATACCGCAGTGATGCTGCCCGGATCATGGAGAGGTTCAAGAGTCTCAACCCGATCAACCTCACCGAGTGTAAGTCCGAGAAGTCACTGGTTGATGCCATGGCGCGATGGAAACGCGGCGAATGCCCATTGATGATCGGTCACGCGGCCTGTTTACATCCTGAGACTCAAGTGTTGACTGAACGGTACGGTTGGGTTAGGATCGTTGATGTGACATCTGATGATCTGGTGTTTGATGGAGTCGAATTTGTCAGACACTCGGGGTGCTCCTATTCCGGGTACAAGGATGTCATTGATGTGATGGGGATCACCATGACCCCCGACCACAAGCTGTTAATCAATGGGCAATGGGTGGAGGCTAAAGATGTTCGAGATACTGAGGAAGTTAGGCAAGAAGCATTACATCTCGGGTATAAAACCACGAACTATAGCAGTGGTACGCTGTATGACGTGCGGAAAAGAGTCGGAGATGCTGCACCAGAACGCAATGAAGAGCAATCGGGAAAACCGGGTGCATTGCGTCAGTTGCATCAACACCACGTTTCACAGGATGACCAACACTCGCATCTGGCGAATCTGGCAGGGGATGATGTGGAGAGCGAAAGACCAGACCGACAAGAACTACGCGGGAAGAGGTATTTCGGTATGCCCGGAATGGGCATCATTCGAGCAGTTCTATCTCGATATGCACTGCGGGTATTCGGACGATTTGACAATAGAGCGAATAGACGTAAATGGTCCGTACTGTGCGAACAATTGTCGATGGGCATCCAACATGGAACAACAGTCCAACAAGCGGAACAATCGCTATGTGATGTACCAGGGCGAACAGGTGCATTTGGCGGAACTGATCAGGCGCAGCGGGTTCTCAAAGATGATGCTGATCATGAGACTCAATCAGGGGATGACCGGGGACGAAGCGGTGCAGGCTTGCGCGGCATCGGGGTACGGGAAGAGTCAGAGTCGGGTGAACGTAAGGCGACGGGAAAGGCGCATGTCTACGACCTAGTGGATTGCGGTCCACGACACCAGTTTGTCATCAAGAACGACAAGGACGAAGTGTTCATTTCGCATAATTCGATGGGGCATGGCATCGACGGGCTTCAAGACCGTGGGCACACGCTTGTCTGGTTTGGCCTGAACTGGTCCCTTGACCTGTACGACCAGTTCAACGCTCGTGTGCGCCGTCAGGGTCAGGGTGCCCCGGTCATCTGCCATCGGATCATGATGATCGACACGCTGGACCAGGCACAGGCTCTGGCGCTTGACGAAAAGGCAACAACGCAGACAAGTTTGAGAAAAGCCGTAAAAGAGTACAGACAGTCCAGAAAGCTGTGATACACTGTGTAACGTAACAACTTAATAAGGAGTGCCAAATGAAGTGCAATCAGAACTGCAACCAAGGACGCAACTGCGTCTGTGGCGATGCCGACAACTGGGTCAACTCATACCTGCACGATGCAATGGTCACAATCATCCTGTGCTGCTTCTGCGGGTTTCTCGGGTTCGCTCTTGGGCTGGCATCATGAGTTCAGTAGCGAGTCATAGCTGTAAGACTAGATTTGCTTGCGGTGTGAACATCTTCCAAGCAAGTCAGCAGCATCTGACCCAGAGACGATACCCCGTTGAAGATATGCCTATTGCGAACACGCAACTGAACAAGCAGACTGAGCTATTAGCGATTTTGACAGATGGGTATTTCACCCTTGCTGCGCTGAGTAAGACGCTAGGCATAACAAGAACGGCAGTCTACGAACGACTACTGCTACTTATGCGTGAGGGGGAAGTTAAACGTAGGCAGTGTGTAGGAACCCGGGCGCATGAATACACACGGGGGAGGCCGACGGGAACCCTATTGACAAGGACGGAGCGCGTGTTGCAGTTAGTACGCACCGAGCCATTTCTAACAGCTAAGCAGATCAGTGCGAAACTTAGGCTAGGAAAGACAACAAGCCTACTGGCTGACTTGTTCGCTAAGGAGGTAATAGCTAGGCGAAAAAACAGGCAACGGGCGTATGTTTATTATTGTGTTGGTTAATGCTGGCTTTTGGAGATACCAATGAATGACAAAAAACTGATTGGTTTTAAGGACGGTATGGCCGTTTACGTTACCGACGCACTACTGGCTGAGAAGGGGGAACGCGAGGTGCGGGAACAGTTCGGACTGATACGACGCTACCCGGTGATAACTGATCTTAGCGGACATGAAGTGATGGTCGAAGGTGACAGTCACGAGGATGCTGTGCAGCGCCATCAACGCAGAAGTGAGGGGCGCGTAGCGTCCAGCTCGACTGCCCTGTTAAACCGAATTTTTTACTGGAGAAGATTATGAGAAAAGTAATAGTGAGTGCGATGGTGGCACACGAACAACCCAGCAACAGGGGCGGTCGCGCCGTTGTTAAGTACGTGCTGACGCCGAAAGGTGAGGCTTTGTTTCACGGGTTCGGCGTGGACTACGAAGAATTTGAAACTGGGCCGGGTAACTACAGCACGGCGCTTGTTGAGTGGCCGAACGGTCAAGTCGAAAGCGTGCGTGCGGACCATGTACGCTTCCTAGATGCGGTTTAACGCATAGCTGCCCGGTGCGGAGCATCCGTGCCGAGCGTTGAGTTAAACCGATTTTTACAGGAGACAAATATGAACACGCAAGAAGTACCAGACTGGATGGTCGATGCGACCAACATCCCGAAAGCTGACGCGCTACAGATGCTGGCACGCCTACTGCCAGAAGGCTGGAACATCCAGATTGATATTGAGCGCGGAGCAGGAAGCGTGACGCTATTCGCACCAGAAGACACCATGTATGAAATTGATACCGGCGGCGAGAGCATCGAAGCGGACATGATCGAAGCACTGCGTTTTGCGTGCTGGCGGGAGAAACAAACCGAACTGGTTGTGGATCGAGCATGGGCGCAATTCAAGACTGCGATGCGGTTTAACGCACTAGCTCAGGGGCCGGGCGGCTCTTCGCCCGGTCCCGCTGGAGCGACGAGTTAGGCCAGCGGAGAGCGCCGTGAAAATGAACACCGAATTTGACGAGGACGTGAGCGGCCAAATTGTCGGCAGCTACAACTTGATGGGCAGCCTGCATTACGAAGGGCGAAAGCAGGGAAACACGATCTACGCAGGGACCGAAGATGCACTCCACACAGCGGCAAATGAGTACGTCCGACAACAGCGGCAGGAGTGCGGCACGGCTTTCCGGGACATTTACCCGAAGGACGCCTGGGAGCTGCGGATTCATGTGGTCTAACGCAGAGCTAAATGGCGGCGTAAGCCGTCCAACTTGAGCGCCGGGTTATCTGGCTGCTCACACCGGAGACACATAATGACCGAAGACCAAGTGCGTGACATTCTGCGAGCCGCAGACAACAAAAAGGCAGCGCGTGCAGCCGACATGCCAGACGATGATGCTGCAATGCGAGCAATGCACCGGGCATACCAGCGCCTGCGGGATTTGGGGTGGGCGGAAGCCATTTACAGCCCAAAGGATGGAACGGTGTTTGAGGCGCTGGAAGCTGGCTGCGTTGTGCCGGGGCGCTGCCACTACATGGGCGAGTGGCCAAGTGGGGGTTGGTGGATGCACAGTGATAACGACCTGTGGCCGTCGCGCCCGATCCTTTGGCGCAAGCTGCCAGATAACGCAATGTATAGAGACAAAACCTGCTCTATAACATCGCCAGAGCAACCATAAAAACAGCCACTACCGCACGCCAGCCGTGCGCGAGTAGCTATCATAAAAATAGCGGTAAAGGACGCAAAATGAATGAACGGAAAGAGCTGATCGCGAGGCTGAGGTTGGACTACACCGCGTCACCTATGGCTCTTGCACTGATGAAGGAAGCTGCCGACATGCTCGAAGCTGACTCTGAGCCAAAGTGCTCAGAGCACCCCGATGCACCGCATGGGTTTAACCGTAATGCCAGTCACAGTATTGATCGGTACGTTTGCGAGTGCGAAGGGTGGATTCCTGACACGCTAGCAGTGCGCGAGTAGCTATCATAAAAATAGCGGTAAACACCGCAAAGGAGAACCGAAATGAAGTGCATCACCCCCGACAAATGCCGCATTACAGCCAGCGGACCCAGCACTACCACCCTGACCTATTACCCGCCCGTCCTGACCCCTGAAGAATTGATTACCACGCTTGAGGCAACAAGCCAATTCAACGATAACGCAGACATTTGCATGGAAGACATTATTGCGACACTACAAGCCCAAGCAGAGCGTATCAAGGAGTTAGAGATGGAAGCGGAGCAATTGCGCAAAGGTCACTTTGATACAAGTGAAGCCAATGCTGCCCTTCGTAGCAAGCTCAAGGGAATGCAAGCCGAGATTGACGAACTCAGGGCTGAACTATCACTCGTAAACGTTGACCTTGAAATCACAAAATTAGGCGCTGCTAAGACCATGCAGGAATTTATGAGGGAGAACAGGAAGCTGCGTGAGGCAGCACAGGCTGTAATCGACCGCTGGGATACGCCACTTTGGAAAGATGTGCCAGCAACTGCTGAATACATTGGGCGGCTTCGTGCTGCGCTTGGGGAGAAACAATGACCAACATACCACCCCCACCCGCAAGCACTTTCCAGCGGTTCGACGGCGGCAAGACTGTACAGGCTCACACCGACGCAGCAATGCGGGAATACGGTGAACTGTGCCACAAGCAGGCGCTGGAGGAAGCCTACAAATGGATGCTTGATAGGCACGAGGCACAGAAACACCGTGATAATTACATGCTGGTGGAAGCCAACAGGTTCAAGAAAGAATTATTGACTCTTCCGCGAGTAGAACAAGGTTCTGTCCCCAAACAAGTAAAACCCAACGGCAGCGGCGAAGTTGTCCACACTGTCGCTTGGGATGTTGTTCAGGCGAAGGACCAGCCAAGTTAGGAGCACAATCACCACCACAGCAGGGCGCTGGAGCCTCACAATGGCCTCAACCCAAGGATAGGAGGGGTTGGCCCCACCAGCATCGTTGAGCGCCTTGAACATGTCCAAGTCGAACTGGCGCATCTTCAGGAACTCATCGACGTTTACGGGTTTGTATCCGTCCTTCTGGATAAACCTGCCGATCAAGCTCTTACCAAGATCAACAGCCAGGGGGCCAAGGGCTGCGAGTATTGTGAATGGGTCCATGGTTACTCCTTGACTCTGTAGTTTCGCCGCCGTGGGCACGCCGCCAGTGGGTGTTCACCCTTGCACAGTGGGCACAGCAAGACGTAGATCACTGGCATAGTGCATCCTTGGCTGCGGCGTAGAGCTTCTGGCGATCTTCCAGTCCGTTGATTCCACCGTTGATGCGCCGGGTCAGCAGGACGAACTGTTCCTTGTCAGCAAAAGCATTACATCCGTTCTGTCTCCAGAACCAGCCAGCCGACCGCGATGCCAATTCAGGCTCTGCCAGCTTCTCCGGGTTTGCTATCAGGTCCACACCGAGTGCCTTACCTGTTCGAAGGTAGTTTGAGCGCCCGGTAGTTTGCAGCAGACCACGACCGCGAAAGCGCAGGCCATCACCTGGAATGGTGTTACCCAAATCATCCCGGTCCTCATAGTGACGCTGCGCGAGTGTCGGACCCCACAACTCGACCAACCAGTGCAAACCGCCAGATTCGTGACCTACCTGCGCGAGGAAGGCAGCTTGTCTCAATGGTGTGTTGATGTCGAACTCCCGCATAGCCGCCACGATGTGCGGGAGCCATTCGCGCGCGCGGTCGATGCGCGCACCTGTGCAAAGGGCAAGCTGTTGGGGTGTCATGGCTTAAACCCGTGAGCCGTGGCCCACGACAAAAAGACTGACCCGATGCCAAGGATGCACATCCACACAAGGCCAGCAAGTGATTTTTCGATGATCGCTTTGCGAAGTTCGATGCTCTGGGCCTCTTTCTGGATTGCAAGGCGCACCCATCTGAGTTCATCGTCCGTCAAAACGGTATCCGTTGCCCGACTGCGCACCGCATTGGCAATTTCGGAAACAAACGCCTCACGCTCTTCCTTTGTCATCGCAACCACGGCTACTCCTTATTCGTACAAATGTTTTTGCCAAACCCAACTTTTCCGGCAGTGCTCAGTCATCCATGGGCGAAAAATCAGGTCTATGACGGGCACCAGTAGCTTGCCTTGCCACTTGCCATCTTGGTAAAGTGACCAGCTCGCAGAACTGATAGTCTCTCCGGGCCTTGCTTTCCCCAGCGTCACCACCCACAGAATCTTGATGTCCAGCCAGAGCAGGACTTTGATTACGGGATTCAACTCGCTGTCCAGTCAAAATTGACAGTTCCCGTTGCTGTCCACGCCACACCTTCGATTGATGGTGTGGTGTAGATGCGAAACCCTGTAGCACTGGCGGGGACGCCTCTATCTACTCCAATTGCTGGAAACCGCCCCCCGCCGTTGTATGGATACGCGAGCGATACCGTGACTATCGGGACGTAAGGAAATCGTTTTGCGAACGTCACATCAAGTATCCCGTCAGCCACTCCGCTAGACGCAGTGATTGACCCTTGTCCCGAATCGGTGACAATACCTCTGTAACGAATACCTGTTGTAGTAAGCAAATTCAAATTTAGATGCGTTGCGTCTAACCCCTGAAATGCACAGCGCCCTATATCTATGTCAAAACCAGAAACTGCTGTTTCCGACATGATTGACTTGACAGCAACATAAGTATCAAGCGCTGCGCTGTTGTACTGAAAGGTATTGCCGCCAATATATCCTTTGTTGTTTATCGAGTAGATATATATGCAAGATGGTGTTGCATAGGACGTTGAATGCGGGTCCGTTATAGTGTTTCCACTAATGTTAAACCCTATATTTTCAAACTCTAATAGTATGCCAGCAGCACCACTATTTCTAAGAACATTCCCTGTGACCTGCAAACTCTTCGTACCGCTGAGGAAAACAGCCGGGATGGTGCCAGATGTTAAAGACCCAAATCCATTAACTGCATTATTCGACACGACACAGCCGGCGGCATAATCGTGAATAGTCACACCAGTTCTAGCCCCGTAGACAAGTATTCCGTAACTTGACGATCCGGTTTTACCGAATAGTGTGTTGTTTGTTACGATACAGCGGATAGGGCCAAGCGCTTGTGCTCCGCTGATTGATGAAGATGTTAGCCATATTCCGGCATTGCACCCCCTTATGTGATTTCCAGAAATTACAAAATCAACACCACCGTGTGTATTTATTCCTTGGGAGTCAGAATAGCTAATCGCATTGTCTGTAATGGAACAGCGGTAACTTCTTGGTTCAGCCGTCTCACTGGTTCCATTAAGTCTGTCAATAAAAACGCCGTAGGTATCACCCGCAGTTCCCGGCCCGATTGTTGAGATTTTATTCTTCGTAACAATAGTATCGTTGCACGAAACACCACCGACACCAGCATATCCAATACCACTAATCGTATTACCTTCGACAATACCACCGTTGACATATGCGAAATACACTCCGTATAAGCCGAAGTTGCTAATCGTGCAATCCCTAACAGTCGGCGCATTAACAAAGGTGGGGGCAGATGGCGCGTTGTTAGTGCCTGTACATTTAATTGCAATACCATTTGCGTTATATGTAGCGGATGCAGGGCCAGTTATTGTCAACCCAAGCACACCACCACCGTTAGCGAACAATAGAGCGTTGAATTGTGACGTTGTGCAGGATAGTGTTGCCCCGTACCCAAGAACCCAAGTGTTTTCCGGTACCGACAGTACAGATGTTATCTTGTACGTGCCAGGAGGGATCAGTAACGCTTTCCCGGACGCCGCAGTCAGAGCCAACGCGAATATGGCTGTCATATCAGTTGTGCCAGGTGTCGTGTTGGGGCCGAAATCCAGCACACTGACACTTTCGCGCAATTTGGACTGCACCGTCGTAGCCACAGCACCCGCACCGCTTGGCAAATGCCCGACAAGTGACGATCCTGTGGACAATGCAAGTGACCCGAGTACGTCTCCCACCAGATTGTCTTGTGTCCAGATCGTGGAGTCCAGCGAGTCCTTCACCACGATCTTGTAATTCGCAGCACTGAAGAAGATCGACGCCTCACCACGACTGTCAAGGATCACCGGGTTCGTGTTCGGCGTGCTTGCAGCAGCGGTAGTGTACGTTGCCAGCGGTGTCGTGGTTCCGGCAGCGTAGGTGTAGACCTTCCCACCGACAAGGGGAATGCCCCCGGCAGTGAAGTATTGTTGCTTACCTTGGGGCATTAGTGCGGCCATGTTGTTTCCTTAAGGGCGGTCTGCCAATTTTCTCAATTGGTTATTGGTTTCGGATTGTCGGAGATGATTCAGGGTCTTCTTACCGGGCATCTTACGCGATGCGTCGGTGGGTGTCTTACTCAATTGTTCCTGTAGGAAGTCAAGGGTTCGCGCCATGGTCTCACTCGATGGTGGTTCACCTCTCAGCGGCGCAGACCCAGACTCACCGTCGGTTAACGGCTTGCGTGCCCGATCACGTGCTCTTGCGAGAGCGGGTTCGCGTGCTCTGATGTCAGCGAACGCTCTCTCCTTGTCCTGCAGCTTCTTGATGGTGTCCTGAATCCACTGACGGTCCATCATCTTCGCCGCGATCTGACTGCCTGACAGGCTGTTCATTTCAGGAACGACCTGAACCACATCGGACATGGATGACTTCCAGTTCGCAAACTCTGGTTCTGACCCAATGATACGCACAGGGTCCACCTTCGGAGGGACAAGTTTCCCTGTCACCGGGTCAAGATCAAACTGTACACCTGTCCCCTGACGCTGAGGAAGTGTCTCACGCGATTGAGCACGCATGATGTCCAGAGCCTTGTCCATCTTGTAGTCAAACTCTCTGCGCTGCTTGACCCCGCGAAGTGTACTTTCAGCACTTGGTGCACCAAGCTGTGGTGTCGTATCAACTCCAGTACGAACATCAGCATTACCACGACCATGCACCCAATTCGGACGGGTTGGGGGTACACCAGCCTCTTGACTGTAATCGTATGGAACCAACCCGTTAGGTGTAGCGTTGGGTGTCACCGGGTTCATGCCCACCATTGATCTGTTTGACAACCGCGCTGCAGCAGCCATTGCATTCGCGTTCTGAACAGCGGGGGTCATCATTCGCATGGCATTCGTGACACCCATGCCCTCACCAACCAGTACCCCAGTAAGTGCTCCGATTCCCGGATAACCAAGTGCCAGACCAACAAGGGAACCAGCAGCCCCGCCGACACTCAATCGTCTGGCGTGATCCATCACACGACCATGCTTTTCGAGAGGTGACACACCCATCGACTTCGGGAACAGGTTTGTGTAATCAGCAACTGTACCAACAGTACCCGTCATCATGTCATCGTAGAGCCTGCGCTTGGCAAGACCCGCAACGTCAAACTGACCTGTACTTGGGTTACGCACGGAATCCCAAGCATGAATCTGCGCCTTCTTGACACGTGCGTCACGAAGTGATTGAAGCAGATCGGGGTTCGTAGCACTCACAGTGTCATCAATCATCTGTTCAAGCTGTTTGGCAAGCGCCAGCTTAGTCTTGGCAATGTTGACCGCTGATATATCAGGAGCAACCATACCACTGGTCTGAGCCTTCATGATGGCGTTACCCTCTTGTCGCAGTTCAGCGATGTCGGCCAAGATCGCAGCAGGACTTTTAGGGTAGGTTCGACTGTTGGTAAGCGAGTCAGTCTTTGGCGTTATTGACCGAACAAGGTCATCAACTGCAGCATTCGCCTTAGCGACTGTAGAGACATCTCCCGCGACGGGTGCTCTCTTGAGACCGTTCATCGCTCGAATAGCTTCATCGGAAACAACAATCTCGGGTAATGCTGCCACCCTTACGTAAGGGGCATCATGCGCTGCCAAAGCCCTTTCAATGACTTTCTTCCCGCCTGCAATGTCAGCAAATGCGGTGTTCACTGGTGCCCCTATATCCTCTGCGACAAGAGCGGGAATTCGGGCAGTATTAGCTTTGGAGGCATGTTCAATGTTGACCTCATTACCGAGTGCCTTGGACCTGAATCTGTTTCCAAAGCTAGGGTTTATGTTCTCGACAGGCGTGACAAGACCTAGTTTGTTGGCATCAATCGCTGTCTGCATCATCCCCGCATTACGAGCGAGGTATGCCTGTTCCGCAGCACCCTTCTCGATTGCTTTAGCAACCTGATACTCACCCATCTTTTTGGCGATTGTAGGTGCGGCCTTGACCATGCCGATACCAATTGCTTGAGGTACTGCCTCACGCAGCGCATTGGCTGTAACATTCTGAGGACTGTACGCGGGAAGATCAGGATTCGCAACCTTGTCGGCCAGATAGTTACCGGGCGCGCTTATCACTGCACCGGCAGCATTGTTCAATGCGTTAATGGGGTTCAAATTCGATGCACCAGCGACTGTGCGAGGTTGATATGTCAACCCCTCCTGAACCTGCCTCTGGAGTGCAATGGGGTCAACATCATGGTTACCAGTAACCATGTTGATGCCCATGCGAGCTAGCCCGACCACATCCCCCGCAGGTTTGGCGATCATCCCCGAAGCCATCTTTGCAAGGGGTTCCATCGCAACCCCAAACCCGATGTTCGGGAGAATGCCCGAATTTAGTTTGGGTTGCTGAGGTGCAATAACAGGTGTCGGCTGAGAGGGTGTAGCACCATCATCTGTGATCCATTTATCACCAATGAGATATGCCTTTACCCCCGAACCGTTGGTTGCAGACTTCAGGACTGGTTGCCATTGACCACCGATCAAGGCGACTCGCTCGTTAGTGTCGGGGTTCGTAGCAGTTTGTACCATGATGATCCTTAGTCTACGATGAATCCTGCGGGTGGTGCAACCCCACCAGCAGGTGCCAATGGTGTAAGTGTCTTGACCACATCCTTAGATCGTGATGATAGTTTCGTATCGAAATCCTTACGTTTTGTAGAAGACTCGTACTGTGTGCGTAGACTCGATAATTGCCCACCCATCAGTTCCTGTAGTGTGCGAACCACACCTTTCAACTGTGCTGGGCTATTGGCGCGTTTCAGCGAATCGCGGATTTCCTCCCTGTCCTTCAAAGCCATGTTGGCACCAGTCAGAGCTTTGGCAACTTCGCCACCAACAATAGCCTTAGCGGCATCGAAATTAGTAGGTGCTGCACTACCCGTCTGACTAGCGAAAGCCTGCGACACTGAGTTAAACGCTTTGATGTCATTGTTCTGCAAGGCGTCTGCCAATTTACCCATAGTGTCCAAATGGTCGATTGCGGTGTTAAACGATCTGACGCTTCTACCTTCTACGCCAGTATTGAACGCTTTGACGGCTGCACTTTGACCAGCAACATCCTGCTTGTTCGACACCACACTTCCTGCAGCGTCTGATGCACTTACCCCACCACCCATTGTCAATTCAGCAGCCCGAGTCAAAATCTGCTGACGAATCTTCGCCGCTTCTTTACCCATCCCTAAAGGTGGCATCTGACCCGTTTGTCTATATGTCTCAGCGACAAAGTCGATTGTTGAAGAATCAAGTTTTCCCGTGGCTGTTTCGGCATTAAGACGATCTGCAGCGCGTTTATTCGCGGCACTAATGGTTGCTGCTGTGTTGGCATCTACTTTCGGAGCGAGCGTTTCAGTGGTTGTAAAAGAACCATCCAGAGTTGAACCTATCCGTAAGCCACCACCAGGGGTCTGAACTGTCTGAAACTTCGGTGTCAATTGCTCAACAGACGAACCGGCTTTTCGCATTTCGGCTACTCGCTGTGCCGGGGTCATTGACAGATACCTATTAACCTCCGCCTGAGCTTGGTCGGCGGTCGCAAATCCTTTAATTACTGCATCCTGCCCCCACGCAACGACATTTGCATCTGACGGGTTAATTGACAAATTGCGCTTTGCAGCATCCATGAAGTCCTGCGTATCCTTCGCTGTCTTGACTTTGTGTCCGGCTGTCTTTGCGCCGAGTTCAGTTGTCTGTGCCTGCTCATGCTGCATTTTCACCCAGTCTGATAACTTACCAGCCATTCCGTAGGCGCGTTGTTGCTTCAGCGGGTCATCACCAGCTTCACGAAGGGAGTTGAGAAAATTCGTCTTTTCAGTGACCCCACGCCTGTACTCATCCATCTGCATCATGCCCAACTGGTTCTGCTGTCGAGCGTGTTGCATCTGCATCAGCTTGGCGTAGCTGTTCATCGGGTCTTCAATTTGGGGAGCCTTGACCCCGAGTGCAATTGATGCGTCAATCATTTTGTTCTCCATTTAGGCGACGGGGAAACCACTTGCACCTACGGCTCCTCCGAATCCGCCTTGTGCCCCTGAACCGAGCATTGACCCTGCACCACCCCCACCATACATTGACGCATTATTGAACTGGTTCATCATCGCATAATTACTAAGTGCGTTGATCCCCTGCCCGATCCCACCATTGATCGCGTTGGCACTCCCAACAGCGCCTGCGGCCATGGCGTTACCCTGACCCTGTATGGTGTTACCTACGTTGGCAGCATAGTTCTGTGCGGCACTCTGAGTCTGCCCCATCGCAGTCTGCCCGAGACCCGCCATGGATGCCAGTCGGTTGTACTGGGTGTCCTGCGCACCACGGTTCGCGTTGTACCCGGTCAGTGCCCGGTTGTAGGCGTTCCCGTATTCTTGAGATGCCGCTTCCTGCCCGTACCGGGTGATCCCCTTGAGCGCCGCTCCGGATAGCAGGCCGCCTCGGGCAGAGGCGGATCGGTCAAGAGCCTTGAGACCCTCCGACATGCGGAAAGCGTAACCGGGGTCACGGTTGTTATTGAAGTCATTCGCGGTGAATGAGAAGTTCTCAGGTGCTGCGAATCCGCGCATCTGACCGAGAGCATTGACACCAGCCTCGCGCCATGGTGTCTGATCGAGGCGGTTCTGGTCGTAGATTTCCTTCTGGAGCGCATTGGAGCGATCACCAGCGGCAACCTGTTTGTCGGCGGCGTCACTGGCGGCTCCAGCAGCCTTATTTGCCGCATAAGCATTACCGAGCAATGACCCACCTGCGACTATCGTCCCTGTTATAGGATCAGGCATGATTGAACTCCTTCAAATAATCTTCCAGTGTCTCACCATAAAGCCCCAAGACCTTGTGAGCACATTCCATCGCGACTTGCGGGGAGTGGCAAATCGAAACCACGGTCAGCACGACGTTGTAGTAGCTTGCCCTCCACGTAAACGAACTGGGTGTTGTGTTACCCTCACGTTCAGCATTATCGGACGCTTTCCACTGAAGTAGTGCGTCTTCCACGGCACCACTCAACCTTGTTGCGTGTGCTCTGTAGAACTCACTCGATGGTAGCCCGACAAGCAGTGTCCACATAGCCCTGTCCATATCGGCACGCGGGATCGGATCACCATCAGCGACATCATCGAGAAACTGCGTTGCAACCCACAGACGGATCAACCAGTCAACGGCAGGTGCTGGCAGTTCCAACCCCTCTCTGAACGCGGTGGTCAGCTTGTCAATCATGTGACCTCACGACCGGAAGCGCGAATCGAGATTGACGTTGCGGCACTGGCAATCGTACTGATGAACCCCGATGGTGCAAGCACTTGACCGACAAGCTCTGGGAACGTGTAGGTCTCACCAGCAGCCAGCGATTTAGTCTTGACTACCAGATTCAAGTCCCCCGCAGAGCCTGCCGAAGTCACCAAGTTCACAGACAATGTAACAGCACCAGCGCTGTAGTTTGTCGCAGTGAACTTGTCGATGATCGTGGTCACATTCGTGGCCGTGTACTGCGTGGTCTGTGACGACTCAGCGATCTTTGCGGGGATGAGTACCTTTACGGTGACAGCCATTTTTTCTCCTTACCATGCCGGGATATACCGGGTTGTTCCATTGTCGTTTATGCCGATCCATTTCGTCGGGTTTCCCGCAGTAGGGGCATTCAGAAGTGTTCCGATAGCAGCAGCAGCACCGTCTGTCAGTGCTGTACTGGTTGTGTGGAATGTCGCACCGCCTTGTGTGGTAATGCTCGAAAATGTACCTATGTCTGGTGTACCACCACCGATTGGGCCGGGTGCTGCGAATGTTCCGCCACCCAAGAAAGATGCGTTAAGGTTGGCAACGTTCGTGGTGCTTGCAACAACCAGCGGAGGGGTTCCGGTCGCCACCGACGATGTGAATTGGGTCGTGACACTCACCCCACCAGTTACCCCGAGCAGCGTTGCCGACAAGTCGAGTAACTTCGTCCCGTTGTACGAGTAGCCGATATTGTTCGCGCCGATTCGGTAGAACCCAGTTGCAGTGTCGGTTGTCCAGTACAGGCTTGGTGCAGCTACTGCACCCGCAGGGAATCCCCCGAAGGTAACGCCTGCAACGGTCCCGCCTGTGATATTGACCTTCTCCGCATTTTGCGCAGCTATGGTGCCAAGCTCAGCACGCGGGGTCAGGTCATCGGGAGGTACAGTCTGCTGTGCTGTCGGGGCTACTCCAACAATGTCAAGGAACTGCGAGTATTGAGCAGCGATCGAAGCAAGCTGCGACTGTTCGATTGCAGACCCGAGAACCGTGAAGGGGTCCACTGGGTTGGGTGCAATAGCCAGATCAGTGATAGTCAGGTCACTCGCACCAGAACCCGTTAGCGTGAACAAGTTCAGCATGAACCGATACCACTCACGCGAGATCAGACCTGTCCGTTCGTCTATGAATGGGACACGCGGCGCGGGGATGCTTGTGATGTTAGGCATTGGTGCCTCCAGCGTGCAACTCAGCGCCCATGATAACGATCTTGGTAGGGTCAGTACCAGATATTTCGTAGACACGATCCCGCAACTTGGTTGTCATACCAAGCCGACGCCAAATCACACGCTGACCAGTCTTACCGATCCGACCCAGAGAAACAGAATGGTAATTGCTCCAAGTGTGACCACCATCGTCAGACCAGCGCAACAGCACCTGCGGGTCAGTCCCCTGACCAGTTCCATCCAGCCCGACGCCTGACTCACAATTGAGCTGCAGGGAGTGATGGGCACTGCGGTTCAGGTTATTCTGCCCCGCGGGAAGTGCTCTCCACGATCTGAGGTACTTCTGCGATGCGGCGTTGTCAGTGTAGGTGTCCAGCGAGTAGGTGTAGATGTTCCCATTCTCGTAGTCGCCTACGAAGGTCACACCAGTGAAGAACATCTGACACTGAGCGCGATGTCGGGTGAACTCACCATCGACAAACCCTGCGCGCTCATGCCACAGTTCAGTCGATACATCGAACACCCAAGTCTTATCGGCAGTGGGGAACGTCAGCACGTAGAACGAGTGACCTTCCTGCTGGTACGTGAAGGCGATGGCATCGGTGATGGTCGAATAGCTTTGAATCGCGTACTCGATGGCATGAGTCGAGATGCGCTTGCCTGTGTACCCCACAGCCCGATAAACGATACCCGCACCACGAGCGTCCAGACCGAGCCAGAACAGCGAATTGTCCAGCTTGGCTATCGAGTAGGGGGAACTGCAGCCAAGCTCATTGCTCGCCCCTTGGATGCGTGATAGTGGGAAGTCAGCGCCGCCGGAGTTATACCAGACCTCGACGCTGTTGACACCGAACAGCCACAGTTCCCTATTGTTGACGATCCCGGCGACCAAGTTGTCAGGCGCACCTTCGGCACTGGCGAAGTCCAAGGGGTCAATGGATGTTCCATCGAGCAGACTTGTGACCCACACCTTCTGACTATTCGGTTCGACGAAAATGAAGTACCCGTCCAAGTAGGTGACGGTCACAGCGCCGGGGAAGTCAGGGTCTGTGATCTGAGCGAACGCCAGTGTCGAACTGTTGTAGATGTAACTCTGCGGGTTGGCCGCGATGAATAACTGCGTACCGTTGTCAGCCATGGACACCATGCCCGTTCCAGCAATTGCGCCGAGGGTAGTGATTACCCCACCGATCGTAATGCTGTACAGGTATGAACCGCTGACCACGTACCCGAAGCCTCCGAACTGCCACATCCCCCGGATCGGTCCAAGCCCTACCGCAGTTGTGTACAGAAGGCCAGGACAACGGTTCAGGAACCCAGTGGTGTTACCACCCTCGGGGATTGCCTCGGGGAACAGGTTCACGCAGCGGTTATCCGCAGCATTGACACTGCGCGCTACGTAACTTGCACCAAGGATTGGGGTTTTCACTTACATATTCCCAGCGAAAATATTGAACCGCTGACGAGTACCCACAATCGAGTAGGGAATACTCATCAGGTCCTCAGGGTTGTTCACCCGCTTGATAACCCGCTTCGCAGCCATGGCAATTCGTGCTACGTTCTTGGGTGGGTCAATGCCAAACTCGGATGACAACTCCACAGCAAGGTTGTACCGGAAGGCACGCAAGTAGCCGGGAGGGAAGGACAGGACTGTGGCAAGCGCCGCAGGCTGACTCAGTTCCTGAACGCTGACGAAGTGCCACTCAAGGGCGCGTGTCGGGACAGGGTAGATGAACATCTCCAGATCAGGCATCTCTGGGTTCAACCAGATCACTTGCGGGTAGGTGCTCGTGATCGTCTTTACAGCGATACCGTTGTACTGCTGCTGGTTGATGATCTTGATGCCGTAGGAGATGCCCGTCGTAGCATCGAGGAAGTATGTCGAGTCGTCAAGCTGGACCGGACGCAGACCAACAAAGTTACCAGAAGGTCCGAGTGTTCTGCTGATCGTGTCGGCTGGCCATGTGAACGTCTGATCTTGAGTGGTGAAGACACTGAGTCGTTCTGCGCTCCACGAGTCAATCATCTGATTCATGGCAGTGAGCGCATCATTGGATGTCTCACTCGATGGTACCTCACCCTCGGCCAACATGCCGATGAGTCGCAATGATCCATTGATCAGGTCATTTGCAGTGGTGCTCATTGTGTCCCCTTACGCTTGCGACGGAATATCAACTCATTCACGAAAGCCGCATCATCTTTAGGGGATGGCGTGTCGGGATTATATCTCACCCAACCGCTTTTTTCATCATAAGCAGCCTCTTGTTCAGAGATTGCCACCTTCGTCCCGTGTTGCGGGTGTTTAAGGTAAATTACCATCGTAAATCGGGGACCGAAGCCCCCGAACCATTAGGCGTTTAGACCGAGGGTCGTCAACGTCGCGCAGATGGTGTTCACTGTGGTTTGCAGTGTCGCCAACTGTGTTGTAGTCATTGCACAGACCGTAGTTGTGGTCAGTGATGCGATGGCGGTAGTGGTTAACGCGGTTGAGGGCTTGGTCACAGGTGTGGTGCCGAAGAAACCAGCAGTACCTGTGGCGGTTCCCATGATGGCACCGTCAAGTTGCGGATCGGAGAACGCGACTCCGACTGATTTGGTGTTAGTTGCCATAGTAGTTCCTTAGCCCCCGAAGGGGCGTTGAGTTATTAGGCCAGTGTGTACAGGGTCCAAGCACCGACACCCGTCTTACGAGCGCGGTAGCGATGGGTTGTACCAGCGGTCGCAGCAGTAGTTGCCAAGCCGACAATGGTCCAGCCAGTCCCGACAGCCAGCGTGATGACGCCGGAACCGGAACCATCAACGTTGATGACTGAGAAGTCGAACGAACTGTCCACCTTGGCATTGACCAGCAGAGCCTCGGTCAGAGCCACTGTAGGCAGCGTGTAGGTCGCAGCACTGGAACCGGGGTTGCCCAGAACAATACCTGTGACCAACTGTGCGATTGTCAGGGTCGCGGTTGACGTCAGAGATGCAGGCGCTGCCTGCGTACCCAGAATCACCTCGTTTGTATTACCGTCGCTAAGTTGACGACCACCGCCGATAGAAGGGAGAGCCATGATTTATTCCTTAATTAAGTTAGTTTGAGGTAAACAGGGCCGAAGCCCTATCTGCTTATCCCCACATACGGCAGGCCATTTCGGGGCGAATCACCGAGTAACCGTAGAGTACGTCGATACGGCAAGGCATCCGGTCGTTGTTGATGTCGTACTGACGCACGATACGCATCGAGATACCGTTGTGAACTTGACGCGAAGCCATGTCCACACCCTGGGGCAGCAACAGATCGGCAGTAGCCAACGTGATAGCGTCCTTGTGGTAAATCAAGTTCTGCGCGTAACCTGTCGTAGCAGTACCCAACATCGTCACAGCGGCTGTGGCGGCGGGAAACGAGTCCACTGTAGCCAGTGCATGCGCAGCGGTGTAGATCGCTGGGGAGATTGCCAGAGTACCTGTGGTGGTCGCAGTCAGGTCGGCGGTAACAACGAACTGTTGCAGACTACCCGTGGATTGACGAGTCTGCGGGTTCACCGCATAAACGTTAGCGATAGTGAACACATCGCCTTGTTTCCACGTCTTACCGGAACCTGTGAAACTGATGTCCAGAGTAGCCTGACCCTGAGTAGCAACAGTGCTGGTGCTGGTGATCGTGGTGCCCCAAGTACCCGTAGTGTGGTTGACCACGGACTGAGACATGTTGATCTCGTCGTAGCCCAGAACACCAGTTGACATCATGCCGTTAGCGAACTGCTTGGAGATAGTACCCGTTGGGTTGAAGAAGCCCTTCATCCCTTCGACCAGACCAGCATTGGCAGCGGGGTTAACCGTGGCGTAACGCGGAGACATAGGGGTAGCCATCTCGTTCAGCTTTTGTTGGGCTTGGAGCAGCACCAGCGAGGTCGCAGGGGTAGTTCCGGGAGTTCCAACCGACCCATAAATGCTCTTGTAAGCATTCGCAACATCTGCATCAACGGATGCTGCCAACTGGGACACGCGAGGCTTGAGGATCAGTTCAGCGAAGTCGTCCAATTGCATGGTCAACTCAGCCGACGTGAAATTCACGCCAATGTGCTTCTGGCTGGAGACAGTCAGAGTGGTGTACTGTTGGTTTTCGTCCTGCACCTGCAGGGCTGCGCCATCAGTGACAAGTGCGCGGTCCGGTTTGCGGATGCGCAGTGTGGAGCCGATCTTGGCCCCTTCAACCGCGAAGGAGTCGTCGTATTGACGATTCACGTTGCGGGTAAGTACAAGGTTGTTCTCGAGAATTTCGAGTGCCTTGCGCGTGATCATGTCGATCGTTAGGATACTGTTTGCCATGGTTTTCTTTCAAAAGTAGTTAGCTATTACGAGCCTCAAGCAGCTTACGTTGCCGTGCCCGGTCAGCGGCGATCCACTCAGACGTTGACATCGTTTTGATTGACCGTGGGTCAGTCGTGTCATACGTCGGCGTTCCGATGCTTCTCGGGACAACTGGCGCGATAGGCGCTGGTGCGCTCGATACCTTTTTCGTGACGGGTTCTGCTACCAATTTAGCTTCAAGCCGCCCAATTTCTCTAGCCTGCGCGAGTGGTGTCAGTCGTGAGATACGTTCCGCTTCCTTCGGATTCGTGCCCAAGTGGTATGCCAACTCAGGCCCAATGTCCGACGATTGGATCGTCTGAGCCATCTCGGTAGTGATTCGCAGGTTGGGGTTGTAAGCCACCTGATCAAAATCAGTGTACTTTGCCCGGACCTCTTCTTCCCTATCGTGATACGCTTCGACAACTTCAGTTTGGTGTCGCTGCAACTCCCGCTGCGCAATCAGTTCTTCCGCCTTCCGATACGCGAGTGCTTCCGCATACGCCTCGGGTGACTCGAACTGGTCGATCTGCGGATTGACAACTGCCGCTTGTGACGGCTGCGCAGCCTGACGCTCTCGATCCCATTTCCTCTGCTCTCTCGCAAGCCTTTTGCTGATAGCCGCATCCAGTTCTTCTTGTGTGAAGGTCTTGGGTGCTTCTACCGGCTCTCCCGGCGTTTCAACTACAGGTTCAGGTGTTGCCGCCGTGGCTACCTGTTCCGACGCGGGTTCAACCGCTACTACTTCTAACTCGTCCATTTTCGATTCCTGAGAATCCCTGGTGATTGCACCAGTACAGTTATTGTCACTCAATATTGATTGGTTTGATGTAAAGATTACCGCCCGATGCGACCTGAATCGCACTCACCCGCCACGGTGCCCCCGTACCTTGCGGAACCTTCAGATTCACCAAGATGTTAGCGGGGATCGGAATACCATTTGCCGTAGTCGCGGTGACAGCCTCACCAACAACGACATAGGCAGCAGTCGTGCAGAACACACTGACACCTTGTGGGCCCGATGGGTAGGCTGCTGTTGCACCTGCTGTACCAGTGTAGGCTACGGTAAGTGCCGGGTAGCTGGCATCGCTCAATGGGTTAAGTAATTGCATGTTGTCCTCTTACATGGGGCCTTGCGGCATCTGTTGTAGTTCAGCTTGTTCATCCTCTTGAGGCAGCCCTTCAGCAAGAATCTGCCGGATGTACTGCTTCATCACGCTCTCGACCTCGGGGTCAATGGTGGCAGCAGACGGAGCCTGTGCGGCGTTAGCCAAGGCGGATAACCGCTTAGTCTCCGCGTCATAGGCCCTGATGTCATTGGCGAACTCATCGTTCTTCAGAGTCTGGTGCTCCATCGACTTCTGGACGTTTTGGAGCATCTGGTGCATCTGGTCGAGTTCCTGACCCATACCCTCAATCTGCTTCTGTGCGGCCTGTAGGGCGGGATCGTCCTCTTTGGCGAGCAGCTTGGGGTCAATGGTCTTGGCGAAGCGTTCCGCGATCTCCTGTGCCCCTGGCCAGTCCATATTCTTGATGAACAGGTCGCCAGCAACAGCCCACAGTTCGGGATTGCCCTGCAGCAACTGACTCATGGACTCCAGCGACTCTTGCCGCTTGGTCATGTAGCTTGGTCCAGTGGTCACGCAGACATCGTACTTACCCACTCCGGGGTTGTAAATCTTTTTGATCGTGATGCCCTGCTCGTCCACGATCTTCTTAACCGGAACGTCCTGTGAAGGGTCGATCTCAGCATGGTCAGTCTCACCATCGACTCCGATGATCCGGGCAACCCGACGGGTGTCGTAAATCTTCGGGATCAGGTCCACGATCTGACGAGTGCAGTATCGGATGGCACGCGCGAGGTTGTCAACGTAGTGATAGGTGCCAGTATCGGACTGCTTCTCACGGGCAAGGATCGCCCTACCAGACCGTTCGTTACTGGTAGCCCCCAAGCTGCTGTCATATTGCCCGGTGGTGCTCTTGATGTCATCTGAGGCACCACCCTTGGCTTGTAGGAGACCACTGGAGGCCATTGGGGGCTGGCTGCGCTGTGGTAAGGGCAGTGGACCGCCTTGACCGTCTGTAACGTCAGGGTTGACCTCCAGATAGGGCCAATTGGCGGTGTTAGCAGTCTTCCACTGCGCCTCATAACCTTCGAACTGACCGCCGTACCCGATAAATGGTGCCTTGGGGGCAAGGGCGAGCATCTCAGCCTCTTGGGACACCCAGTAGTTGTACATACGCTGTGCGTCTTTGGCATTGCGTACCAGACCAGACACGTACAGACGACCCTCAACCTCGAACTCGTTCCCAATCACACGGATCACAGGTATCCACTTACCCGGCCATACCGTTTCGTCCAGCTTTTCATACCCGTTGGTCTTACAGTGCATGACGGTACGCACATCGACTGACCGGGTTTTGATGGGCTTGATACCCAAAGCGGCCATGTGGGCAGCATCAGGGTGGTTCGCCATCAGGGACACACCACCGGGGTACATGTTCAGCGTCTGCGGCTCATGCTTGATGTAGTAGTAGTCAGCGATCCGAACAGTCTCCTTGTTCAACCACGCTGATAGAGACTTGTCGCCTACAGCCTGCTGTTGAATGGATGACAGTGGTGTGGCATCCGGGTACAAGCGTTCAAACTCATCCTTCACCAACTCACTCGTAACGAAACACCACTCAGCATCTGACCCGCAGGGGTCTTGCATTGCGGGGTCCATGAACACGGAGAAGCTGTTACGGATGCGCCCGATCTTGATGTCCTGATCGAACGACTCCGGGTCACAATACTCGGTCAGGAGCCGGAAGTAGCCCTCTCCGTAAGTGACTTGTGCCTCACAGGCTGTGTCGTAGGCAACGTCTGCATCAGATATGTACTCGATATGGCGAACCATTCCGTCAAGTACGCTGGCCACTTCGGAGTCGGCTTGGTTGTCTGCGGGGATGACCTTACCACTGGGTCGGTTCTGACGCTGTTCATTCGTTACTTGCTTGACGTGCTGCGGGAGTTTGTTGATCGTGAGCGTTGGGCGAGCGTTGATGGTCTGACCTTGGACCGAACCGCGAGTGGAGAGCACATCGGCAGGCCACTGCCACTGATTGTCAGGGGAACCAGCGAGGAACTTCAAGTCATCCAATTCGTCTTCACGCGAATCGGAAAGCGCACCGATGGCCAGGTCCAACCGCTTGCGCATGATTGACAGGAATTCCGACTGATCTTTGCTCATTTCAACCCGTTTAGTGTTGTTTGGTCATCAGTGACCCATCCAGCCTGTAGCTACGTTTGCTCCAGAGTATACCCGGTTTGGTCGCTTGTCAACATATTCCTGCCTATGGGCCACTGGGTATGCGAATGTGACGCACAGCGCGTCAGCAGCGTCGGGGCTGGCTAACCCACGGGCCTTCATCTCCTTCTTACCCTCGATCTGGATCGCACCAGCCGAGTTGATCTTACGCAGTGGTCCCGTCAGGTCGTTCTTGAGTAACCTGTCCGTGGTGATTGATGCTGTCTTGAGCCATTCCCTCATCGACCCCCACATCTCAGCCCGTTTGTTCAAATACGCAGCAGGGTTCTTCGCTTTCCAGCCGAAGTTCACCCCGCGAACCTTGTAACGCTGTTCTGTGAGCCGATCCAGCACCCCGTAGCCCAGCCCACCCTCGTCGATCACGGTCAGTACGGGCTTGTACTCCTGTATCGCGTCGATCACGTTACCCACGGTGGTCATGGTGTCATCACCCTTGAACCGCTTGATCGCCACGATGTCCCGCCCCTGACGCACCACGATGACGGTACTGTCCATCCCACCCCGCGCCGGGTCCACTCCGATGACTATCGGTGCGGTAGCATCCTTGTACTTGGGTCTTTTGAACGCCTCGTCCACGGTCACAGGGGAGATAAACTGGTCCTCCCCGGCGGCAGGGAACTCACCATAGACCTCAACTCGGGCCTGTATCGAGTCCTCACCGTACTCATCGATGATCTGGTCATAGATCGCCTTGTCGGTGCCCTCCACTGTGCGAGCGTCGATCACATCTGTCTGCCAGTAGTCCCGCTTCGAGTTGAAACACTCGAAAAAGTACCCGCTGTTGCGCCGTGGGTTGCTGAACGCGAGCCAGTATCGGTCCAGTATCTTCTCGGTAAAGAACCCCGCAGCGACTGACCAGATGCCATCCGGTATGCCCGACGCCTCGTCAAAGATCACCATCATCCCGTCGTGGTTGTGGACCCCGGCGTAGCTGTCCGGGTTCTCTTCACTCCACAGCTTCCCCTCAGCGGCCCAGTAGCGCGTACCCTTCTTCAGGTCGCGCTCCACAAGGTCGGTGAGCCACTTGGCCGGGACCAGCTTCGTAGCGCTCACCTCCCACCAGTGCGCGTTGACGATCATGGTCGCCCACTTGGTCAACTCACCCCATGTCACTGTGCGAAGCTGGTTCTCGCTGTTGGCGCTGACCACCACGCTGGAGCCTATGCGAGTGGAGAGCATCCACAGGATCAGCCAACTGACCAGCGCACTCTTACCGATCCCCCGACCAGAGGACACGGCCTGCCGGAGCGCGTCCATGTCCACCTGCCCCTGGTTCGCCTTGATGTGCTGTCCGATCCGGCGCAGTACCCGGCGCTGCCACCTGCGGGGTCCCTTGTGGTGCTCCAGCGGGGTGTTGGGTTGCCCCCAAGGGAACGCGAACAGTACGAAGTTCTCAGGGTCATCCGCGATCATCGGGTCCCACAGGATCCCCATCAGATCGCCCTCCTCCTTATTCGAAAAGATCGTTTTCTGCATCGGTAGGGGTCTCTGGTGGTGATGGGGTGTACGGTATCAGGTCGGTCACATCATCGTCGATGTTCTCCTGCCTGAGCATGGTCAGTCGCTGCTTGGCCTTCTCAAGGATCGGCACCAGACTGATCGAGCCTTCCACCTCGACGGAGGTCTTGTCGCCATACTTCTTACGGTTCCCCGCAGCCATGAGCCACTTCAGGCTGTTCGTGATCAGTTGGGAACGCTGGATGTCCCTTGGGATGCCATTGTCAGTGTTGCGCCCGTAGGACTCGTCGATCATGAAGTCGGCCCACGCTTCGGTGCGCAGCTTGCACGCATCCTCATACGCAGCGAAACGATCAGTGTCCCTCTTGACCCAAGCGTAGAACTGTCTCGGTTCGATGCGCTCGTCGGTGTAAATCTTCTCGAAGATGTGCGTGATGTGCTCACCACGTGCGATGTGATCGAGGATGGTCTCGAACTTACGATCGAACTCGAACTCAGCGAGTTGCTTATTGGTGATCGGTGTGATCCGGGGTGCAGCAGGGACAGGTGGACCGTCCGACAGAACAGGTCCGACAGATTGGATTGAGAGGGATTTGCGCTTTCGCTTCGCTGGAGTCAACCAGTCGGGCAAGTCGCCCCCTACGATGCTATTCGATTGAGATAGGGTCATAGTGAGTCGCATTCTACAAGGAATAACGTGTTACGTGTCAAGTGGGGGAGGTGGTTGTACTGAACCCTTTGGGTTACAGGTGTCAGAAAATCATCAGAAAAAAATTTTGTTCACGATTCCAGCTAGAACTTAACCACCGCCGCGCATGACCGTACTCCCCCTACCCCCAGGGGTATCCGAGAATCAAAAGATGCTAGCTCCATACATGTACAGCACACGCATCAATGACCCAATTGAATCGGGCACCAGTGCATCAATCACCATTGAATCGGGCACCAGTGTATCAATCACCATTGAATTGTGCGCAACCCATTGGGCTATAAACCCCGCTATTAAAATGATAGCATAGAAAACCACTGTGTATCTGTCCAGTGGTTATGATGCGTGACCCAATGGGCTTTGTTGTATAAATGATACAGAAACAGCAGGTTTTGTGGTGTAAATGATACAAACCCAAGGGGTATGGGAGATATACCCCCAGGGGTATTTTGACCATTTTTGCGCAACCCCTTGGGTTATTGCTACAGTTTTGATAGCGAAATGTTACAGAATCCCTCGGGACTCAGAAAAGCATTTTTCAAATACTACTTTTTTACGATTTGCTTATCCCCATTTTCAGTGTTTCAGGGATTTTTGTGCATTTCGCTATCAATGTAATAGCATGGGTATAGACTAAGGGTAAACCCCTAGAAGAAACTGGTTGAAAGATAACCCGATGGGTTTATACTTCGTCTGTCAGTTAAACACTCGTAACCTTAACTTTTAGGAGTAATGAACATGAAGAACTATTTTTTGATCAAAGGTGCCACTATTGAAGTGGCAACAAGCAGCGCGAATGCGCTGAAATCGAACGCTGCACTGCTTTACAAGCAGGCGGCAAAATTCAGGTCAGTGGGTGACCAGCGACAGCACTCACTGGCTCGCAAAGCCAGTGAGTGTGAGATGAAGGCAGCGATGTATGCAGACGCTGCCAGGCTGTTACGCATCGCACAATGCCGATGACCTCATTCGTTTCCACATCGGTGAATGTGGAAACTACTACCCGGCAATCATCCCGAATTTATCGTTTAAAACGATTCTTACTGACCTAGGCTGCGTCAAACGGCCTAGGCTAAGGGGATAGTAGCCATCCTCGGCAATCATCCCGAATTTATCGTTTAAAACGATTCTTACTGACCTAGGCTGCGTCAAACGGCCTAGGCTAAGGGGATAGTAGCGGTTCCCCCGTCAAAACCGCTCAAAACGCAGCTAATGCGGTCCTGTAACGTAACAACATGGGGTAACAAATGAAGGTCACAGTAATTCTCAAAGACTTTACCGAACAGTTCTACGAGGGAACTGAGTGCGGATCAATCGTAGGCTTCTTGAACTTATCGGATGCTGATAAGTTTGAGAAACTTCGCAAAATGGCCGGTGAGCAACGGGTCACCATGAAAATCGGAACTGGGCAATTCAGAGATGCAGTCGAACTGAATTCAATGTGCCGTGGTCCGATTGACATCACTTTCAAGTTTGAACCACGTAGGGGTTACAAGCTGGCAACCTTTGAGATATGCACTAAACGCACGAAATAGGGCCTAGGCTGTACGATCATGGGTAAGTTAAGGGGATAGTAGCGGTTCCCCCGTCAAAACCGCTCAAAACGCAGCTAATGCGGTTTCGTAACGTAATTGGAGAATTTGAAATGAAAATGCAACCTGAACACTTCGCCACACTCAAGACAATGCTTGCACCAGTGGCAACAAGCGACTTCCATCGTTCGCGCTATCTCGCTGCAGGGTTGTCAACTAAACAATTCCAGTGGGATGCAGTTCAACACGTCGGAGCAATGACGTTCGTCTGCGATGTACTTCACAAGTACCTTAACGATAGTCACATACAAACTGCTCTAAACAAAATAATCAAACCCTTATAGATTGATTCTTTCGGGTCTAGGCTGCATCAAACGGTCTAGACCTAGAGGGTAGTAGCGGTTCCCCGTCAAAACCGCTCAAAATGCCGCTAATGCGGTTTCGTAACGTAATTGGAGAAATGAACATGACATCGAAAAATCACAAACTGGCACAACTGGCCGCGCTGATTGCGCGCAATCTACCAAAGGAAAGCGCGCACACGTGCGCAGGTCTTGCCATCAAGTTAACATCAATCGGGGGGTCAATCGAACAAGTGCAGACCTGGGCTTGCAACGGCTATAAGAATGAGCGGATAGATGAACATATAAGAAAACTCAGTCGTACCGATCCAGCTGCAGCAAACGCCTACTGCACCAAAATCAACCTTGATGGCGAAGCCTACTATTCGAAGCGAATGGCCGCGCTTGAAAAGAAGCTAACAGTCATTCGCACTGAAACATATCTTGACTTTCAAGCTGCTGGACTTTCGGGCGTGTGCTGGACTATGCACAATGGGTCGAAAATTTTCATCTAAGGGGTAGAACATGAAATACCCAATCCAACACATGATTGATATGGGCTTACGCGTATTTGTGCGCGACACTGAAAACCCAATGTATTGTTTTTTCACCGATGGAAAAGGCATCGGGTACGCGCAGTGGGGCGGTATTAGCGAAAGCGTTTCGAGTGTGCATAAGCCGAACAAGTCGACAGGTACAGGCTTCAGCGTTGCGGATGAAATTACACAGATGACACTGTTGGCGGCAATGCAAACATTCGCACCACACTGGGTAAGCGCCTCTGACCGCGCGTCAGTACGCAAGTACCGCGACATTGACGCCTATTTGAAGGCGTCGAAGTGGAATAGTGAACTAACAGAGGTGACGCTATGAGCTACATACAAAGACGTGGGAATGGCTACCTGGAAACAGTAGACCAGTTTGACACCCTGAAAGAGGCACACTTGATGCTTGCTGAGTACCGCATGAGTGACCCTTTGGGTTATTACTATATTTCAACACGCCCGTGTAAAGGATGGACAAAATGAAAAACTATTTCAACATTGAATCTAAAACTCAGTCCGGTAGAAATAAAGGGTATTGTGCAATTGATAAATTTCGCACAGCATACGATGCAACTGGGCGTAGTTGGATTGTGTATGGCAAATCAGGCTATTGGATAGCTAGAGCTAATGTAACTTGTCAGGGGTTGAAAAGTTTACTTATCGGGTTTGAGACCCTTGATGGAATATCGGCTGAATTAGCAGCTATCGGAAACGAGGTATCAAAATGAAAACATTAAACGAACTGGAGCGCGCTGCATACCTGGCGGGTAATATATCACTCGCTGCAGGATTTGCGGCCATCGACGATCTGAATAATGTTCTGATTGACGCCGATCTGACATTAGATCGAATGATTGAAACGCAAATTGAGGAAAAACTTGACAAGGCACTTAACGATAACTGCCCGGACTATGCGGCGTACAAGCAATTTTTCGAGGATTGCTTCGAACGATTGAATGGTCATTATCCATGCCCTTCCGTCACGTCGGATTACGACCGCTCTGTTATTTTCGACGCTATTGAACGTGGTGAAGGGACAACAAAATGAAAACTTCCAATTTTCCACAATTCGAACATCATGCAGCACTGGCATTTTTCGCAAGTGCATATGCTGACCTCATGGAAGAACAAGGGGAACCAATGAGAGGTGAAATCATGGATCAATTGCCCGATGTGATTGACCCTGCTGCTGAACATGCCGCCAAAACCCTTCGGATGGATATCGAACGAGCGAATGGTAAAACTATTGATCAATTGATGGCTCTGATTGTCGAACATGGTGACGGTGACAGACCTGAAACAGTCGAATGTTTCGGTCACTATGCGGCAATGCAGGCTATGGGGCACGGTGTAGGCTTATACGATGCGTTTGGGGACTATGTGCACGATACGATCAAAGTGCCTTACGTAGAGTTTGGCTCACATAGTTTGATAAACGATCACATGAGTGATCCCGGTATCTGCCCTACCTGCAATGGTTCAGGTGAAGGCTATTCAGACGGATCAAAATGCCGCACATGCGGCGGCAAAGGAGAAATTTAACATGAGACAACATTACAAAATCGACCCAAAGCCCATGCCCCGATGGCTCGAAACCATTTACGATTGCGCGCTTGCTATCGTAATTGGTCTACTCTTATCAGGCGCTCTATTTGAGGTATTGCCAAAATGAAACTACACCATACCGCAATGATTAAGGGGTACGTATCGCGTAAGAACCCCGAAGGAATTAAACGGCCTTATAAGGGCAAATTTGGCGAAGGGTATGTTGTGATGCGACCTAACTGGAAAAGTACCAGATACTCGTTTATCGATTATTACATTAATGAGGTGTCAAAATGACAAATATGCAAATTAAACATCGTCGTACTGGTATTGTCTTAGTCGAAGGTGCCTCGGGAATGACAATGCGCCAGACACTCGAAATGGCTACTGCCAATAAAATTGACCTGCGCAGCGCGGACCTGCGCAGCGCGGACCTGAGCAGCGCGGACCTGCGCAGCGCGGACCTGCGCAGCGCGGACCTGCGCAGCGCGAA